>WBZR01000693.1_pt1 | contig 49860 bp, 37 predicted proteins | sample 5204231 | NCBI WGS metagenome assembly WBZR01 (sample SAMN12412403, study PRJNA552823) | activated sludge metagenome | isolation source: activated sludge from anammox sidestream of wastewater treatment plant... | place: USA: Virginia | collected 2017-08 | reverse complement strand
GCCGCTCGACTTCCCGAAGCAACAGACCCCCGGCGTCTGAGGTGAGCGTTCCGCCTGTGAAATCGGCCACGATTTTCTTGCGGCCGAGACTGGAAAAGAACATCGGTTTGCTGTTACAGTCTGTCACGAAAAAGCCTCCCTGCCTATGGACCGGAATGTTCTTAAGAAACCCCAGTCTACAAGGCTTCGAGGCTTTTTCTATTCCTATTCAACGCCGACCTGATGAAATATTCGGGCTAGCTTGTTGCGCCCGATATCTGACCTTTTGCCCTCTGGGGATTGGCGAGTTTGGAGAGGAAGGATCTGGGTAATTGGCGGAAATCCGTGCGCTTCGGATGCGTCTGGTGTGCCTCTATCCACATGAACCAAGGCCGGACGGCAGGACCTGATCATCCGGCCGTGCCTGCCCACGGACTCTGTCTGCACTTTTATTGCACTTCCCAAACCGGTACACTGTTACAAACGGTCAGGTCGGTGGGTGGACCGAATCGAGCCCCCCCTAACGTCACTACCCAGCATCACAACGGGCCAACCGATGCTCAGGGCGAGTTCTCGTCAGGAGCCGAATTCCTCAGACCGATAGGACCAGTGGAGAGCAGGACCGATCCTGTGGAGTGGGTGATTGGCACTACCGGTGCCGCCATGCTTTTTATTCCTACAACGGAGAGACACGTCCATGCAGCGTTTCGCGCTCAGCCTGTTGACGGTAGCGGTCTATTCAATACTTTCCACGGTGAGCCGGGCTGCCCAACCCGTCGCCCCCATCGAGATGGCCACGCAGTCGCTTGAGCCGACCGCGCTTCATCTTCGCGCCGGCAAAATTGACCTCGATGCGTCGCGATCCATTTCACGAGCGGGCCCGGCGGTGCTTTCGGGAGCGGGGCATTTCGTGGTTCAGTTGGATGGGGCGCTGACGCCCAATCGCGTGGAGGCACTGCGCGGCGTTGGTGTCGAACTCGGTCAGTACCTTCCGGCGAATGCTTATATCGTCAAGCTGCCCGCGGGCTACGACGTGACGGCGAAGTTCGGCGATGTGCCGTTCGTCCGCTGGGTCGGGCCTTTTGAGAAGTCGTGGAAGGTCGATCCTTCAATCGGCATGCGGGCGTTTGAGACCGATGAGCGGCAGATCATCGCGGCACGAGGGGACGCGGTGCTTACGGTTGCCCTGTTTGCCGGGGAGGACATGGAAAAGGCGCTGGCAGAGATTCAGCGGATTGCCGGTGTGATCGTTCGGGACGCCGTTGACAACGAACGCGGCGCGGCGATCGAGGTGGAAATGCCGCTGGTCGACCACGCAAAACTGGCGGACATCGCGGCGGTGCAGTGGGTGGAAGAGGCTCCGGAGATCGTCCTGCGAAACTCGACGAACAAATGGATTCTGCAGACCAACGTGCTGAATTCGACCACGGTCTGGGACCACGGCATTCACGGTGAGGGCCAGGTCGGCGGGCATATCGACGGCGGCGTGCGGCAGACGCACTGCTCATTTGCCGACCCGGGCGGAAATCCAATCGGTCCGAGCCATCGGAAAATCGTCGCCTACTTTGGAAGCACAGCGGCGGACTCTCACGGAACGCATACCGCGGGCACTTTCCTGGGTGATGAGGAGCCGATCAACGGGACGACGGCAAACCGCGGCATGGCGTACCTGGCGAAGATGGCGTTTACGAACCTCGGCACGGTGACGTCGTCGAATCTCAACTCCAAGCTGGTTCAAGATCATAACTCCGGTGCGAGCGTACACAGCAATAGTTGGGGAAACGACGGATCGAGGACGTACATCACCTGGTGCCGAGATATCGACCTTTTCACGTTCAATAACGAGGACGACGTGGTGTTGTTCGCCGTGACCAACGTGAATGCCGCGGTCTATCAGCCGGAGAACGCGAAGAATGTCATCGGCGTCGCGCTGACCAGCGATACGCCGAACCAGGGCAGCCAGTGCTCCAGCGTGGGGTTTGCCCCGACACAGGACGGCCGGCGCAAGCCGGAGCTGACCGCTCCGGGATGTTCCACACTTTCGAGCAGTTCCGGGAGCGCCTGCGGCTTCACCAGCAGCGGGTTTACCGGGAATTCGATGGCGTGCCCTGCGGTGGCCGGCGCGGCGCTTCTTGTCCGTCAGTATTTCATGGACGGATTTTATCCGAGCGGCGCGGCCGTGCCTGGCGACGGGTTTACGCCGACCGGTGCGCTGATTCGCGCGACGCTGACGAATTCGGCGGTCGATATGTCCGGGGTGTCCGGTTTTCCGGCGACGCGCGAGGGCTGGGGTCGCGTGCTGCTTGAGAATGCGCTCTATTTTGGGGGTGATGCAAGGAAGCTCATTGTGCTGGAGGACCTTCGCAATGCATCGGGGTTGACCACGGGGCAATCGCGCGAGTACACGGTGTTCGTCAATGACAACGCGGAGTCGCTCAAGCTCAGCCTGGTGTGGACGGAGAAGGAAGCCGCGGTCAACGCGAATCCGGCGTATATCAATAATCTCAACCTGACCGTGACCTCTCCGACGAGCCTCGTCTATCAGGGCAATGTGTTTGCCGGCGGGCAGTCGACAACAGGTGGATCCGCGGACCTGATCAACAATACCGAACAAGTGCTCATCAACACGCCGGAGTTGGGGACGTACACAGTGCGTGTGGATGCGGCGACTGTGAACACACCGGGCCCACAGGGCTACGCACTGGTGGCCACCGGCGACGTCAGTCCGTTCATTCCGCTGCCCACGATCGAGTCGATCACGCCGCCATCCGGTGAAGCCGATACGGTGGTGCAGATTACCGAGCTGTTGGGGACGAACTTTCAGACCAGCGGCATGACGTTTGTGAAGCTGACCCGCCCGGGTTACCCGGATATCGATGCGAAAAACGTCAACGTTGTCGACTCATCGCATATCACGTGCATGTTTGATCTATTCGGCGCGGAGGTCGGTTTCTGGGACGTGGATCTCAAAGATCCGGACAACAACTTGGCCAGCATGCCGGGCGGATTTGAAGTCACGGTCACGTGCACCAAAGGCGATGTGAACGACAACGGCTTCGTCGACGGGCTCGATCTTCAGAGATTTGTTGACCTGCTCGCCGGAGGTGCCGGGCTGGCGAGAGAAAAGTGCGCCGGAGACGTCGAGCTTGTTCCTGACAACGACGTCGATCAGGACGACGTGGCGCCCTTCGTCGATTGTCTGCTGGGCGGCGGATGCCCGTAGGACATGGCGACGATAAAGGTCAAGGGCGCGAGGCTGATCGCACCCGGGCGCTGCTAGTTCGCGGCCTGGAGCTTGACTTTCGCGGTCTGTTCCATGTTGTCGCGGATAAAGCGTACGGTCACGACTTCACCCGGTTTGTAGTTTTCAAGGGCTGCGCGGAGGTCATCGTATGAGGCCACCGGTGCGTCGTTGATCCCGACAATCAAGTCGCCCAGAAGAATGTGGCCGTCACGAGCCACTCGCGTGGGTCGCAGGCGAGCCTCGGCGGCGCCGGTTCCCTCCACGACCGACTCAATCAAGACGCCCTTAAGACCCCATGCACGAACGTAGTTATCTGGCACCATGGTGATGCCAAGGTAGGGCCGGATTACGCGGCCGTGGGCGATGAGCTGCGGAACGACTTCGTTAACTGTGTCGACCGGCACGGCGAAGCCGATTCCCGCGCTGGTGCCGGAGGGGCTGTAGATCATTGTGTTCATGCCGATGAGCCGGCCGGCGCTATCGAGAAGCGGCCCACCGGAGTTTCCCGGGTTGATGGCGGCGTCGGTCTGGATCACGCCGTCGATCGTTTGTCCCATCGGATTGCGGATGGATCGGCCGAGGGCACTGACGATGCCGGTCGTGAGCGTCTGATCGAATCCAAAGGGATTGCCGATGGCGAACACCTTCTGTCCGACCTGAAGATCGCTGGAGCGGCCGACCGGCACGGGTCGCAAGTCGCCCGCCGGCGCCTCGATGGCAAGGACGGCGATGTCATTGGACGGCTCGACCCCGACGAGTCTGGCCTTCCAACTCGACCGATCGGAGAGTCGGACGAGTACCTCCTCCGCGCCGCGAATGACGTGAAAATTTGTGACAATGTGGCCCTGCTCATCCCAGATGAACCCGGAGCCGGTGCCCTCTTCGGGAACTTCGAGGACACGAAACATCCCGATCGGCTCCCGACGGACGGCTTTGCTGGTGATATAGACGACCGACCTGGAGGAGGTCTGGAAAAGGTCGATGGTGGATTTCTCGTCACTGGCCAGTTCTCCCCGGGCGGTCACGATCCTGGGAGCTGCGTTGGACGAAACGCCTGCACCGCGAATCTGTCCGACCAGGAGCCAGCCACCGGCCAGGCCGAGCAGCACACCCCCGAGCAAGGGTAATCGACGGCTGGGCAAATGCACCTGCGTTGTTCCGTAGTCGTTTACGTTCAAGATGTCACCTCTACGTGCTTACGGCCTCATGCTATATGGGGCGCGATTCATCATGACTGACGGGGCAACAAGAGATAATACCCATTTATGCCAAATCCGGGTAAACCCGGCCATCGCGGGCGGAAAACTCACGTTCTGCAATTCGTGCCGGTGCGAATCCTGCGCCGGACTGGTTGCTTCAGCGAACACGTCCAATGGCCGATAAGTCGGAACGAGGACATGGCGAAGAAACCGGCCGCAATCGGCCCTGCGAAGGAGCGTACTCTTGAGCAAGCTCAACCTGATTATTCTAGTCATTTGCATGGCCACGGCAGCCGGGGTCGGCTGTGATACGTCGGCGACCTCCTACCTCGACGCCGGGGCGAACCTGAACATTCCGGACGGCATCGATCCGACGAACCCCAAAATTGAACGAACGACGATTTCGGTGGATTTCACCGACGTGAGAATCGTCCGAGTGGACATCCCCACCGGTCGGGTGTCGATTTCGCAGAGCCTCGACGGCAGTTCATCGCTGAGAGTTACAGAGACGATCATTCCCGACGGGATCAGTCGGGAGGCGATGGAGAAGCAACTGAGCGAATCGGTGGTGAAGGCCCAGCGGTCGTTTGTTGATAACACGCGGCTGGATATCAAGGCGAGCTATTCGCCGAGCCTGGCTTCGACCGACATTGCATTCGACATTCGGCTGGTTCTTCCGGCAGGGGCGAACATTGAAGTCTTTGCGGAGAATGCGCCGGTTGAGATCATCGACCTTGTCGGAAACGTTGAAATTCAGACGGCCAATGGGGCCGTGACGCTCGACAACATCGTCGGCAGCCTGGTTGCACGCACGAGCAACCGGCCGATCCAGGCCCGTTCCATTTCCGGAAATGTACAACTCACCACCTCGGAGGCGGCGGTTTCGGTTCGCCTGGAACCATCGATCACCGGCGCGATCAGCGTGACGACGACGAACGCTCCGATTCAGATGGCAATCGGGCGCAAGACTACGGCTGCACTTGACCTCACCAGCACGGGCGGCGTGATCTCCGCGGACCTGACGGGATTCCTCGTGTCCGACATCACCACCGGAGCCGGGTTTCTGCGCGGCGTTCTCAATGGCGGCGGCGGTCGGATTGAAGCTCGGACGACAACCGCCGCGATAGAATTCGTCGGCTTCTAGACGCATGGGGCGCACAATCTGCGCGGCTGGCTTCACCTCACGGAGCACCTTTTCGCCCATCTGGCGACGGAATGGTCGAACGGTCGATCAGTATTGATATGAATGCCCGATAGACCGAACGAATTTCCGACTTGAGAACCCCCATGGCTCATAAGCCGCCGTCCACCTATGGCCGCGCCGTTCGACAAACCCTGAACTGGCTCGTCACGAAAGAGTACGTCGATCAGCCCTCCAGCGCGCGGGGCGAGGCCCAGTATTTGCTTTGCCACGCCCAGCGTCTGCACGAATCGCTGACGCGACTTCCGCGGGCGGGCGAGAACAAGAAGTGCCTCGTGATCGGATCGTGGGGACTTGAGGTGCCCTATCTTGCGGGCGAGTTGGGATGGAGCGATGTCACCTGCCTTTGCGCGCCGACCAGTCGGGAAGGCGTTCGTCAGCGACGGGTTCGAAGGCATCCCAACGGCGACGCCCAGTATGGTTTTACGCTGATTGAGCACGACATTGAGAGCGGCTCCTGGCCGTTTGTTGATGGGGAGTTCGGCCTCTGCGTCTATTGGGGCTGCATGGAGCATCTGCGCAGCGATCCGGAATTCTCGCTCTACGAACTGAATCGCGTATCCGCTCCGGGGGCGACCGTCAGTCTTATCACCGACAACGCCATCAGCTTTCAGGCGACGCACTCCATGCTGCGCGGGCATCCGATGCCCATGCGAATTCACTGGCCCAGCTCCGAGGGACATTGGCGACTGTACACGCCGCCGGAAATCGGCGAACTGCTTGAGGGCACCGGCTGGCGGGTGGACGTCCTCACGTCGATTGTTCAGGACCCGCCAACTTACTGGAAGTGGTGGAAGCGCTGGCTGTTCAAGCGGTTGGTCGCCGATCAACGACGAGGATTTGGGCTTGCCGAGCCGTACTGGAACGCCTTTGTCCTTGCGCACGCCACGAAGACTGCGCCTGCCACTCGAAGCTATCCCAAGTGGCTCTACAAGGACGAGAAGATTCGCCAATTGAAGGTGGACATGCTTGAGATCGTTTCGCGCGAGCCGTCGCACGCACTGGCCGGATAGCGTCTTCGTATTTTCTTGCGAGTGATTCGAGCCGCAGATGCAGGCACACGGCGTTTTCCGAATACCTACCAAGGGCGGCGGGGTTCATAGGCGACCGGTTCCGACTGATCGCTAATGGCGCAGCCCACAAGTACCAGTTCCGGACTTGAGGTCGGCGTGATGCGAGCGATCCGCACGTTTCGTTCCAGCGGGGCCCACATGCCGTCGTCTTTGCGGCGAAGATGGAGTTCGTCGCCCGGGGTCAATGCGTGCAAAGCGTGCGTGAGAAAGCCGAGGCCCGAGGGCGAGTTGTCCACGGTCCATGCGCGGTGATCTTCGATGCGCCCGGGCCGCTTCCAGCGGATGACCTCGTCAGCTTCTGTGCGAATTTCTCTTCGTCGTTCCATTTGCTGGCCCCCGTCGTTTGTGACTCGTTTGCCTTGCTGCACCCATCGGTTCTCCAGACTGCCGGGCTTAGTCCGCTTTGCGAAGAATTCGCCGACTGTTTTCAAGAAAACTGTGCCAGGCCCCTGCGCGGATGAAAAGGGCATTGTTTGCGGACATTTGAATCGATCGGTACAGGTTGCTAGACTAAATCGAATGAAATGCCGGAAAGAAAGACGTACGTTAGCCGTTGAGCACCATGCCTTTACGCTGATCGAACTCCTCGTTGTTATTTCCATCATCGCGATCATCATCGCTCTGCTGCTGCCCGCCCTGTCCTCAGCGAGGCAAAGCGGCATCAGCAATGTGTGCCTGGCCAACCTGCGCACGCTTGGGCAGGGCCTGACGATGTATTCCACCGACCATCAAGACCAGCTTGTTCCCGGTCGACTGCCGAAGCTGAACAATGACAATTGGCGCGCACTGGTGAAGGGTGGCTGGAAGTATCGGCCGACTTTTCTGGCGATGATGGGAACCAACGTCAATCTGGCGGCGTTCGACGACCCGATGGCTTCGAAGAATACGATCGATCGATTTGGCGAGCCCGGCGATCAGCAGAACTACTCGAGCAAGGTCTATGTCTGCCCCGGCGTGCCGAACTGGACGGACGAGCGCAACGGGGCATATGGATATAATTACCAATTCCTCGGCAATTCACGAATCAGCGATTCCGCAGATCCAACTTCGTTCAAGAACTGGCCGGTCAGCGTCACGCGCATTCACGACACCTCACGCACCGTGGCGGTTGCAGACTGCATGGGCACCGCCGCCACCGTCGCCGCGAAGGACCGCGTACCCTACGAAAACAACGGCCGCAATCCACACGGGATGGGCAACGAGGGATTCAACCTCGATCCGCCGAGAATCGACCAGGCCCTGGGTGAGTCGGCAGGCTTTCCGGATGAGCGAACGGCCGCCGATCCCCGTCACCTCGGCAAGTCCGCCGTCCTGTTTGTCGACACGCATGCCTCCCTGGAACTGCCCGCGAACCTCGGATATCGCGTTCGTAACGACGGCAGCTATGCATTTGACGGAAACAACTCGTTGTGGTCAGGCACCGGACGCAATGAGGCGTGGATGCCGGGCTACGGTTTCTAATCATCAGACTCATCTGATGTTTGGAGTGCCGGGGACCCCCAGTCCCCGCATTCTCTCTCCGGCCCAGCAGAGCCAAAGCACCTGCCAATAATTCAGCCATGTGGCAGTCGAGCAGATCGATTGGGTTCCTATTCGACCTGTGTAGCTGATTCTGGCGCCACTTCGACGATCTGGCGCGCGGTGAGAAAAGCCAGATGCAGCCGGTGGACAGGCCGGCCCCAGGTCATTTCCACGGCATTGGCGTAGATGCGCAATTGGCCCGCGTATGCGGCGGCCCTTTGAGCCACACCTTCGCCTGTGACGCGATCGGTCTTGTAATCGAGGATTTCCAGACCATCGCCGGAATCGAACAGACAATCGACGATGCCGCGCACCAGCATGACATCCTGCCGATCGGCTTGCCTTGCCGCGGGATCGTAGCGGGCGGGATCCACGCCGATGACAAAGGGCCACTCGCGATGGACGATTACCCGCGAATCGCGAATTCGTCGGCCAAGATCGGTGGTGAAAAACCATGCCAGAGCCGCAAGATCAATCTGATCGCCTTCGACCTGAAGGAGATCGCCGGCCTGAATGATGGACGCGAGTTGATCCTGGAGATTTGCTTCATCGCAGGGCTGCGTCAGTTCGACGCGCTGGAGGAATTCGTGTGTCCATGTGCCGCGCTGGGTCTGGTCGATGGACGCCTCGGTGGATCGGAAAGACGGCGAGCGAAGTCGGCTTGCATCGATTTCACGCTTCGTACCCGCCCCCTGCGAGGAATGCCACGGGTGAGCCGGATCATCGGCATCCTCCAGAGCATTCCAGCGCCGCTTGAGCACGCTCGCGGCGGCCACGGCCGGCACGCGCGTCATGGCCTGGGCGGGATAGGTACTGGTCAGGCGGCGCTCGATGAGTTTGACCCATGCACCCGAATCGGCATCCGCGGCTGTTGCCGAAAAGTCGAGCTTGTCGAAGGCGGCGATCTTTTCCAGGCGGCTCGCGACGTCGGCTTTGACGGGCGGCTCCAGTTGCCAGCGCCCCATCTCCGCAGCGTCGTACACGCGCACGAAGAACCGCTCGTCACTGCCATTGTCCTTCGCATCAGCCCATGCCGAGGGGTGACAGGCGAGCGCCTGAGTCACCCAGTCGAGGGCGCTCGTGGCCGAACGCCGATCGGCCACCGACAACGGGCCGATGTGGCTTGCAAGCCGAGCTCGCCACTCGTCGATCCGGCTGAGGCGCTTTGTTCCTATCGCGATGAGGCGCTCTTTGGCGCGGGTCATCGCCACGTAGAGCACGCGAAGCTCCTCGGCGAGCGACTGTCGCTTGACGGCCTCGGCGACCATGCGGTGCGGCAACGACTCGTAGCGAATTCGCTTCTTGAGATCGACCGCCTCCATGCCGACACCCAACTCGCGATCGAACAAGATCGATCCACGACAATCGGATAGATTGAATCGCTTGCCCAATTCCGCCACGATGACGACGGGGTATTCCAGACCCTTGCTGCGGTGGATGGTCATGACTCGAACAACATCCTGCGGACCGGTCATGACTGATCCGGGCTCGAGGTCTTCGCCCATCGCGCGGACGCCGTCGATGAATTGGAGGAATCGCAGCAGCCCCTGCTTGCGAAACGAACCGAATTGGCGGGCGTATTCGTGAATGCGGATGAGATTCGCTCTTCGCTGAAGACCGTCTCGCAGACCGCTGACGTAGGCGAGGTAGCCGCTTTCTTCGTAGATATCCCAGATGGTCTCGGCGAGCGGGCGGTGCCGTGCCCTTTGGCGCCATTTGTCGATTTGATCGCGGATTCGCGCGAGTCGGGTCCGCAGAGCGGCATCTGCCCCGCTGTCCGCACAGGTCCAGACCGCTTCGCAGAAAGCGACGCCCGGCGGGCTGGCCTTGGGGCTTCGGCGAATCTCCACTAATTCGGAATCGTTCAGCGGGGTACCGAACAGCGGCGACCGCAAGATTGCGGCGAGTGGAATATCCTGCAAGGGGTTGTCGATGACGGCGAGGAGCGAGAGGACATCCTGCGCCTCCAGGGCCTCAAACAATCCACCGGACGTGTCGCTGAAGACCGGGATGCCGCAGCGAACGAGGGTGCGGATGAAAAGGCCTGCCCGGGCCTGCATGGAGCGCATGAGGATGACGATGTCGCCGTATTCATATCCCTGAGCGATACAATCCTTGATGCGTTCGGCGCAGACCATTGCCTCGCGCTCGATGCGGACGAGTTCGGCGGCGCCGGAATCCTCAGTCGCGTCTTCGGTGTCGTGCGCGTCGTCGCTCGCCGCCGAAGCGAAGTCTTCGAGCAGGTGCAGTTCCAACGGCGGGCCGACAGCGGGGCGGAAATCCGTTTCTTTGCGGCCGGGGCGGAGCTTCGCGGAATCGTCATAGGCAATCCCGCCCAGCTCCGGTGTCATCAGCCGCTCGAAGATAGCGTTGACGGCGTCCAGCAGGATCGGGCGGCTGCGAAAGTTGTCGGCCAGGTCGATCGCGACACCGCGACTCTCGGGCTTACCGGCGGCGGCAAGGAAGGCTGCCCTGCGATCGAGGAACAGCCGTGGCTCGGCGAGGCGGAAGCGATAAATGCTCTGCTTCACATCGCCGACAGTGAACATGTTTGCCGGGCGCGGGGCAATGGTCTCTCGACTAACGAGACGAAGAATCTCCGCCTGGACCGGATTGATGTCCTGAAACTCATCGACCAGGACATGCTCGAATTGGTCGCGCAGGCGCGCCGCGACGCCGTTGGCCTCATCCGCCAACAACGCGAGCGCGCGACGTTCCAGATCGGTGAAATCGAGGACGCCGAGTTCCGCCTTGGCCGCCTGATATCGGGCACGGAAATCGACCGCGAGCTGAAAGAGGAGTGCGACATTTGACCTTGTCCGGTCGATCCCTTCGCCCCAATCTGTAACCGAGAAACGGCCGAACGGCTTCTTGAGTCGAGTTTCGAAGAGATCTTTTTTGATCTTCCGCACGAGCTCCGCGGCGTCGATGAAGGCCTGTTTATCCACCTCCGACAGATCGTTGAACTTTTTGCCCTTGCGCGGCGGCGAAGGGAACTGAAAGTCGGGAATGAGCCGAAGGCAAAAGTCATCCACTTTCGCGGCATCGGGAATGGTCCCCAGACTCGACTGCCAACTCGCCAGCGCGGCGGCGTATTCTCGGAGACAATCGGCAGACGCGGTCGCAGAGGACGGCCAGTCGGAGAGCATGCGGATGTAGTCCGCGAGAAGTGTCGATTGGAGACTGAGTTCCTCCTGCAATTCGCCAAGAAGCCACTCCAGCCAGAATAACGAAAGTGCATCCCCAGACGAGCCCATCCGCTTGTTTGCCTGAGCGATCCAGGCCTGGGGGTCCGGCAACGAAGCGAGGAACTCATCCAATTGCTGAATGAGCTTCATCAGCAAGCGCTCGGAAGCCCCGCCATAGGCGCTGAGAAAATCGAAAAACGCCTCCGCATCAGCGTCCTTTTTGCCTTCGTAATCATCGAAGACCGCCTCTACTGCTTCCTGGCGCATGAGCCGTGCGTCGGCCGGATTGAGGATCGGCACCTGGGGGTCAAGGTCAGCCTGCGGGAAGAAACGCGCAAGAAGCCGGCGGCAGAAGGAGTGAAGCGTCGAAATATGGGCGGAGTCGAGCAGGGCTAGTTGACCCTGCAGCCGGGCGTGTGAGGGACTTCGCTCCAGACGACTCCGAAGGGCGGCGCCGATCCGACTTCGCATCTCGGCGGCCGCGGCATCGGTGAAGGTCACGACGAGCAGACGATCGACGCCGCACGGCCGCTTTTCATCGGCGATCAATCGCGCGCAGCGTTCGGCCAAAACGGCGGTCTTTCCGCTGCCGGCTGCCGCTGAAACGAGAATGCTGCCGCCCATGGCATCCAGCGCGGCCTGCTGTGATGGCGTCCAGCGAATCTCACTCATTTTCGCGACCCACCTTTTTGAAGACATCTTCTCGACTCATCGACTCCAGGCGGTTCAGATTTCGCGTGGCGTACTCGATGCGGCAGACGCCTCGGAATGCGCAGGTGCCGCATGGCGTCCAGGTGCCGAGCATCGCCGGTGTCACCGAGATGTCCCCGCCGATCCATCGGGACGCGAGCTCGCTCATCCGATTGCGCATGTGCTCTAGCAGCTCCGGCAGCTTGCCCGAGGGAATGGTGTCGGTGGCATCGAGGCTTCCCGGCGAGCCGTCCTTTTTGCGGTACACGAGGAATTTTTGGCTCCATCCTGTCTCGACCGTCGGGTCCAGCTCGTTGATCCAGTCGAAATCCACGACGCCGCGCGGACGAAAAGCCGACAGCGGCAAGGCGTCGCCCGACTCGACGTCCGAGGGGTGATCCACCTTCCTCAGACCAGCAAGCAGGGGAAGATAGAACGCACCGCCGGGCACGAGCTTTGCGCCCGCGAGTTTGTCGCCGTGATCGCGGATCACCAGCAGGTAGGAAAGCAACTGGAGGGCGAGGCCGTGATAGGCTTCGTCCAGCCTGAGGGATCGACCGAGCGACCGCTTGTAGTCAAAGACGACCGCCAGATTGGTGTCACCGACCTGAAGAACATCGACGCGATCCATCTTGCCGCGCAGCTCGATCGTCTTTCCATCTTTCGTCGTCAACAGGAGCGCGGGGAGTCCGTCTTCACCGGACATTCCGAAGGCTCGCTCGGTCGCGATCGGCTTGAGCTTCGACCCACCGAGGGAGAAACGCTCGCCTTCCTTGGCGACGGTCAACTCGCGTTCGCCACGGGCGATGGTCCGTTCGATCTTGCCGGAATCGAGTCGAATTTCCTCGGCATACCGGGGAACGGCCTGTTGGATGATCCTCGACAGGCTGCCGGCGATCTCGTCAGGAGAGGCCTCGCCAAGCGTCGTGCCCGACTCATTGAGTTCGTTGACGTATTGCTCCAAAACATCGTGATAGATTCTGCCGAGATCGAGACGGCTGAGCTCGTGCAGCGGTCGCGGCTCGAGACGCAGTCCGTAACCGACGAAATGTTGAAACGGGCATGCGGCGTAGGTCTCCAGCGCGGTGACGCTGATCCGATAGGGCTCCTTCCACAACAAGCGTCGCGCGGGCAGGGTCAAACTCGCATCGGGGCGGCGTCCCAAGGATCGCAGCGCGGCAGTCATCGTCGGATGCAATGACTCGCAATTGCGCGTCCATTCGTAAAGGGCATGCCACGAATCGGCCTCTGCCGGATCGAGCCGTCCTTCACCGGAAGCGCGCATGCGTTCCGAGATGTGGGAGGCCAGTCCTCCGACACTGCTGATGATCGCCGCATCCGGCGGCCACGAGCGCCCCTGAGGCAGCCAGTCGGCCGCGTCGATCACTTCTGCACCCGATGCAGCACACAGTGCAGGCATGAAAGGAGAGGCGCCAAGCGCCTTGCCCTCCTCGTCGGCCTGCGGATAACTCACCCAGAGAAACTCGCTGGGGCGGGTAAACGCGATATACGCCAGCATTCGCTCATCCAGAAGCCGGCTCGTCTGTTTCGCACCGAGGGCGACTCCGAATCGCTCAAGGCATGTTCGATGCTCGTCCGCAAAGATAGCCTCTTCCGCAATCCGCGCGGGAAACACCCCCTCCGAAAAACCGAGAACGAATACGGCGCGGACGGGCGGGTGACGGCTCCGTTCAATCGAGCTGACGAGCACCTGATCGATGGTCGAAGGAACCAGGCCGAGTGTGAAGTCGGCGAGGCCGGACTCGATGACCTCGCGGAATCTTGCGCCGCTCATCGGCTCGGCGCCGAGGGTGTCGGCGGCCTCGTCGAGCAGCTTGATGAGATCGTCCCAGACCTGATCGTGCTCTGCGGCTTCGTCGATTCGACCGCTCGTCGCTGCGATCTCGGCCCACCCCGCGATGGACTCGCGCACGGCGAAACGATCCATCACCTCCATCAGCCCTTCGAGCCGGTGCTGACACGTGGGACGCATTGCCCTGTCCTTATCGCCGGGTAGCCAATCGCCGAGACGCTCCGCGATCTTGCGCCTCGATTGGTTGATTTCGTTGAGAGACGCAATGCTTTCAGGCGTCCTTCGCGCATCAGAGCCTGCCGCGCGGACAGGATACGGCCAATCCGATTCCCACAGGGCCGCGGTCGAAAGTCCGTGGGCGAGGATGTAGTTCTCGATCGCGGCGGCCGCGTCATCTTCCAGACCGGAGAGCCCGCTTTTGAGGATGGTGAGGATGCACTGGTCGAACGGCGCGCCGCCGAGGATACCCAGGACGGCGCGGACGAATTGGACCAACGGATGATGAAAGGTCGGCCTGCGACGGTCGATGAAGTACGGGATGCCGCGTGCCGTCAGTGCGGACGATATGAGGTCGTGATACGGCGTCAAGTCGCGCACCACGATCGCCACGTCGCGATAGCGCAGCGGGGACGAATCGCGCTGGACCATATCGACGATCGCCGCGACGGCGGCCTCTACCTCCTCACGTCGATCAAGCACGCGAATCAGATGTACGCCGCTTTCACGCGATGACTCGACCGGCCGAGGATCGGCGCCTGAGGCCGAAACATGGAAGAAGCTGCGCTCGAGTCGGGCGAGTTGGGCAGTTCGGGAAAACCGGGGCAACGATTTGCCGCCCAAGATAACGGGCTCATCTGTATGCACGCCGGCATCGCGCGCCGCGCGGGCCAAGGCAAACCATGTACGTTCGGTTCTGGCAAAAAGAGAAAGGTCATCCGGCGCGGCGTCCAGATCGCCCACGCGTCGCATGCTCGGATCGAGGAGCAAGGCGACATCGACGTGTGCCGCCTGCGAGGCCAGCGCGACGATCATGCGGATCTGCTGCTGCGTCAGGCCAGCGAAACCGTCGATCCAGATTCGCGAGCCGTCGGGCCAATCGAGGCTCGATAGGCGCGACCGGGCCAGATCGAGGACCGCCTCGGGATCGACGCGCTGCGACCCCAGGTACTCCAGATAGGCGCGGAAAATGATCGCCATGTCGTGCAGGCGCGGGCTCGTTGGGTCGTTTTCGGTTTCCGCGGCTCGAGCGGCGCTTTCGAGGTGGTCCGGCGTGACGGCCTCCTGCAAGAGCTCGACGATTCCCGACGCGACGGTGGCGAGAAAGCCGGCGCGATCCGACACCTTTGAGAACTCTCGCAGCCTGCGGGAGTGACGGGCGATGATGTATCGCAGGGCCATTTGGCGACCAGTCGGCGTAATCAATGCGGGCGTGGGGCCGGATGACTCGTTGAAGATGCGATGAGCCAGTCGGCGGAAACTCAGGACGTCGCACCGTCCCAGCGCCGGGGGAGAAAGCATCGACAGCAGCGAACGCTCCATCTGCAAGCCGGCCTGCTCGGGAACGAGCATGATAAGCCGCGGGCCTTCGAGGCGACTGGACGTTAATTGGCGGCAAACTTCCGATTGGCAATAGTGCGTCTTGCCGCTTCCTGCCCGACCTGCTATGAGCCGCAGTGCCACCAGCTGCTCCCTGGAGGAATGAAGTTGCTTCGACGACCGCCTCGCACGACGAATGCCCGATGCTAGAATGTGCTCAGGCTGCTGCGCAGTCAAGAAAGGCCTGACGATTGATCCTTTCTCAGATCATTGCGAATGACTCGGCGCCGTCCGCGGGCCTGCCGGAGTGGATCACCTACTTCTTTCAATTCAAGTCGTACGCGGCATTGTTTCTCGCCGCGGCGATCGCCACGACCGCACTGACGCCGCTTTATATCCTTTATGCCCAAAGGCTGGGATGGGTCGATCGACCGGCCGGTCGCAAGCGGCACGAGCATGCGACGGCGACGATGGGCGGGCTGGTCGTCTTCGCCGTCGTCTTCGCCGGAACGCTGGTGGCGATGAACCTCGAAAACCTCGTCGGCGAGATGCTCCGCGCGCGCACGAGGCAGGTCTATGGCATCATCGCCTGTACCTGCGCGATGATCGCTCTGGGCGTGGTCGACGACCGGCACGCCGTGCGCCCGAAGGTCAAGCTGCTGGTGCAATCTGTTGTGGCACTTGCTGCCGTCCTCCTCGGCTTTCGCGTCGAGGCTGTAACGCTTCCAGGCTTTGACACACTCGTTTTGCCGGGGGTCATCGGCGGACTGCTCTCGCTGCTGTGGATCGTCGGCATCACCAATGCGATCAATCTGACCGATGGGCTCGACGGCCTCGCGGCGGGCATCTGCCTCTTGGCGGCGATGGTCAACGCCGTGGTGGCCATCTGGCTGGGCAATCATTACATGAGCGTGATGATGGTGCTGCTGGCGGGCTCGCTGCTTGGCTTCCTGCGGTGGAACTTCCATCCGGCTCGCGTATTTCTCGGGGATACGGGGTCGCTGGCGCTGGGGATGTTCCTTGCCCTGTCGTCTCTGCAATCCGCGCAGAAGGCGCACACCGTGGTGATGATCCTCGTGCCGCTCTTTGCCCTCGGGTACCCCATCTTCGATACGCTTCTGGCGATTGCTCGTCGCGTTTTTCGCGGCCAGCCGCTTTTCTCGTCGGATCGCGACCACATCCATCATCGTCTGCTGGATCGAGGCCGGACGCCGAGCGCCGCGGCGATCCAGATTTACATCGCCAGCGTTATTGTCTCGCTGGTCTGCATCGCGGCCATGACGGCCAACCACTTCGTGCTGGGGCTGATTGTGGTAGGTGTCCTGGTGATGGCACTTTTCTCCGCAAGGGTGCTGGGCTACCTCGAATGGGGCGGCTGGACGGCGCAATGGACCGGGCGGCAGGAGACGAAGATTCTGCATGCGGCTGCGCAATTGGCACGGTTGAAGATGGACGCGGGTGAAAGCGAGGATGATTTGGTTAACGCTCTTGGCACGCTGGCAACTGAAATGGACTGCGGACAGATTACGCTGACGAGCGGCCATCAAATATGCACGTGGCATCGCCATGAGAATGTGAACCCGGTCACTCCTGATCATGCACAAGTTCAATTGCTGGAGAAGCAACTCGGCGGCGACAGGATCCTCCGATTGTATTTCTCTCCGGAGAAAACCCCTATGGGAGAGCCGCTCACCCTGCTCGAAGAATTGTGCGAACGGCTTGATCGTCGTTTCTCCCACGACAAATCGGTTCGGCAGGCTGACCCCCAAACAACTACTTTGAACGACTGAATACTCTCGGTACGGGCGTCATGCCACAACATCGGCACATTCTGTTTCTCAACGAATTCTATCACCCCGATATCTGCGCCAGCGCTGTCGTAGCGGCGGATCATCTGCCGAAGATCGCGGCCCTGCGGCCGGACTGGAACGTGTCGATCATCTGCGGCGATCGGGCGTGGGATGATCCTTCGGTGACATATCCGGCTCGGGAAGTGATCGACGGCGTCCACGTTATTCGCGTTGACCGCCCTGCCGTCAGCCGAAAAAACCTGTTTCGCCGAGCCCTCGGCTTTGCAGCATTCGGGAGAAATGCGATCCGCGCGGCGCGCAGTCTGGGTGGAATCGACATCGTCGTCGGGACGACCGCCCCACCGCAAGGCGGCGACATCGCGCGCAAGATCGCCAAGGCCTGCGGCTGCCCCTACCTCTACAAGGTGCTGGATCTATACCCCGATCTGGCGGCGGCACTGGGCAAGTCACGGGCCAATGGTTTCATCCACCGGCGATGGCTGACGGCGGACACAAAAGCCATGCAGCAAGCGGCGGCCGTCGTCTGTATTGCCGAGCGCATGACGCGGCGCATCGCACAGACGCGCCCCGTCACCGGCGACAAGTTGCACACCATTCACGATGGCTACGATCCAAAGCGGCTTGCGACGACGACGGACAATTCATTTCGCGGGCAGCACGACCCCGACGGTCGCTTCGTGGTGCAATACGCGGGGAACATGGGCCTCTCGCATCCGTTCGATGCGATCCTCACCGCGGCGCAGCAGCTTGCGGCGGACGACCGTATCCGATTTCAGTTCATCGGCGACGGTCCACAGCGCGAGGCAATCCGACAGGGCCTGTCGCCCAACTCCGAACTGATTCCTTACCAGCCGGCGCATCTACTTGGCAGCATGCTCGCGTCGGCCGATGTCTGCCTGATCTCGCAGCACGACGCGATGTTTGACATGGCGCTGCCGTATAAGATCTACGCCATCCTCGCGGCAGGCAGGCCCGTCATCTTCATCGGCAACCGCCGCTCGGAAATCGTCGATTGGCTTGAATCATCCGGGGCCGGCATTTGCGTCTCACATGCTGACCCGTCGGCGCTGGTTGGGAGCATTCAGGCGCTACGCAATAATGACCAGAAACGTGCCGCGGCAGGCCGCGCGGCACGATCTCTTTTTGAGGCCCGGTTTGATTCAAACGCGGCGGCAAGGGCCTGGGTGGAACTTCTCGGGCGATGCTAGTGCGCGTTGCGGTCAGTGCGAAAGCACCCGGCCCGCAAGGAATGCAATTCGCTCGAACGCTGAGCAATTTTTCGCCATCGGCCCGCCGCTTCGACAATTGCGTGCCTCAGCGTTTCAATACCACGGATGACCGGACCGCTCCCCATCTCACGCCTGCGCATCTGGTCGCCGTCGATCCCCATGAAACAGAAGTTTCGCCATGCGGCGGCCGAGCGATCGACGTCTGAACCAGTCATTCTGGAGGTGGAACTTGCCGGGGGGCTCAAGGGCTACGGCGAGACGCACCCCCGAACCTACGTGACCGGCGAATCGCACGATGACATCCTGGCGGCCATTCGGGATGTCTTTGTCCCGATCCTGGTCGGCGCCCGCCCGCAGAACTTCGGCGAGGCGATCGAGCTGGCGGCGTCGCTCCCGATCCGGGATGCGACCGGGAGGGTCATCACGGCCACGCGCGCCGCCGTCGAGCTCGCCCTGCTGGATGCATACTCGAAGGCATTTGACAGGTCGATCGAATCCATCGCCGGATGGGTCAGCGAGACCGTGCTGGGACCACCGGGAAGCCGAAACACGGTTCGCTTCAGCGGCGTGATCTCCAGCGGCGACGCGGGACGATCGAGGTCGTCGCTACTCAAGATGTGGCTATACGGTCTGCGTGACTTCAAACTGAAAGTCGGCGACGACGAGGACGAGGAGCGCATCGCCGCCTGCGTCAAGGCACTTGGTCGTGGACTGCGACGGGGCCGAGCGACGCTGCGGTTGGACGCCAACGGGGCGTGGAAGCTCAACGAAGCGATCAGGCGGTTGCAGGAGTGGGAGTCGCTTCCGATTTCATCCATCGAGCAGCCGCTTGAAAAAGGCGACATCGAGTCTTGGGCCGCCCTGGCTCGACAGACGAACATGCCGCTGATGGCGGACGAATCCCTGGTCACGATGGAAGACGCCCAACTGCTGATCGCAAGGGGCGCGGCCTCGTGGTTCAACATTCGCATCAGCAAGAACGGCGGTCTCATCCCCTCGCTTCGGCTAGCCCTTCTGGCGAAGGAAAATCATGTAGACGTGCAAATGGGCTGCATGGTCGGCGAGACGAGCATCCTTTCGGCGGCGGGACGTTGGTTTCTTCAGCTTGTGCCAGATGTCGTATTCGCCGAGGGCAGCTTTGGAAAGTTCCTCCTTCGTGACGACGTTACCCGAAAACCGCTAAGGTTCGGTTACGGCGGAAGATGGCGCGCAATGGAGGGGCCCGGTCTGGGGGTTTGTGTGGACGAGTCGAAGCTCCTCGGGCTGTGCCGGCTGCCCCCGGTGATGCTGCCGTTTTGATTGTGGCCCGGCATCAGCGGGCCTGGTTGGTTCGCGTCCGGAAACAGTTCAATTCGACGACCCGTTTGCAAAGATCACGGGCAAATTCGCTGTGCGCCCCGGAATTGGCTCGTCCTCTGTTTGAATTAAGCCCTTGAGCGACATAGAGTAATGTAAGCCGCGACCGAAAACGATCCCGGCTAGATCTCTCGTCTGGAGGCCCATGGCGATCGACCCTAATCCAGTCGGTCAGAAAACCGGAACCGGCGCGGACACATATCTGGGCCGGGCGGTGGTCGATGCGCGCCTTGCCACGCCCGAGGAAGTCCAGGCTTGTCTTGCCAAGCAAAAGAAGCTCGCCGCCGCCGGGACTCCCATGCAACTGTCGGAGATTCTGGTCCGAGCCGGCATTGTGACGGCCAGTCAGATCAAGCGGATCGGAAGCCCGGCCGACGACTCGATGTCTCAGTCGTTGCAGCAGATTCCCGGCTTTCAGATCATGCAGAAGATCGGCGCCGGGGCAATGGCCAGTGTTTACAAGGCCAAGCAGCTCTCGCTGGACCGGATCGTTGCCATCAAGATCCTCCCGAAGCGACTCAGCGAAGATCCGGAATTCGTCAAGCGCTTCAACGCCGAAGGGCGTGCGGCGGCCAAGCTCAACCACAACAACATCGTGCAGGCCATCGACGTCGGCGAGTACGCCGGCTACCACTACTTCGTCATGGAGTTCGTGGACGGCCAGACCGTCTATGACGATCTCACCCGGAAGAAGGTCTATGACGAAAAGACGGCGCTTGACCTGATCATCCAGATCGCCCGAGCCCTTGAGCACTCGCACGAGAAGGGGTTCATCCACCGGGATGTGAAGCCCAAGAACATCATGATCACTAAGGACGGCACGGCGAAGCTCGCCGACATGGGCCTCGCCCGTCAGGCGGACGACGCCGAGGCCGCCGCAGCAGAGAAGGGCCGCGCCTTCGGTACCCCGTATTACATCTCTCCGGAACAGGTCCGGGGCGTTGGGGACGTCGATTTCCGAGCCGACATCTACTCCCTGGGCGCGACGCTCTATCACATGGTAACGGGCAAGGTGCCGTTTGAGGGGCCGACCCCGGCCGCCATCATGCAAAAACACCTCAAAGAGCCGCTGGTACCGCCGGACCACCTCAACCCGAAGCTATCGACGGGACTGGCCGAGGTGACCGAACGCATGATGGCCAAGGACCGCGACAAGCGGTACGCCAATACCCACGATCTTTTGACCGACCTTGAACGAGTGTCTCGCGGCGAAGCCCCGTTGCAGGCCCGAGAGAAATACGATGACAGTGTCCTGGAGACGCTTGCCTCGGGCCAAGAGGCTGAGTACGACGGGCAGGATTATTCAGGATACGCGCAGAACATGCCGGGTCGGGCGGGCGGTTCAATCAATTCAGGGCTTCTTGTCGGCGTCATTATTGAAGGCGTCGTTATTCTCATCCTCCTGCTAATACTGATACTCAGATAATCGGCGAGTCCATCCGCTCGACGGTCTCCCCCTCAGAATTCTGAAGGCGTTTTGGCGCGCGGGTTGCTAGTTGGGGCGTACGTTGTCATGCACGGAAGCGTACGCCGTGCGCAGTCCCTTCGACTCGAATAAGTGGATGGCGAAAAGAAAAAACATTTCGCCAATTTTTCGCTGGCGTTTCCCTGAGGCGATTGTTAGTATTCGCCCCGCCGCACAATTAAGCGCTCAGGGAGGTAATAATCACCAAAGCGCTTCTGATGCCTGACAAGGATGTCAGGCAACTCGAAACTACCAGCGTTCACCCCTTATCTTGGTCGGAACAAGGACGGACCTGGGCTCCATCGTCTACTGCCATCGATGCGCCCCGTGAACAAAGGAGTGTTTCATGAAGAATGCCCGCCCCGAGGTGGACGCACTGTGGAAGAAGTACCTGGGCAATCGCGCAATTAAGTTGCGTAATCGACTCATTGAGCACTACCGCCCGTTGGTGCATATGCAGGCCGCCCGCCTTTCTCAAAAGCTTCCGGCACAGATCAGCTACGACGAGATCTGCTCTGCTGGATACGACGGCCTCCTCGAGGCGGTTCAGGCTTATGATCCGAAACACAAGGCAAAATTTGAAACATTCTGCCAGCAGCGCATCCACGGCGCGGTCATGGACTGGCTTCGAGCATTAGACGGACAGTCCCGTACAGTGCGAAGCTTCGAGAAGCAGCGGATGCAAAACCGTGACGTGCTCGACTCCGCCCTGGGACGCCCCCCGACCGACGACGAGCTTTCTTCCCGCATGGGCATGAGCCGCGAACGCTACTCCGAGCTGTCTCGCCTCTCCCGTCTGGGCCACGAGGTCCATTTCTCAGCGGTCCAAAATGACGAAGACGGTCACCACCGCGGCTCGCCCGGCGGTTGGGACATCAGCGACATGCGCGCGGTGGATCCATCGACCAAGGTTTCCCGGGAGATGCTGACCGACTACATCACGCGGGGTCTCAATCGCGAGGAACGCCTTGTCCTGGTTCTCTATTACACCGAGAACCTCACGATGGCCGAGATCGGTCTGGTGCTCGACCTTTCCGAGTCACGAGTCAGTCAGATCCACAAAGATGTCATTGCCCGGCTCCGTCGACGCTTCAAAGACGAGGCCCGCGAGATGGTCGCCTGACCGACGCGCCGTTACCTTGAGGGTTACGTTCGGCTCGATTGCCGATGCCGGGCTCCTGGAATATCCTCCAGGGCATGTGGAAAGAGTACAGTCGAGAAACGCCGGGTCGTCCCCGTCTGGGGATTGTCTCTGCGGGGATTGCGCTTGCCGGGACTACCGCGCTGGCTTGGATCGTGACAGCGCAATCCAATCCGCTCGTTGCGGCGGAGCTGGCTCATTGGCCGATCAGGTTCAGCATCCCACAAGGCGCCGAGCAGATATTCCTCAATACGAGCGGCCAGGAGTCGTCACGGAACTTAGACTCCGGCGGCGAAGTCAGCTATCGAATCCCCATGAAGACCGGCGGCGGCAGTGAGCTGGAAGTCGCCTATGTGCGTCTGGAGGCAGGGACGACCATCAAGGAGGCCTGCGAGGAACTGGACGACACAAGCCAAGCTGAGCCGAGATCATTCGGTGAGTTTCACGGCATCGTGGTGCATGAGATGGTTACGGAGAAGACTACGTCCATCAGCGCGACCTGCATTGCGGTCCACCCGTCCGGATTAGTGGTCCGATTCAGGCTCACCGTTCTGCTCATGGATTTTTCGAGACTGCGCCTGCTGGATCAGATTCTAGACTCTGTGGAGATGGCCACGTCCACGGACTCATCGGCAGCATTCGTCATGATCCTTCTTTCCCATGCCTGACTAACGAGATACGATACCGTCCCATGATTTGTCTTTCACTCGTCCTACATTGCCTACTCATCGCTCAACAGCCTGCTCAGCCCCCGGTTGCCGGTGGCCCACTGGCCGACCCGATTGTTGACGGCAGCTATGGATTCTCGATTCAGCCGCCCTCGGATTGGCGCATTGTGCGGCAGCGCGTGCCGGAGCGCCGCGGTGTCACCCTCGTCAGGATGATCCACCCCATTTCAGCAGGCCAGGCCGAGGAAATTGTCGTCAAACAGACCACCACCACTCAGAGCGTGGCGATGGACGAAATGCTCAAGCAGGTCGCCCACAATCTGGAGCTGGAATTCAGCGGTCTTGAGGTTCAGTCTCAGCAGTTGCAACCGATCGCGGACAAGCCCGGGGCGATTCTGGCTGCGACCTTCTTTCGAGACGGCGTTCGTAAGCTCCGCCTCCAGGCCATCATCCGGCATAAGCCGCAGTCGTATTATGTGATCCTCTATGACGGACCTGCATCATCGAAGCAAACCAGTGAACCCCTGTTCAATCTGGTGGTTAATTCGTTCCGAATCATTGGCGGCGATTTAGAAGATCAACAACTGACGACGGCACTCGAAGAGGGAGAGTCGTTTCTCGGCTCGATCAAGCCCGATCAACTGAGGCGGGCGATCGTGCCCGAGGAAGCGCTTCAGTTCGAGTACAAGGGCAAGGTCATCGGTTTTGTCCTGTTGCGCCAGTCGGAAGATGTTCGCGACGGCAAGCCCGGCGTGGCCATGAAGGAGAGAGGGTGGACATTTGAGGCCGACGGGAACGCCCGCCGACTTCAGACCAACATGTTTCTCAGCTTTGACCTTTCGAGCGAGAGCTGGAAGACAAGCGTGACGACGCTGGTGCCGGAGCAACGGGATCGGCCGACCTATCTGGAAGTCACGCTGGAAGAGGGCCTGCGTGCGGGAGACATCCTGCTGAGCAATCAGTCCTATTCACTTAATCAGCCCGCCACGGAAAACCCGCCGACGAAACTGCCGGCTACTTACATCTCACGAATCCTCGCTCGGATGTTGCCGAGGCTCGTTTCGGAAATCTCCTCGCAGAAAATCCTGGCATTTGTCACCTTTGACCATTCGCGGGCGGGGCTCATCGCCAAGGTCGTGGATTTCAAAGGCAAGAGTGAGCTACCGACCGGGGCCGCCCGGGGACCGGTTTTTCGCGTCGAAGACCGTGAAGGGCTCGCCGCCAATCCATCGGCCATATTCCTCAACGAGAAGCGACAGGCCGTGCTCATCGAAGCGGGTGATCTGAAGATGACGCCGACCACCGCAGCGGCCATGGAAAAACAATTCGGCAGTCGTATCGTCGAGGCCGAGGCCCGAATGGCGGAGCTCGAAGCGAGCTACAACAAAGACGCCGAGCGATTCAATTCCCGAGGCAAGCGGTAGCGACCCTCAACCAAGTCCCTCTATAGCAGTAACATCGCATCGCCGTAGCTGAAGAAGCGGTAACGCTCGCGAATGGCCTCGGCGTATGCGGAGAGAATCGCCTCGCGTCCCGCGAAGGCCATCACCAGGGCCAGTAGCGTGCTTCCGGGTAAATGGAAATTTGTCACCAGGGCGTCAACCGCGCCAAACTTGTACGGCGGGTAGATCAGTATGTCAGTCCAGCCTGAGCGCTCAACTGTATTGGTCGCAGCCGACCCTACGCTTGCCGCGCATGTCTCAAGGACGCGAACGGCCGTCGTCCCTACGGCAAGAACCCGGTGGCCGCTCGATCGAGCACGGGCAATCCTGTCCGCAGACTCACCGGGCATCGTATACCACTCCCGGTGCATCGGATGATCGCCGAGGTCCGCGACCTCGACGGGTTGAAACGTACCGAGCCCAACGTGCAGCAGCACCTGCGCGATTGACACGCCGAGATTCTCCAGGCTGCCAAGAAGTTCATGCGTAAAGTGAAGCCCAGCCGTTGGGGCGGCGACTGAACCGGCCTCAGCCGCATAGACGGTCTGATACTGCTCTCGATCCAGGGCATCCGTCTCGCTGTCCGCAGCGCCGACGCGGCGAATGTACGGCGGCAGCGGCATCGAACCGATAGAGGCCAGCACCGTCTCGACAGGATCGGCCGGGGAGACTTCCACTTCGCACAGTCCGCGATCGATGTGCCGATGCCATGTCATCCGCCAGATCCCGCCGATGAGCGCCAGTTCCTCACCCGGCTTGAGCCGACCTGCCCCGGTCAACAGGACCTCCCAGCGACCGGGTGATTGCTCACGGACAAACAGCCCCGGCACCTTGCCACCGGTTGAACGTCGGGCCAAGAACCGGGCCGGAACGACCTTTGAACGGTTCAGGACCAAACAGTCTCCCGCTCGCAGGTACTCTGGCAGGTCTGAGAAATGGCGGTGGCTTATGCGGCCGGATGCTCGATCGAGCACCAGCATCCGAGCCTGATCGCGGCGCTCAAGCGGCGTCTGGGCGATCAGCTCGGCCGGCAGTTCGTAATGGAGCTGCGAAGTCTTGATGACGTTACTCCGAATTGATTGCTGCAAACCCGCCTGCGGGGATAAGCCTTACGACACTGACCGATAACGGCCCGCAAGAAACACGGAAAAACTTTACTCGGCCGTCGGAGAAATCATACAATGAAAGGTAGTCCGATTCCGAAGAGTAGGGAAGTAATCGCGTCCCTCTGCGTTTTTTCGCATGGCGTTAATGCGAGGAGGCAGTCAGCGGTGGCACCGACAACGCACGATAGTCCCGTTCGACGCTGGTTCGCCGCCTTGGTGGAGGCCAGCTTTCAGGAGCGCGTCGGCCTGAGCGATCCCGGCGTTCTCGATTACCTGACCGATCTCTTGACCGCCTTCATCCACACCGAGAAGCTCAGCCTCCTGGGCGATGGAAGCGGCCGAAAAGTGTCCGACGTGGCAGAGATGCTGACCGAGGCCCAATTCGGTGCTTCCGCTTCCGATGACGAGCGACGACGAAGTGTTTATCGCAACATCGGCGACGTGACACTCTTCTGGACCGGCGTCTATCCGGAGAATCTCCGACGCATGCACCGCCGGGCCGCACGAGATGACCTGCTCAGCTATCTTGAGCAAGGGAAACGCTCGTACTCGATTGCATCCGACCTTTCCACGGAAAATACCGAGCCGCCCGCACGACTCCTCACGTTCCTGAGTGACCAATTCGAGTTCTGCGTGTATGGACTGGGTCTGGTCCGACGGGAATGGGAACGCGGTCTGCCGGATGGGGTCGACTCCAAAAGGATCATCTGGAGCTAGTACCGGCGGCGAATGGTTCAACCGTGCCGGACTGGGGCCTGCGATGATTCATCTCTGATCGCCTTCGACGATTGCACGTGAAGCCACTATTCTGTGGGCATGGACCCCATCGCGTGGCCTGCGCCGCCGTCATCGCATGAGCAACTGGGCCGGTGGATTGAAGACACCTGCCGGTCAGCAAACCGCAGACGATCCGTTGCACGACGCAGCGCCACTATGTGGGCATGGGGCCGGCTCTTCACCTTTTCGATGATTCCGGGCGGGGCTTACCTCTATTTCGCGGCGGCGTTGCCCTGGGGCGCGGCGCTCGCTGTGTTCGGCGTCCTCTCTTTTTTCGTGGCGGTGCGGTTTCACGAGCGCGCAACCCGGGCGAAATTGTCCGCCGAGAATATCCTTCTAGTCCTTGAGGAATCGCGTCGCCGCATCACGGGTGAGCCGATCATCATTCGCAGTGGTGCGGAGCCCGGCGATCTGGCATTGTGGGCGTCGCTGTATGGGCAATCCGGCAGCGATGCCAGTCCCGATCGACTCAGCCCACAGGAGATTGACGATCTCGATCTCTTTGGTGAGCGGCTGAGCCTGTTCGGATTGCTCAATCGCGCATCCACGCCTGCCGGCGCGGCCAGACTCTCGCTGGGGCTGACCTCCGCGCCGATGGACAGCGCCGCGATTCAGCTTACACAGGCCGCCGTACAGGCAATGGCGATAGATCACGCGGCTCGCACGCAATTACTGGCTTCCGCCGCACCGATGCGGTCGATGGCCACTCAATTCGACAAGTTCTACAACACGATGCGCAAGGCGACGCCGCTCGAGTACGCGGGTACGGCAAGGGTAATTCGCTATTGGGGGCTTGCCGGCCCGACGGCCCTGCTGGTCAGCCTGGCCGACGCGTTGGGGTTGATCAATTCTGCCGTGGGCTGGTTTCCGCTGGTTGCGGTTCTCATTATAAACGCCATAGCGATTCCGAGCTTCCTGCGCGGCGTCAAGGAGCGGTTGCGGCCGTGGCTTGAACTGGAGCCGATCGTGGGCGCGATGCGGCGCTATGCTGAGGATGCGCGATCGATCCTTCCAGAATCTGTCCGTCTTAGGGAGCTGCGGACGGCTTTCGACGAATCACTCGCCCCCGGCGGGCTCGCTTCGCTTCACCGCCGCATTCCTTTCGTCTACCTCGGATTGGCGGGCGTGCTGCATACGATCATTGATGTCGTTTGCCTTTGGGATTTGCAGGTTTTGCTGCTCATCGAGCGATGCAGCCTGCGCGAACGCACGCGGATTCTTCAGGCTGTTTCCGCGGTCGGTGAGCTGGAGATGATCAGCAGCCTTGCGGCCTTCTCGGCGGAGCAGCCGAGTACATCCTGGCCGCAGATCGTCGACGGCCCGCCGCGCCTTACCGTTCGAGAGGGGCGCCATCCCCTCGTCGCCCATGAACGCGCCGTAGCGAACACGGCCATCCTCGGCGAAGGCGAGAACACCTGGCTCATTACCGGGTCGAACATGTCGGGCAAGTCCACGTTTCTGCGGATGCTGGGGACCAACGTGCTCCTGGCAAGGGCGGGTTCCGCGGTCTGTGCCGAGGACATGACGCTGACCCCTCTGAGAATTCTGACCGACCTGCGCATTCGCGATGATTTGGCGCGTCAGGAGAGTTACTTCCTGGCCGAGGTTCGACAGGTCAGGCGGATGGTCGAAGACGCACGGGCCGGCGTCCCCATACTGGCATTGATCGACGAGCCGTTTCGCGGAACGAACTCCGCCGAACGGGTAGCCGCGGCCGGGGCCGTGATCGGGTCTTTGATTCGCGGGAGCGGATTGCACCTGATCGCGACGCACGACGCGGCACTGGCAACCATTGCGGCGCGCGAAGGCGGGGCTAATTACCACTTCGAGGAACGATTCGAACAGAGTCAGATGGTATTTGACTATCGCATTCGGCCCGGACCGGCGCGAGGGCGAAATGCGCTGCGGGTGCTGGAGTCCGAGAATTACCCGGGCGACGTCATCGCTCGCGCGCGCGAGCTGGCAGCGGAACTCGGCGACAAGTCGCCGGCGTCGGAGGGCTAGGTGGCTTTCGGGCGATTCGCCGAAACATCACGTCACAGGTTAGAATGGGGCCACCTGTTGGTCGCGCGAGAAAGGCGAAATACCGATCACCATAGCTGACGCGCCAACGCCGAGCCACGCATGATAGACTCCCACTGTCACCTCACGTCAAGAGAACTCCTTCCGCAGATCGGGGCGGTGCTGGTGCGAGCCGAGGCGGCCGGGGTCAAGGAGTTCGTCACCATCGCCGCCGACCTGGCCGACGCGGCAACGGCATTGGCACTCGCTGAGACGTACACTCAGGTCCACGTGGTTTGTGGCATCCATCCCCACCAGGCGGGCCAAGCAAGTGCGGACTGGGATCGGCGTCTGGCCGACCTGGTTGAGCGCAAGGATATCCACGCCGTCGGCGAAATGGGGCTGGATTATCATTACGACTTCGCCGACAGGCAGGTGCAGCGGCGGGTCTTCGAGCGGCAAATCGAGCTCGCGGCTGCGGCGAACAAACCCATCGTCATCCACTGCCGAGAGGCACACGCGGACGTGATGGCGGTACTGGCGCATTGTGGGCCGGCGCGAGATGTGGTATTTCATTGCTTCACCGGTACGCTGCGGGAGGCGGAGGAAATCCTCGTCCGGGGATACTGGATCTCGCTGACGGGAGTGGTCACATTCAAGCGCTCCGATGAACTCCGCCAGGTGGCGAAGCTGATCCCGGAGGAACGGCTGATGATCGAGACGGACAGCCCCTATCTATCGCCGGAACCTGTTCGCGGCGTTCGGCCCAACGAGCCGAGCCACCTTTCATATACGGCGGGTTGCATCGCACAGACGCGCGGCCTGACTGTCGAAGCATTGACAAGAATCACCACCGCGAACACGCGCAGATTTTTCAATCTGCCGGAGCGAACCTAGATGGCGCAGCATGGCATCGACACGGCCATCGGCCTGGACCTGGGCGGTACCGCTATCAAGGCAGGTCTCGTTGACCGGCACGGGGCCGTTTTGTTTACGCATACTGTGCCCACCGAGGCGGACGGAGGCCCGGACCACGTCATCGGTCGGATGGCGACGCTGATCACCAGGCTCGTCGATGAAGCAAAGGCGGCTTCGTACAGGGTGGCAGGCGTCGGCATCGGTGCGCCAGGCACGCTGAGCCGCAAGGACGGGATGGTCATCTCACCGCCGAACCTGCCGGGCTGGCAAAACGTGCCGGTAGTCAGGCTCATCAGCCAGGCGACCGGGCTACCCACCTTACTGGAAAACGATGCCAACAACGCGGCACTGGGCGAGTTTCACCGCGGCGTCGGGCGCGGCTGCTCGTATATGATCATGATGACCCTGGGCACGGGCATCGGCGGCGGCATTATTTTCGGAGGCAAGCTGTGGCGAGGGGCCTTTGAAAATGCCGGCGAGATCGGGCATACGATTCTGGTGCCGGGCGGAAGGAAATGCGGCTGCGGACAGCTTGGATGTCTGGAGGCGTACGCGTCCGCGCGGGCCACGGTCGCGCGGGCGCTTCAGCACATGGACGAGGGGGCTACTTCGTCACTGCGAACCATCCTGGGGTCCGGCGCGGAATTGACGACAAAGCATATTGTCGAGTCAATGACAAGCGGTGACGCTCTTGCGACCGACGTCTGGCGCGAAACCTGCCGTTACCTGGCCATCGCATGTATCAATCTGCAACACCTGCTCAATCCCGAGCGGATTGTGCTCGCAGGTGGGATGAGCAAGGCAGGTCCCGCGCTTCTTGACGTGGTCGTTGAGGAAATTGGACGACTGGCCTCGAAGTCGCTTGGCGATCCACCGGAGTTGCGCCTCGCGGAGTTGAGCAACGATGCGGGCTTCATCGGATCGGCGCTGAGTGTGTTTGAGAACGGCATCGCCGGCTGAATTGCACGATTCAAAAGTGTCGTTGGCCGGAGCTCCACAGAAGGATATGATGGCGGACGTCCTGCAACCGGCAGGCATGATTCGGGAGTATTGACGTGACGGAAGCCACCCCCCAGTCGAGCAAGGTTCTCATCGTTGATGACAATATGCAGAATCTGGAGCTGCTGGAGGCCTATCTGGAGGAGCTTCCCGGCGTGGTGACGATCCGCGCATCAAACGGGATGGAGGCCCTTCAATTGGTGGCCGCGCAGCAGCCCGACCTCATTCTGCTGGACATCATGATGCCCAAAATGAGCGGTTACGAGGTATGCAAGAAGATCAAGTCCGATCCGGCGACGCAGAGCATACCGGTCATCATGGTGACGGCCCTGCAGGACCTGTCCGATGTCGAACGGGGCGTCGAGGTGGGGACCAACGACTTTCTCACCAAGCCTGTGAACCGCATCGACCTGCTCGAACGGGTCAAAAGCCTGCTGCGGCTGCGCCACGCCGCGACAACCACGGCCCAATCAGCGGATTACCTCGACGGCATTGAAGAAGGCCGCGACAAGCATTGAGGCGGCGATTCGTCCACTGGATCGTCAACACGCCGAAAGCCGATGTTATCGCAGGCGACCTATGACGTACCTGCGAACCCTTCCGCACGATCGACAAGCCCCATGCGCCGTCCGCCAGGACGATCCGCCGATGCTGCACTGGCTGGCGCCGTCAACAATGGGCGGCGTCCTCAATGCCATGACCGTCGATCTTGAGGATTGGCCGATCGCTGTCCTGGGGACGGAACATGATATTACCGGGCGGGTCGTGGAAAACACCAAACGCGTCCTGCAATTACTAGCCTGGCACAACGTCCGGGCCACCTTTTTCGTCCTGACCAAAGTGGCCTTGCGCTTCCCGGAATTGATCCAGGAAGTCCATGCCGCCGGGCATGAAATCGCCTCCCATGGACACAGCCACGAACTGCTCACCCAGATCAGCCCCCGGCGGTTTGAGCAGGATGTCCGACTCAGCATTAAGATCCTGACCGACCTTGTCGGCGAGAGGCCGATCGGCTACCGCGCTCCGGCCTTCAGCATCGTCGAAGAGACGCGGTGGGCAGGGGCCATCCTGTCGGAACTCGGATTCAAATACAGTTCGAGCGTGTTTCCGATCCGGCACCCGCGGTACGGCATCCCCACCGCGCCTCGCGGCGTACATCGCTGGCCGGGGTGCGGCCTACTGGAGTGCCCTCCCGCGACGGTTCGGCTGATGGGCCGGAACTGGCCCGTTGCAGGGGGCGGCTATTTTCGGCTGATTCCCGGTGGCGCGATTCGCTGGGCGCTTCGACGGATGAATCGGGCGGGCATGCCGGCCGTCATATATCTACACCCGTATGAATTGGACGTTTCCGGAGTGAGCGAGCACGTCGCCGAAGGGGTTCAGGTCGAATCGCGCCGGCACTTGACCCAGGCGTTATTTCGCAGCCGGGTCGAGCCGCGCATGCACCGGCTGCTGGAGTCATTTTCGTTTCTGCCGCTTCGCGACCTGCTCCAGCACAAACTATGAGTCCGCCGCGATGGGCTGGCGGCTGATTGAAGTGCCGTCTCATCTGCCTTACCATGCGAAAGATGAGTTTGCGACGGATCGCCCCTCTCTTGTTGGTTCTTGCCTTGTTTCCCGCCTCCCGATTTGATTGTCGCCAAGGCGATGAGACTGCACCTGCCGAGCCGACGGTGGGAAAACTCGTTCCTGACGATATCGCCGCAAAACTGATTGAGAGCGGCTGGGACGAGCGCGTGGAGGGTGGTCTGGGACTCTGGGTTTCGGGGGCCCGACAGGAACTGATCGGTATACGAGGGGACCGGGTTGACTTTGTGTACCCGTGCTCGACGGCGGCCAAGGGGATGGGCAATCGAGAGAACTCGAACCAGACGCCGACCGGCTGGCACAAGATTGATGAAAAAATCGGCGGCAACTCGCCGTGGGGAACCATCTTCGTCGAGCGGAAGTCCAACGGGAAGACATGGGCAACCGATCAGGTCACCGAGAAAGACTACGTCCTGACCCGAATCATGTGGCTGCGCGGACTTGAGCCCGGAATCAACGCGGGGCCGGGCGTCGATTCGCACGATCGTTACATTTACATCCACGGCACGCCCGCGGAAGACAAGATCGGCACACCCGCCTCGATGGGCTGCATCCGCCTTCGCAACGACGACGTGATCACACTCTTCGATACCGTGGAGTCTGGGACTCCCGTCTTGATCACCGAGTGGTAACAGCGGCCTATTTGGTCGTTACCACGTATAGCGGACGGTGTAGTCCACCGTCTTTTCGCCCTCGGCCGGAACGACCACTTCGAAGTGAATCGTCCGCGCGTCGATCTTCTGAAACTCATCGCTCGACTTGGAAATCTCCCAGGTCGTCCAGCGGTAAAGATTCTCTTTGATGATGACCTTCTGATCTGCGTTCTTGTGATTGCGAATCTGGATTCGGAAGCTCTCAGTCATCGTCTTGCGGCCCGAGTCCATGTTGAAGTCGGTCTGGGTGCGCTCGCCCACGACATCAAAGGCCTGGCCAAGCTTGATCAGGACCTTTTCATCCTTCGGCGTATGATCGATGAGATCTTCGCCGATGAACTCGAGCGTGCCATCTGCATCGTCCTTCTTGTATACGCGGACTTTCCCCTTGGGCAGGGGCATGCCCATGTTGCTCTTCTTGTCGTTCTTGAATCGGACATAGACATCGACCTTGGGATTGGATTGGCCGCCGAGGCCGCGGTCGAGATTGGGCTGCGCCGTAAAGCTCCAGTAGGCCCCCATGGGGAGACCGTAATAGACGAGCACTTTCTCAACCGCAACATCACGGGCGGTGGGAAAAAGCGTAATTTGCTGGGTGGTGTTCGAAAGGATGTCCGTTCGGCGCGGGAGGGTGTAGAGGTGGTATTCGAAGAACGACTTTTCCTCGAATCCCTGGGAATCCTTCATCGCAAGTGATTCCATTTTTCCCGCCATTCCGCGGAACATTTGTTGTTCCGGCGCGATTCGCTGCACGTCACCGGCGATAAGCTTAAGTCTTGCGTTCTTGTAGGCCGCGCCGGACAGGTTCATGAGCGTGACCCATGCACCAACGTCCGCCTTGGTGTCCTCTGGATTCAGGAGCATGTTGTAGTCTGCCCGCCAAGTGATGCCGCCGGTTTGATAGGTGGTGCGCACGACGTGTTCGCCTGCCTCATCTGCCGAGACTTTCCAGACCAAAGTCGGTCGGGTGATAAGACCGCCGGGCAGTTCTCCAAGCTGAACCTGTTGACCCTGACCGGACAGGATGCGAACGCCGTTTGACGTGTTCAAGACCAGTTGCCCCTGAGTCGCGGAAAGCAGCGTGCCCTTGACCGTTTCGGACACATCGCCATGGGTGAGGATGACGGAGATCTCCCGGTCGATGTACTTCTCCATGACTTTGTCAGGGCTGACCAGATCGAATTGAAAGTTCTGCTCCATGACGCTCGTTGCGTCCGGGGTGGTCAGATCGAGAAAGCTCACGGTCGTCGGGTCGATGAATTGAGCGACATCGGTGAAACGCAGTTCATTCACTCCCGATTTCAAAGTGACCGTGCGTGCCTCCTTCACCACGCCGAAGCCGGGAACCTGCCAGGCAAACATCGGGTTGAAGCCCTGCCGCTGCTGGGCGATAAACTGCTGCGGATCGAACCCTGCGGGGTCCGCGGAGGAGCAAACCGTGACGGCGGGCCCCTCGTCGTCCGCGGCGACGGCTTTGTTGACGCCGCTCAGGCAAATAGCGGTCGAGAAAGCGACGCCAGAAATCAACCCGAACAGGCGATTGCGAATCATGTCAAATCTCCTTGAATAGCTTCTTCGTGAGCGGATCATATCGCTCTCGCACCTTGGACGCACGAGGCGACCGGGTAGTTCCCGAAATCTCGCTTTTGGAGTACCAGCGTCACGATGGAAATCGCTCGCTTGAATCGCACGGATTGCGCCGATAATGACACAGATGAACACCACACGCTTGCAGTGGATTGCTCGGGAACGAAAATAAAGAGCCAGGAATCTCCGTCTTAAACCGCACGGCTTGCACAGCCGGCGTTATTGAGGGTTGCACATGATCGTCGTTTTGAAGCCCGGTTCGAGCCAGAAGGATATTGACCACGTTTCGCAGTTAGTCCGCGAGCGCGGATTGAAAGATGTGGTCATCGTCGGAACGGACCGGACCGTGGTCGCCGCCGTCGGGGACGAGCGACTGGTTGACATGTCGGCCATTGAGAGCGCTCCCATGGTGGAGCGGCTGGTTCCGATTCTTGCCCCATACAAGGTGGCCAGCCGGGAAATACGCCCCGAGCCATCGGTCATCAATGCGGGCAGCGGCATGGAGGTGGGCGGTCGCAAGATCGCCGTCATTGCCGGTCCTTGCAGCGTGGAGTGCGAAACGCAACTGATGCGCGTGGCGCATGCGGTCAAGCAGGCCGGGGCGCACGGCCTTCGCGGCGGAGCATTCAAACCGCGAACCAATCCCTACGAATTCAAAGGGCTGGGGGAAGAGGGGCTGAAGCTGCTGGCAAAAGCCCGGGCAGAGACGGGTTTGGCGATCGTGACGGAAGTCATGAGCATCGACCAGGTTGACCTCGTCGCGGAATATGCCGACGTCCTGCAAATCGGCACGCGAAACATGCACAATTTCAATCTGCTGGTGGCAGCGGGACGCACGCGAAAGCCGGTCATGCTCAAGCGCGGCTGGAGCGCGACCCTGAATGAGTTTTTGCTGGCTGCCGAGTACATCATGAACGAGGGCAACAACGACGTGATCCTGTGCGAACGAGGCATTCGAACGCATGAGACTTACGTGAGAAACACACTTGCCCTGGGCATTATCCCCGCGATCAAGAGAGAGTCTCACCTGCCGATCGTCATTGATCCATCGCAGGGCACGGGACATGCATACATGGTCCCATCGATGAGCCGGGCGGCCATCGCGGCCGGGGCCGACGGTCTCATCATTGAAGTCCATGGCGATCCTGAGCACGCGTTGACGGATGGGGCCCAGTCGATCACGCCGGAGGTTTTTTCGAACCTGATGAGCGAACTTGACCCGATTTCGAAGGCGGTTGGGCGAACGGTCTAGTTGGTTTGCGCGAGGGAAGCAGGGGCATGCGAGACAGGAAGCAGATCGCCACATTGAGACGTTAATCGCGTGGAATACCGTTCGTCAGATGCCATCTAATTGATTATCTTACAACGCTTTACATCGTTCGACCAGCTCGGTCCCAGGATCGAGCGCGGGCGGTCGATCCGACGACCAACGGCAAAACGACGGCGTTTTCACTTCTCGGAGGGGCTTTGGCCGCCTATAATGGCCCAGAGGTTAGGAGCCTGCCGCGATCTCTCTGGGATTTTTCCGGGGAATAATATCTTGTTGTCGTCGGGTATAAAGATATAGTGAGGCGAGAGACGCACGCGGGACAAAGGCCGGGTGGCTAGGCGAGCAGCTGAGCCACAGGGGCCGAAGTTGGCGTTTTGGCAGTTGCGTGCAACCCCAGGGTGGTGGCATTCCAGAATTGTTCGATAAGCCGTATATCGAGAATTGCGAAGATTCGGCCGAACAGCCTTGAGCCGAGTATGAATAACGGAAGGAGTCCTTTGATGTTTCGTGAAAAGCGCCGTTCAAATGGTTTTACCCTGATCGAATTGCTGGTTGTGATTTCGATCATCGCCGTCCTTATCAGCATCTTGCTGCCGGCGCTCTCCAGCGCGGTCCAACAGGCCCGTAAGGTGAGCTGCCAGTCAGCCATGAGATCGTTGGGACAGACCGCTCAAACCTACGCAAGTGACGACCCGAACGGCATCATTGGACCGGTCCACTACAAGGCCTTCAATTTCATCTATGAGGGCTACGCCGAATACGGCGGCGGCCCGGGCACGATGCCCTACGTGAACTGGGGTGAAGAGTTTGATCCGCGAACCCGGCCGTTCAACAACCTGATGTACGGCGCTCGCGGTCTCGTTGCCAATACGGCGCCGGGAACCACTGGCGTTTTCAAGGAGTTTCAGTGCGCCGGCGACGATTTCGGCTGGCAGGCGTGGCCCGGCTTCGGCAGCAACCCGTTGGAGACCGAGACACCTTATTACAAGGGCAACGGTGTCGCCTGTCGCATGAACAACCTCCAGTTTGAAGGTAGTAGCTCTGGTGGTGGTGGCGTGGCGAATCCCTCAACGGTCGTGAATGTCGGAGTCTATGGGCGATCCGTTAACAAGGTTCCGGATACCTCTCAGGTCATGCACTTCTTTGAGACACGCGTTTTCCAGACGCTCTTTACAAATAACATCTGGGGCTTCATCACGCAGGGTGAGTTGAGCACGAATCACCGAAAGCTCGGCTTCCTGAATGTTGAATACGTTGACGGACACGTTAATTTTGCGGACTTCGGTGATGATACTTATTATCAGCACGCTCTGCCTGGCACATATGGCGGAGCACACACTGACGAAACGGACGCAAGAGGCTCGTGGGGTCGGTTCGATTGCTGGCCGTCGCCGCCCGTCCCGTTCTGATTGAATTTGTATTGCGTTAGGCCCCGACCCCGGTGTTTTGGCCAACGAGGTTTGCAGGGGGAGGTAGCGCGTGACGGATCGAGTGAGACTACTCTAACGCAGAGGAAATTGACGTGAAAAAGGTAATCGTCCCCATCGTATTAGTCGCAGGCATCGGATTAAGCATCTATCTGTGGAGCACGATGGACTCCGCGGATGCCGGCGACAAGAACGTCATGGGACAAACCGAAAAGTACACCTGCAACGCCTGTAAGCAGGAGTTCCAATTATCCGTGAGTGAGGCGCGCGACATGCTCCGGTCTCGCGGGGACATCTTTTGTCCTCATTGTGGAGCCGCCAGCGCCGCCAAGCATGGCGTAAAGGTGAACATGGGCGGACCCACGCTTGAAGGAGCAGATGAAGGCGACGAGGAACAGGCGGCCGAAGAAGGAAATAACGATCCCGCGCCGCCGAAGCCGAGTGGCGGCGCTCAGAGGATCAACTGATCCATCGATTTCGTCGCTTGCCCAATAGACCAGACACGCGGAGCCCTCCTCGGGCTCCGCTTTTTTTTGCGCCAACCCGCATGATGAGCTTCTCATAGGATCGAGGTCTAGGTAAAATGTTTTAGCTGGACCTTTAGTCTAAGAGTTGGACCTCATCAGCCTTTTCTGGGAGGAGCGGCCATGCACCGGTGCTTCAAACGGTCAGGTTCGCTCCTACCCATGGGCCTTTCCGCCCTTTGTCTGACACTTCTTTTCCCAGCCCACTCAGTTCGGGCCGAGCCGATTCAGATCGGCTTTCTCTGGCACATGCACCAACCGATCTACTACCCCTATGAGTCGCTCCTCGCGACCGATTCGAATAATCGCTACTCCTTTAGCGTGGTCGATGTCCATAACCAGCGGTTCGGCCCCTATTCGACCTGGCCGAAGGATGCCATCGTGACGGGCCAGTCGTTACCCCATCTCGGCGCGTCGGTGAGCTTTACCGGTTCATTGATTGAAAACCTCAACTCCCTTGCCGCGGCGGGAACAAACGGCGGCATGTGGACAAACTGGCAAACCGGCTACAACCAGGGCATCGCCGCTACGACGTCTCTCGGCAATCCGCGACTGGACCTTGTCGCTTTCGGCTACCACCACCCGCTGATGCCCCTGCTCGACGAGCAGGACATCCGCATGCAGATTCGTCTGCACAAGCATGTTTACGCCCAGACCTGGAGCGCGCAATCCAGCTATGCACGGGGAATGTTTCCGGCAGAGACGGCGTTTTCGACACGGATGATTCCGGCACTGGTCGCTGAGGGCATCGACTGGGTTCTGGTGGATAACATCCATTTCGATCGGGCCTGCGTGGGCTATCCGCACACCAACGCATCCTGCATCTACCCCCCGAACAAGGCCGATCAGGTGAACCCCGACCCTGCGGCAAACGGCGGCGCATGGGTGCAACTCAACAATCTCTGGGCGCCCAGCCGCGTCAGCGTGCCGTTCGGATATCGCCCTCATCGGGTGCAGCACGTCGATCCCTCGACCGGTTTCGCCACACAGATGACAGCAGTTCCCGCGGCTCGCTACGAGGGAAACGAAGACGGCCGCGGCGGATACGGGGCCTTTCTCTATGACCAGGTGATGGACGCCTACCTCTCTTACAACACCGATGCACAGCATCCGATGTTCGTCGTGCTGCATCACGATGGGGACAACTTCGGCGGCGGCAGCGATGCTTACTATCACAGTAACTTCCAGAGCATGGTGAACTGGGTGAGCGGCGATCCGAACTACGACGTCACCACCGTGCAGGACTATCTGGACCGTTTCCCGCCGGCCGGTTCAGATTTGATACACGTCGAAAGCGGCTCGTGGGCCGGAGCGGACTGCGGCGATCCGGAGTTCAAGAAATGGCTCGGAGATCCGAACGCATCCGGCTGGAGCCCGGATCGAAATAGCTGGGCCGTGTTGACGGCCGCGAAGAACCGCGTGTTCATGGCGGAATCGATTTCGCCGGCGGCCAGCATGCAGTCGGTGATGACCGGCTCGGGCTCGAACACCGAAAAGGCCTGGCACTTCCTGCTCGCCGGAGAGGCCAGCGACCACTGGTATTGGGACGGCAGCGGCGAACCGTGGGACAGCAACGTGACGCGGGCCTGCAATCAAGCGGTCGCGCATGCCGACGCGGTCATTGCGGGTCAGCCCGACATCGCCCCGCCGACCGTCTTCATCCCGCAGCGCGAGCCCTACAACCCGGGAGGTTTTGAATGGGCGGCAACACCGGAGCCCTCGGACTTCGAAGTCTGGACGTATGCTTACGACGTTTCCGGTTTGACGAGCGTCACGCTCCATTGGCGTCTTGATCTGGACGGTAACAATTCGCTGACATCCATCGACAACGAGACCTACGCGGGCGGCGCCGAAGTCGGTGCGTGGAACAGCCTGGCGATGGCCATCACCACTGAGCCTCCCCGTCCGGCGAACATCCTCGCCCCGACGCATCGCGCGACACGCTACGCGGCGATGATCGTCGGGCAGGAGAATGTGCTGCTCGATTACTATGTCGAAGCGTTGGACGGCGCGGGGAACTCGTTCAAATCGGACATCCAGCACGTCTATGTCGGAAGTTCCGTTCCGTCGGGCGGCGGCAATGTTGTCACCGTAACGCCCAACCCGCCTGTTGCCGGGCAGTCAGTGCTCATCCAATACGATCCCGCCGGGCGTCCTCTCGCCGGCTCGGCGCAAGTTAAGCTGCACTACGGATTCAACAATTGGAACCCCGTCATCAGCCCTGACCCGGGCATGACGTGGAACGCGGGCGAGGCGCTTTGGGAATTGAGCGTCGCGGTGCCGGCCGATGCGACTCAGCTCGACGTCGTGTTTAACAATGGGAGCGGCGCCTGGGACAACAACGGCGGTCAGGACTGGCACTTTGCCGTCACCGGAGGACAGCCCCAGCTTGCCTGGCAGATGGACGGTCAACTCGATGCCGACGCATCGCTCGTCGCGCAGAACGGCACAATGCACCTCTACGCCGGCGTGCGCGGGACAACGCTGTACGTGGCCGCCCCCGATGCCGGAGAGGGCAACGATCATTTCATCTTCGTGGCAGGCACGCCGGGTTCCCTGCGAGCTTCACCGTGGGCGAAGGCGGGCCAGGTCGCCAATTGGAGCGCTTTCCTCGCGGATGAGAATAACAACGACTACGAGGGCTGGTTTGACGCCATCGGTGCGACGCAGGCGACGACCGGATCCAACGGCGGATACCTGGAGGGCACGATTGATCTCGCCGGCCAGTTGGGGCAGGTTCCCGAAACGATCTATCTGGCATTCGGGGCATACGGCACTGCGGATGGCGGAGCATTGGCGGTCGGGCTGCAGGTTCCGGCCAGCATCAACGGCAACGGGACGCTCGACACCGGGGAGTACGCCGCGTTTCAGACCTTTCTGCGCGGGGACATCACCGCCGACTGGCGGGTTGATCAGTTCGACATTCCCGGGTTTGTCGAGGTACTGCTTGGAAATGACGTGAATGCCGCCCATATTCGGGCTGCCGACATGGACGCGACAAACGGGCCTGACGGGCAGGATATCGCGCTCTTCGTTCAGGCGATGGTGGATTGATCGACGTGCTGTTCCTCGCGCGCTTTCGCGGAAGCATATAGCGCGTCAATCACGTTCATGGTGGAAAGTCCATCATACATCGAGACCGCCGGCGGCCGGCTCGATAGGACCGCATCCGCAAAGTCCTCAAGGATGAGCCTGAAGCAGGGCGGCGTTTCACCTTCCTCCAGGGGCAAGTCGTCAGACCCGCGACGCTGCCAAAGCCGGTAGCGATCAGCCTGTTGCAGGCTGCCGTCGGCCAGAAACGTGCCCTCGCTGCCGTACACTTCGATACGCCCGCCGTAATGATGGAAGCAATACGAAAAATCCAACTGCCCTACCGCGCCGGACGCAAACTCGACTCGTGCGGTCAGCAGATCTTCGACACCGCGATGGAGATGCAGGTCGTAGCACCGGGCATCGACGCTTCGAATCGGGCCCATGGCGTGCAGGAGAATGTCCAGGACATGAGGCGCGAGGTCGATCGCCGCCCCACCGCCGGACAGCTCCGGGCTCAGCCGCCAGTTCTCAGCAAGCGAATACCAGAACCCCATCTGAGCACGAACGAAGTGAATTCGCCCGAGGCTGCCCTCGCGGATGAGCTTGATCAGCTTCTGGTTGACCGGGTGAAATCGCTGCTGGTGCATCAGGCCGAGCGTCTTGCCGCTTTGACGCGATGCCGAAATCATCGACAGGGCCTGCTGCGTACTTAAGGCCATCGGCTTATCGACGAGAACATGCCTGTCCGCCTGAAGGCACCGAATCGCCAACTCAGCATGGAAGGCGTTCGGCACGGCAATGTAAATGGCTTGAACCTTATCATCGGCCAATAGCGCGGAGACATCGTTGTAGGCGGCGCTCGCCCCGAACGACTCGGCGAATTGCCTCGCCTTCGATCCGTCACGCGAGCAGAACGCGACCAACTTTGCCCGGGCCGATGCAATCATCGCGGGGGCCACACGCTTCTCCACGACCCGGCCGCAACCGATGATCCCGATTCCCAGCGATTGAGTGGAGGTGGACATCATTTCGCGGAAGGCCGCAGGAAAAATCCCGGGCTACATCTCGCCTTTGAGCCTTCGTGTCATGAGCTCGCTCAAGGTGGCGATGACATCCTTGCCGTCGAAGAGAACGCCATAGACGGCCTCGGTGATGGGCATTTCAACGTCGTAGCGGCGCGCAAGCTGAAAGACGCTCTTCGTCGTCGGGATGCCCTCAATGACCGATGGCGTGGAGCCGATCACGTCCTCGACTTTTCTTCCTTGCCCGATGAGTTGCCCCGCCGAGCGATTGCGGCCAAGCGGCGAAACGCAGGTCGTCACCAGATCGCCCAGTCCCGCGAGACCGGCAAAGGTCTCGCGCTTGGCGCCCATGGCCACGCCGAGTCGCGTGATCTCGACCAGACCACGGGCGAGCAGTGCCGCTTTGGCGTTGTCGCCGGCCTTCAGACCGTCGACGATGCCGGCCGCGAGAGCGATGACGTTCTTTGTGGCGCCGGCCAACTCCACACCAAGCAGATCGTCATTGGTGTAGACACGAAACCATTGCGAGGACAGCGTTTCCTGGACGAGCGCCGCGAGGGAGGGATCGTCCGCGGCAGCCACCACGGTCGCCGGCAGGCATTGGGCCAGTTCCGCGGCAATGCTGGGACCGGAAAGGGACGCCACGGGTGACGGACCGACGACATCCTGAATGATCTGGCTGGGACGCAGGAGCGTCTCGTTCTCAATACCCTTGGCGACACCCGCGATCGGAGTGCCGCTCGGATAGGCGTGGGCAATGCTTGTCCATACACTTCGAATATACTGGCATGGCACGGCCGAGATGACGAGGCTTGCTCCGGCGAAGACGGCGACCGGATCGGTGGTAAATGAAACGCGCTCGGGGATTCGCAGGCCGGGAAGGTAGCGATGATTCTCCCGCGTGCTCTTCAGCGCTCCGATCTGATCGGGATTCCGCCCCCACATGCGAACGTGGATTCCGCGATCCGCGAGCATCACGCTGCACACGGTGGCCATTTGGCCGTCGCCGATCATGGCTACCTGCTCGACCATAGACGTCTATTAGAATCGCCGCATCAAGGACGGGCAACCAACGACACGACCGCAGCCTGGCGTGGCTGTAGTGGCGTTGGCGGCTAGATCTTCAACCACTTGAGGATGATTTGAGCATCGACGCCGCAAAGTGACTCAAACGCAAGGTTGGCGACGGACAATTCGGGCGATATGCCCAGCGAGACCGTCTTCATCCCGGCATCTTGAGCGAGTCGGATGGCTGATGCCGCATCCTCGAAAACGATGCAACCGGACGGCGGCACACCGAGCAAATCGGCTGCCAGGCGAAATCGCATTCGCCCAGCGGGGTCGCGCTCCTGATCGTTTCCGTCGACGATGCAATCCAGTTGGTCTGAAATGCCCAGTCGGGTGAGCACCAGCCTCGCGTTTCGGCTGGCCGAGACCGCTGCGATCTTAAGACCCAGTTCGCGGAGGCCCCGGATCAGCGGCCCCACGCCGGGAAGTACGTCGCTCGCCGTCAACGACTCGACGGCGGCAAGATAGTAGGCGTTCTTGCGGGCAAGCAGCTCTGCGAAGCGGGCCGGAGACACCTTGCGATCGCCGAGAATGTGGCGCAGTGAATTCTCACGCGAAAGGCCGCGAAGCGCGTCCTGCGCAACTGTATCGAACGGCAGACCCTCTTCGCCGGTTAATCGGGCCCATGCCGAAGTGTGAAATCTGGCGGTATCCGCGATGACCCCATCCACATCGAAAATGGCGGCCGCCGAGCTGATCGGCGTGCAAGGAGCCCGGACCGGGCCAGGGGGCGACGGGGCGATCCCTTTTCCCGACGATTCGGCGATCAGCGTAGTGGGCTCCATGAGTTTCTTATCGGCGGGCCATGCTCATATCGTGCGTTTCGCATGGTCCGTGTGCTCGGCCGGCCCCCGGCCTGTCAGCACCAAATGCACAGATTTTCTCGGCGAAATTGGTGATTGATGACTAATGGGGTAGAATTGAGGAAAGGAGAGGAAAAATGGCACCCGGTAGGCGACTCACCCTCGCGGCAGGCGTTGCGGCGATCATCGGCATCGGCGTTGTCCCCTCCCCCGCCGCGGCCCAGCGCAGGGCCATCTTTCAGGCGATACAGGCCGCCCAATCGAACCGGCGGCAGCCGACGCTTCTCGATCAGATGTTTTCCCGCAATCGCCCATGTTCGACAGGCCGGTGTATTTCGCGGCCCACAATTAACTTCACATACTTCTCAAACGGCACCCCCTACGATGGCTTCGCTGAGGCCTCGCGAATCGCTCGGTACAGCGACACCGGCTTTCAGAATAGCTCGGTCGGAGGCTTCAGTTCATCCAATGCCGCCAATTCATATGCGCCGGCCAACTATCAATTAGCCCCGCCGCCGGGCGTCGCACCCTCGACCCTCGGCGCTGCCCCGCTGTCTCACCAGCTTTCCACGTTTGTCGCCCCGTCGAGTCAGTCATTCAGTCCCGGGCCGGGGCAATACCAGAGTCCGGGCACCGGCGTACAACTCGGCGAGGCGTTGTGGCAACTCAAGAAAGCCCGCCAGTCTGGGGCGGTGATTGTCAACAGTGGTACAGGAGCGATGACCCTGCCGCCGACAGATATCTCGCCGCGGCTCACCAGTCGGCCGATGGTGGGCACGGTGGAATCGGCGCTGAAGAACGGTGCTTTTGCATTTCGCCGGGGTAATTACGGCCTTGCTCAAGTCGAATACCGCGAGGCGATGAACAGGGGTTGCACCGACGCGAGATCGCGTCTTGGCCTTGCCCTCGCGGAGTTCGCATTGGGGCATTACGAAGAGGCTGCGAATTTCGTTCAATCCGACCTGATCGCCTCTCCGTCACTCAATCGCTCGTCGCTCAGCGTGCGATCGGCATACCGACGACAGTCGGAATTTGACACCCACCTCCGGAGGCTCTTGCTGGTCCTCGAAGACCAGCCGGAAAACTCCGAGTATCTCCTGCTTGCCGGGTTTATGCAGTATTACTCCGGCGACAAGTCCGGGGGAATTGCCAACCTTAAGCGGTACGCGTCATCGGCAAACGCCGATGCCCGGATCGTGTCCTTTGTGCGGCAACTCGCCGCAACAGAGATTCCCTGATAGCCCGATTCTTCTCCCTGCCCGCCGCCTTGAGTGCACCGCGAATCTTCGCTAGGATTCTCACCGCCCTGGAGAGGTGTCCGAGTGGCTGAAGGAGCCGCATTCGAAATGCGGTCTGCGGGTAACTGCAGCGGGGGTTCGAATCCCTCCCTCTCCGATTCATCAAGTCGGTCAATCTGAGTAAGCCCAGCGTTCTGCTGGGATTACATTCATTCCGCATGCTGTTTCTTGAACCTCCTGGTGCACTAATGATGCGCACTTCGTTTACTCGGGAGTTTTCTGATGGTTACCGCAAGGTAAAAACGAAGCGCTCATCGTACGCGCATCGGGCGCGTCAGTGTGTATGAGCACCACGGCGCGCTTTGGATTTATTACACCGAGGCCCGAAAGAAACGAGTCTGGGTCGGGCCGGACTGGGATGAGGCCCTCAGAGTCGCGGGCGAAGTGAACGTCCAGCTTCTCGGCCAAAGTCATACGGTTTTTTCCTTCGAGCCGGTAAAGGTGAGTCAGCTTGTCCAACACTGGCTGGAGCATCATGAGCATGTGGTCCGGTGAGATGCCGCCACTTGACGACCCATCGGACGACGGCCTCGCAGACAAGCTCAGGCGTCGGCAAAAACTTGCGCGATCCGATTCCGGAATTGCGATGTCTCGCCAGGCCGGCCAGTCACTGGCTGCACAACTCTGGCGCGACGCAGGCGTGATCCGGTCTTCACGGCTTCGCATTGAGTTCATGCGCATAGCTCACCGCATTGGCATTGGACACATCACTTGTCCGAAGACCTTCCGGCACACATTCGCAACACTGATGCAGGACGCCAATTTAGATCCGTTGATCCGCCAGGAGCTGATGGGCCACGCCCACGGCAATGGTTGCAGTGCCAGTGGCCTGGGGATGACCAGCGTCTATACCCACACTCGGGCCGAAACCTGTCGCCGACAACTCGAGGCCGCATTGAATCTTATTCCAAACTTATCTAATCTCATTGAACCCCAGGGAATTTCGCCCCTGGTCATGCTCACTCATCCGCGAACTCAAACGGCTTCGGCCCCATGTCCAGCGGCCGGCGTCGGCCCACGTCGATCAGCAGGCCGATCGCCAGATAGTTCGCGAGTAACCCGCTGCCGCCCATGCTGACAAATGGAAGCGTCATGCCCGTGATGGGCATCAGCCCCACGGTCATGCCGATGTTGATGATCGCCTGCGCCGCAATGAGCACGCACACCCCCACGGCCAACAGCCGCCCCAAGGGGTCCGTCGTCATGGAAGCGATCGTCAGCCCCGACGCGACGATCACCAGGTAACACGCCAGCACACCCATGCAGCCGAAGAAACCCCACTGGTTGCCGAGCACGGCGAAGATGAAATCGTTGTGCTCCTCCGGCAAGAGGTGGTGCTTGAAGAACGCCCCCTCACTGAAGCCCTGCCCAAGTGCCCGCCCGCTGCCGAGAGCGATCTTCGACTGACTGAGTTGATACCCGGCGTTGAGCCGCCACTTGGCGTCTGAGTCGTCCTGCTTGATGAGCGAGCGAATCCGATCCCGCTGGTACTCGTTCATCAGCGGCGAGAAATAAAAGAGCGGCGCGGCGATGAGCCCCATCGCGATGATCGAGCCCAGGTGTCGCAGCTTCGCCCCGGCGACGTAGAGCATGACAAAGAGCGTCGGCAAAAGAAGCAAGCTCGTGCCCAGGTCCGGTTCCTTGAGAATCAGCCCGAGCGGAATCAGCGTCAGCAGAAACGGCCCAAGCAGGCCGGACAGCGTACGATAGTTCGTGCGGAATCTCAGGTAATACGCCAGCGCCAGGATATAGACGAGCTTGGCGTATTCAGACACCTGAAAGCTGATCGGCCCCAATTCGATCCAGCGGTATGTATTGCGGCGTGCCCGGACGAGCGGCTCCATTGAAACCTTCTGTGCGACGATGAGCAGCACGAGCAGGACGAGAGTGACGCCGAAGAGCGTGTAGGACCATCGCCCGATTCGGCGATAGCCGAACATCTGAATGATGAGAACGCCGACGAGCCCCGCCCCGAGGTAGGCAGACTGCCGGATTGTCTGCGACGCGGGACCTTCGCCTTCAACTTCGCCGGCATAGACCCCCAACAAACCGAGCGACGTGAGCAGGACCGCCGACAGCAGAATGAGCCAGCCCAGCGGAGGAAAAAGCCTGAATAGCGCGGTCATCATCTCCGGGCGCTCATCTGCTCGCGGGTGAAATCCGCCGTCAGGTATCCGCGCGGGCTGGCCATCAACTCCTCGAAGACGGCCTTCGCCGCCGGGCCCGCCGTCGCCCCACCGCCGCCGCCGTACTCGATGATGATCGCCAGGGCGATGCGTGGATTGTCGGCCGGCGCATAGCCCGTGAACCACGCGTGCGTGGGGACTTCGTCCTTACCGGCATCCTTCGGCGGCCAGGTCTCGGCGATCTCGCGCCGCTTGGGCTTGATGCCGGGATCGATGTTCAGAGCCTCGCGAGCCGCCTCGACGGTCGGTGCGACGACCACCACATCCTCGCCGCCGGGAAGCTCGAAGGTGTATCGTCGCTTGCTGACGCGCGGTACGCATTGGGCGCTACCCGTCTTGCCGCAGATGGCGAGTTGACTCATGTGAACGTGCTTGTAAGCGGTGCCGCCGTCCTCGTTGACGCAGCGATAAAGCCCGCGGCGCACGACCTCCCAGTCCTCGCGATTGATCCGGGGGATGGGCAGCTCCGGTCGCTCCCGACCGTCGTTGGCGATCAGGGTCGGGTCGCGGTAAGCGCCGGCGGCGAGCGTGGCGAAGATGTTCGCCGCCTGCAATGGTGTCACCATGATCTCACCCTGGCCAATGGCGTAGTTGCGGCCGTCCGCGATACTGAAGGCGCCGCCCTTTCGATGCCGCCGAATCCAGTCCGCCGTGGGGATATTTCCGTCGCGCTCTTCGATCAGCCCGGTGCCGTGATCAGACGTCGCGTCGCCGATCTCGCCGCGGACGAACTGGCGATAGAAGTCGGTCAACCTCGCGGCCTGAAGCTTTTGTCCCAAATTGTAAAAGTAAACATTGCAGCTGTGCTGGATCGCCGTCTCGGCGGTCATATCGCCGTGCCCGGCCATTCCGCGCCAGTGCGTCCAGCAGTGCCACTTGGACGACCCGGGAATGAATGCCCCGTCGCAGAAGACGCGACTCTGCGGACTCAGAATGTCCCATGAAAACGCCGCAAGCAGCGACACGGGCTTGATGATCGAGCCGGGCTGGTACTCCTCGCCCACGGCCCGAAACCGAAGCGGGACGTGACGGCTGTCGTCGCGCAACTTTGCATAATTCGTGGCCAGTTCCTCAGGGTCGAATCCCGGCACGCTCACCAGCGCCAGTATCTCGCGCGACGCGACATCGAGGATGACACAACTGGCCCCGGTTGCAGGCGTTTGGGCGGCGACCGTGTCGACCAGAATCTCGGAGACGCGCTGCTGAAGCTGGAGATCGACGCTGAGTTGCACGTCGAGCCCGTCAATGGGAGGTGAGGTCTCGTGAATGCTCTCGCCGAGGAACCGCTCCTCAAAACCGCGCTTGCCGCGCAGCATCGCCTCGCCGAGCCGCTCCACGCCTGCGGTCCCCACAAGATCACCCGGGCGATAACATGCCAGCCAGTCGTCACCTTGTGGATCGCTCTTAATCAACTCGCTCGAAACCTGCCCCAGACGACCCAGGACATGACAGAGCGACCGGGCCTCGGGCCGCCACACCCGTCGCACCGACGGCTCGATCCGAACCAGCGGCAAATGCGAAATTTCCAATTCGATGCGCGTGCGCACCTGCGGTGAGACATCGCGAATGATGGGGTGCGACTGATCCTCCTCCCGCAAGCGCAGCTTCTCAAGCGGCTCGTCGAAGCCCATGTCCTTCCGCCGACGCCAGATGTGCATCCGAAGGTCTTCGACCGATCGGCAGATGGCGTCGCGCCGCGAACGAAGCTCCGCCATGGGGATGCCGCTCACCTTTTCCAGCGTCAGCCACATCGCCGCGATCCTGCCGCGAACCTCCCGCTCCAGTTCCCGGGCGTGAAGTCCCGCCAATGTGGGATCCTGTTGTTTGAGAATGGCCGCGACCTTCAGAAGAAATGGCTCGCTGAGGCTGAGGGCCCCATAGTGGACGGTCACGTCGTGCGCGGGTTCATCAGAAACGAGAACCTGCCCGAACCGATCGCGGATGTTGCCGCGCAGGGGCGGAAGAAACTGCTTGGGAGCCAGGAGCGAGTCGCGCTCCTTTTCGACGTACTTGGCCCCGTCCACGATCTGAATGTTATAGAGCCGCCAGACGATGATCAGGCAGCAGATGACCGGCAGGGCGAGCACAATCTTGAGTCGGCGTTCAAACACGGCGAAGAGGTACCTTTACTGTCACTACGATCGAACGGGTTTGCCGGTGCGCAGATTCCCGTCGAAATCGCCGAAGGCCGCTTCGGCTTCGCCGCGCATCTTACGCCCAACGCGGAACGGCTCCAACGCCCAGCGGCCCGCGAAGCTGACGAAGCAACCAGTGGCCGTACGGCGCAAGGGCCGCGGTATAGGCCGCCTCACACGACGCCAGGACCAGCAGCTCCCCGAACTGATCCATCCGGCCGACGAGGTAAAGCATGTGCAGCCCGGCCGCCGCCTCGATGACGAACTTGGCGACGAACGTGAAGAACAACTGGCTCCAGACGCTCTCGCGAAAGACGAACTCGCGCATCTTGACAATGAGCACGGCGAGAAGCCCCATCGTGATGGCGCGAATGCCGACATTTGCATAGCCGTCATAGCTCAGCGTCAGCAAGTCCGCCGTCAGCCCCGTGACCCAGCAGGCCAGTCGGGCGTCGGACGGCTTTGCCACCAGGGCGAAATAGACGCCGGTGATGAGAATGAAGTCGGGCCACACCCCGTGCAGGGCCAAAAGCGGCGCGACCGAGCTTTGCAGGGCGGCGACGAGGTAAAGAATGATGGCGAAGGCGATCCACCGCATGTCGAATGTCGGCCTCAGCTAGGATGGGGCAGCGCGTCTCGTGCAATTAAGGCGTCAGTTCGCCCGGCTCTGTCGCTGCCCGGAGCGTGGGCGATGCGCCGGCGTTGTCCCGGGAATCTCGCCGATCGATGATTCGTATCAGCGCGCGGGCGACCGCGACGTTAGCCCGAGCCGGTTGCCCCGGAAGTTCAAACGCAGCCTTTAGCGCGCCCATCGACTCGGGACTTCCAATCGCCTCCAGCGCCAGGGCCGCCAGCGCGCGTACCCGGATGATCTGCTGTTCGGGCGGATCGTTGCGGCGTCCGGTGTCCG
>WBZR01000691.1_pt1 | contig 49928 bp, 39 predicted proteins | sample 5204231 | NCBI WGS metagenome assembly WBZR01 (sample SAMN12412403, study PRJNA552823) | activated sludge metagenome | isolation source: activated sludge from anammox sidestream of wastewater treatment plant... | place: USA: Virginia | collected 2017-08 | reverse complement strand
CCTTATCCAACTCACAATAATGCTTTTTATAACTCAGCAGCCCACAACCAATCAGGCTGGGAAGCAATAAAAGAACCCCTCCGTATGCCAAAGTTTGAGATGGCTGAAACCTGATCGGAGTGGAAAGCAGTTCTCTTCTACTGGCGCTGGAGCGTTCATCTATCCAGTTGGCAGCAATGCCAAAAAAATCAGCTGCATCTACAAATTCTATATTTCGCTGGGAGGGAAGACTATACTCGATACTTGAGGTTACAGGCTTTCCTTCTTCACTTTTTTTTTAACTTGGCATTGCGTATGTGATAGCGAATAGCTCCTTCGGTAACGCCCACCTCACGCGCTATCTTTGCTACAGGAACGCTTTGGTTAAGTAATGCCTGAACCTTGTCCATCGCGTCTTCATTAAGCTTCTGGTAACCACCACGCTTTTGTTCACGACGAAAATACCAATCGCTGCCTTTTTGTCGATACGCCTTAGCATATCGTTGAACGCTACGAATTGGAATTCCTAATGCGTCGGATAGCTCCCGGCAACTGCATAGGTTCATTTCAACCAAATTGCCCAAGATATACCGGTAGTGATTTAAGTCAGATTGCTCATGGCAGAATATTGGAGAACCATTATGAAGATAAAATACTGTTTCCTCTTTTATAAGTACTCCTAGAGTGGCGTTGATCAATTTGGTCTTTTCAGGAATAAGGGGAAGTTGCATTTGCATGGCCTTATTGCTTTTGTACGCCAGGCTAAATTACGGCAACATTACCTATTTACCAAGTTTTAAGCGCATAGGTCAGGATCTCTGAACTTTCAGAATAGGAAGATGATCCGATAAGGACTCTTCCTAACGCCCGGCCTTTTCAAGCCTCATACCGGCGACGATCAGGTCATAGGCTGCCTGAAGGTATTCCGCTTTTGCCTGCCTGTGATTCAACTCACTGCGCGAAAGCTCGGATGCCAGCAGCCGCCCGGCCGTGTATTGATCCAAGGCTATGGTAAAATTCTTGCCCGCCAGCGCCATCGCCAGCTCCTTACGCTCAAGATCGTTCTTCTTGAAAGTATAGTCGCTTTGGGCTTGTGTGGCTTCAAGGCTGTGATGATTCTTCTCCGAGAGATATCGATTCCGATCGGCCAGAAGCTGCAACTTCAGTTGGTCTTCCTTCTTGATGCGATCCAGTCCCTGAGTGATCGGCAATGTGACGGAAAGTCCCAGATAACTGTTGCCGTACCAATGACTGCCATTGAAGAGATGAAAGCCATTGTCATAAAAGTTGGCACCGAAAAATCCATTGAGCGAAACCGTGGGCAGAAAACCATCCTTTGTATTTTGCAGGCGGATCTCGGAGAGGGTCTGTTGGTGAGCGAGTTTCTGCAGGTTGAGTGGCTCGCCGGTATTTTGCTCTGCTCCTGCATAGAATGTCATCAATACCGGAATACTGTCTGTCAATGCCGGCATTGCGGATTTCGCAGGGTCGAATCCAAGATCAGCGAGCAGCTTTGCCCCTGCCTGAGCCAGTATATTTTCAGCCCTGAGATAGTCCGATACTGATCTGTTCTTATCTGCCAATGCGTTGTTCATTTCAGTATCGGTCAATCTACCCGCCTGATACCTGTCACTTGTCACGGATAGAATGCGTGTCATGGTAGCCGTGTCGATGGCAGCCATCTCGGCTTGTCTTCGGGCAATGATACATGCCGCATAGTCGAGATTTATCGCATATTGGAGGTCTGATACTGACATGGCAGCCTCTATTGTACTGATGAGGGTCTGATGATCCGCTTCCCGCACAGTACCGCGGGTCTGGGGATTGAACAGGTCATAGCGGGCATTGAGCCCGATGTTGCTGCTCCATCGACTTGCAAACTTCAACGGCAAGAGGGCATCATCTGAAGCTGCCGGATCAAAGGCACGCGCAGGAACGGGTGTCGTCGGGATGATGAGGTTGCTTCGGACATCATAGTTGGCATACACCTGTGGGATTTTCTTCCATCGGGCCTCCTCAGCCTGTTTTTGACTGATGGCGATGTTGAGATTACCGGTGAGGATATCGGGATTGTTTTTCAATGCCATCTGCCGGGCATCCTCCAGGGACAGAGTTACCGGCAAGACGGGCTGTTGTCCCCTGCCATATTGTATCGCGATGATAAGGCCAATCAGGATGAATAACTTCACTTTCATTGTTTGAAGACTTTTTATTTGAATACTGAAGCGGGCTCCAGCTTATTGATTTTTGATATGGCAAACAGTGAGCCGCCAACGGAAATAAACAAGGTGGCAAATAACAGGAATCCCGCCAAAAAGGGCGTAATCTGTACGATCAGTCCTGCCTTAGCCATGCCTTGCTTGAAGAAGAACAGCAAAGTCAAGGCGATCACATAACCGGTCAACGCAAATAAAATCGCCTGTGTAAGGATCAACCGCCGTACATAACCATTCGTCGCACCGATGGCCTTATAGGTACCATAATCCCGCAATCGGTCCAGCACGGCTGAGTACAATGTCAGACCGATGATGAAGAAACCCGTGATGATGGCAAAAACCACCAGCGTCCCAAAACTTACGCCCATATTGGTGGAGCTGAGCAGCTCGCGTACTGTCGATTGGCGCAGATCCTGCAATTCCCAGGCCTTAACACCGTAGAAGGTGCGGTTGATGTCCTCTGCTACCTGTCGGACATTCACGCCGGCCTTGACCTTTACGGAGACTATGCTAACCTTGTCATTGGGATAATTGCCATAAAATCGGGCATTGTCAATATTTGAATATATGAAGTGGCCACCGAAAGCCTGAATTTGCCTGGTCTTCAACCGAATGACAGCACTCTTGCCATTGATCTCGAGGCGGGTGCCCATATCCAAAGGCACCTTCAGCGAACGGGAGTCAAAATACTCGGCAGAAACCGAATTGGCACGCGCCAATGCTGACAGGTCGCCTTCCGTAATCTTTGCTGTGTCAGGCCCTCCGGCAAAGGATGGCGCCTCACTGCCGATCATGGTAAAGGGCGTCGTGCGGCCATTGGGCAGCGTAACACTGACTGCTGTGACGACGATGGAATATGTGTTTTCCACGCCCGGTATGCTGCGGATTTCATTGACGAGACGGGAATCCAGCCGAAACAGGTTGTTGACATTGGCTGTCGTATTATCCACGACCCAGATCTCACCTGTATTGTGATTGGCATGGTCGATCAATGCACCCATCACATTGGTGATGAAATGTAGGGTGCCCAGCTGTTGACCTATCAGAAAACTGCTAATGACAATGCCTACGACGATGCCGATGCTCTTCGGCCGGTCAAACCGGATGAATTTAATGGCGGTGCGGATCATGATTATTTATTTTTCAGATGAATCTCACATTCCACCTTGGTGTTGAGCAGTAATGGCCTGTCCGAAGGGTCGATCCTGACCTTGAAGCGGCGCACACGCCTGTCCTGTGCCTCACCCGGCATATCGGTAAACAGGGATTTATTATTAAGCTGAGGTGACAGGTAGATGATCCTACCGCTTGCAATAGCCTGTTTATCGCCCAACAGGTGGATGGATGCCTCCTGACCCAAAGCAAGCCTTTGCGCAAACAATTCATCCACTTCTCCGTGTACAACTAAAGGGCCTTTGGGCGCAAAGTCGGCATAGGCCTGAAGCGGCTGAATTGCGGAACCGGGTTGTGCATCCAGACTCAGGAGTGTACCGTCCGAGGGAGCCCGTATAGTCAGTGATCCCAGGTCGCTCTCGGCGAGACGGAGATCGGCTTGCAGCTCATTCAACCTGGCACGACTCACGGCTGCTGCCTGACGACCTTGCTCTATTTGATTATTGAGCACATCAATTTCAGTAGCCTGACTGGCGATATTCTGTTGTGTTTCGGCACCGGATTTGGCAAGCCTCCTTCCGGCCTCCAGATTAGCCGACTTATTATTAAGCTGGGCTTCATACTGGCCTATTGCAGTTTGATTGGCGACGATCTGTTGCTGTTCGGTTGCGATCTGCGCCTTTATCTTACTGATTTTAAGGGATGCGTCATCTGATTGCAGTGTAAATATGGCATCGCCCGCACTTACGGTATCGCCTTCATGCCGCAATACTGTCCGGACTATACCTCCCGAGGATGCAGCAAGCTGAATCACTCCATCCAATGGCTCTACCTTGCCGATGCCTACAATAACTTCGATGTCACGGGGTGTGGAAAGGGAATCGGACGCTATGGCTGCCGGTTGGCTTGGTTGCCTGGAGTTGCAGGATGTCATCAGGACAAGTACAGCCAAGGCAATGATATTTTTGATTGAATCTGTCATGGTCTCAAGATTATTGTTCTTCAGGAAATGGGGTTTCGGAAGTCCTGCCTTCGGACAGGTAGATGATTCTGTCTGCATACTTGATCAGACGGGTGTCGTGGGTAACGACAATAACCGACTTGCCCTGCTTGGATAAGGTTTTCAGCTCTTCCATAACCTTGCCAGCACTTTTAGAGTCGATGGAAGCAGTTGGTTCATCACAAAGTAGGATGGGCGGATTTGTCACTAAGGCGCGCGCGATGGCCGTTCTTTGCCGCTGGCCGCCACTGAGGGCATTTGGCAGGTTATTCATTCTTGACAGCATATCCACAGTCTCGAGCGCTTTCATCGCTTTTTCCTTTGCCTTCCGCCGGCTTTCGCCCTGGAGAGTAAGCGGCATCATCACATTTTCCAATGCGGTGAGTGGCTGGATCAGGTTAAATCCCTGGAAGACAAAGCCGATGTTGTTGAGTCGGATGCGTGATAATTCTTTCTCCTTCAACTTGCCGATGTTTTGATTCATCACATAGACCTCACCTGTTGTCGGATAAATGACACAGCCCAGTAAGGAAAGCAGTGTGGTCTTCCCTGACCCGGACGGACCGAGGATCAGTGTCAATTCGTGCGAATGAAAGTCTAGCGTGCTCTCTGCGAGCGCTGTGATGACCGTATCGCCCATTTTATACTGCTTGGAAGCATTTCTGATGGATGCCACCGTCTCCATATCAAATACGATTTAGTATTATTTTGTGCAAATTTAAAATGTTTTCGTATTATATTATTAAAAAATAGTAGGAAAATATCTTTTGTGGTGCCCATCAAAATTGAAAAATGAGGTAGCTATTCACCTGATAGGCAAGAGTGCAGGTATTCTTTTTTTCCACCACGCCTGTCCCGGCTGTCCGGGGAAATACTTGGTACGAAAAGCTTTTTCGTGTCTTTTAGTGACATTTTGTGGTTTAAAATAAATTCCAGTTCTCAGGTATTGATAGCATATAGAAGCGTTAAGGCAATTTGACGAGAATGTTTACCGAATGGTCAGGAAGATGTGTAAATCACAGAGAATGGCGTTCTATCTCCGTCTAGAAGCAATGGAAACACATGACAGCGACCTATTTACAGGCTTCATTGATTCCGAGGATAAAATGATCGACGATCTCCAATCGGTGACTATGCTCCGAACCTGCAAAGCCGTCAATCATGTCATCGGTAATGATATTTCGAATTTCATCGGTGTAATGCTTGGACAGGGGAAGATAGGTCCAGTGCCACTTTTCTTCCTGATAGCCGTGATTTCGTCCTGCAGTATAAGGTTGACAGAATCCATAAGTGGCTGCATTTTGGGTCATCCATTGGTACCAGGCAAGGCCGTCACCTGATTCAAAATAATCGTTTTCGAGCGCATTGATATCGATATCGGTACCCCAATGGTGTCTTGATGTGCCCGGCATGGCTGAATATTCCATGATTTTCTCAGCCCGGCGCACTTCATCTGTATATGATGTGCATGCGTCTATGTTGCCATGGACTGGAAAAATGCCATACCATTTGTTTTCCCAAAGATATTTCTGATAAAAGAAATTGCGGGTCGCAGAAAGGATGCAGAAAGAGTATCCTGCACGCTCTCCAGCCTCAGCCAGCTTCAGAAAGGCGTTGTATGCCTCGCGTTGCATCGTCATGCCCTCCCGGTCGGCATATTTCTGGTCTATCAATACAAAGTCAGGGTGCGTCAACGGGTCGAAGCGGCCCAGGAGAAAATCTTTCCTGCTTAACTGCGGTGTTTGTTCTTGAGTCATCTTATTATCTGAAGTACAACTGAAAAAGGCCAGCGATACGAGTACGACGAGTATTTTTCTTCCCGGCATCAATGGACTTAATGTATTTGTTCCTTTATTTAAATTTATCCATTCAATGGAAAACGCTACATGAAAAACGTCAGGATTGCCCTGTATATGGCCATGCCCGGCTCAAGTTCCGGCGAAGGATCCCATTGGAATAGTGTGCAAGCTTAATTCTTAATCTTGAAATTCTTGAATTCACCTTCCTTAACGGTATTGAATCCCTGACCGGATACGGCATGCTCCATTCTGAACTGGAATGTCCCGGAGATGCGCCCATTTTTATGCTCGGTAATGACAATCTTCGAATCATCGACGTATTCAAGAAAATCCAGCCCCGTGGCATAAGTAAGCAAGTCAGTCGAACTTCCGTCAAAAACACCGATTGCTTTTCCGACTTCAAGGCTTCCGATCTTTTGAGCAAAAGAATAGGTTCCCTTCAGGTCAGTTTTGTTGGCTACACGGATAGCCATCAGCATTGTGGCATCGTAACCATTGTATTTACCACCCACTCCGAGCAACAAGGTATCTCCGGTGAAGAATGCCTGAGGCAGGCTATCGACTTGTGGAAACAACAAGCCGATCTGTGGATTTGCAACCGCTTTTTGGGTTCCATCCCATGGTATATCCCGCACCTTGCATTGGAATGAGAAAGTGGTGTCTTCCTTCGGCGTATTCGGATCTATCGGATCGTCCTTGTGACAGGAAGTCGTCATTATAGACAGGGCGAATAGAATAAAGGCGAAGTAATACGTAAATTTTGACATCTGATATTAATTTGATTCTTGAATTGCTTTTGTTATACTTTTATACCCGAACAGCCCCTTTTTCTTTATCAGAGACATGATCTTCTTTGGCACAAATTTTTCCCAGCGACTGTCATCTTCCTGGATCATCCTGAGTACCCGGCGAGCGCTGATCTTCAGGTATGCTTTCTTGAAGTGTTCTATATCGACAATTTGGTGGGTGACCAACAGGTGTTCATACAAAAACTTCATGTCCGGATCGATCTTGATACGCCGGGAGTTCATAATTTCCTTGGTTCCTGGCATTCTGGACGGATAGACATATACCCGAACATTGCCAGGAAACATGCCTCCCAAGCCTTCCAGAAGCTTCCCCCCCCGAAATTTTTCGATGGTTTCGTCGATATATCGAGCTGTGTAGCCGGCAGTCAACGACAGACCGATACGAGGCACTTTAAAATCCTCCATGTACTGAATCAATTTTTGCTGATTACCGCAATTGGTGATGCATACGATCATGCCCACGTGATTAAGTGCTGTCGCCCTTTGCAGAAAGTCGGCCTCACTCGGTTCACCGTTTTCACTCAGGATATCAAGTGTTATTTCGGTCAGCACCTTGACATCGTCCTTTTGCAGGTTTTCATCGGACATAAATTGCAGGTGGCTGCTTCGGATAATGTCATAGCTGGCCCAGGTAATAGGCCGGAATGCTCCCCTGACTATCAGGACATTCTTCTTGTACAGGAATTCCGATGGGTGAATATTTATCCCCTTGGAGTCAAACATCGCCACATCCGAAAGGCCGTGCCGAACCAACTTAAAGCTCAAAGCCCGATTGTCAACATGCTTGAAGGATGCGCCTGTAAGTCGGATCATATCGATCATGACCCTGTTTTCGAGTCCGTCAATCAACGCCTTGAGCAATTCGTCCATATCATTGGAAAGGAAAAAACAAGCGTATATCAAGTTGACACCGAGGATGCCGACCGCCTGTTGCTGCTGGCGATTGTCCTTATCGAGCATTTTGACATGGATGACCAGGTCATTTGGCTCGCTGCCGGGAGTCTTCTGGAATCGGATGCCCAGCCACCCGTCACCGGGAATGGTCCTGGCATAATTGGTGGCGGAAACAGTGTCGGCATAAGCAAAGAAAGTTGTGTCAGGCCGTATCTTCCCCAATCGATCCACCAACAGTGTGAATTCATGATCCAACATCTTGTACAGCCGGGATTCACACACATAGCGACCGCTGGGTTCCGCCCCGTATATCTCATCGGAATAAGTCTTGTCATAGGCTGACATAGTCTTGGCGATGGTGCCTGCGGCTGCACCGGCCTGAAAGAAATAGCGTGCCACTTCCTGGCCCGCGCCGATCTCGGCAAAAGTACCGTAGATCCGTGGATCCAGATTGATCTCAAGTGCTTTCTGTTCGGCTTCTAAAACTTGCTTCTGCATGAATTTCCCGGAATAAATACCCGCAAAGATAGTTATTATTGGTGGAAGTTTTGTCGGCAACTGTCGCGACGGTCGTATGGCCCGAAGGTGTGACTTCACAGCAAGACTTCGACCGGACAAAAGACATTTTGATAGTCCGCGAAAGGTAAAATAACGGTACACAAACCCCGTAAGGTTCCATTCATACAAATAAAGCCCAAATTCATACATAATTTTTGCAAGGATTAGGAAGTACCCTCCCCTACTTCCCACTCAGTTTTTTCCTACCTTTGTCGCCAACCATTGAATATATTAAATGACGAATACCAGTATTTCATCATCTGAACTTTGTTGGGAAACCGAAAGGCTGATGATCAGAAACATAAGGGAAAGTGATGCCGGTTTTATGCACAAGCTGATGAATACCCGTGGCTGGCTTGATTTTATCGGCGACAGGCGAATCAAGTCACTGATGCTCGCCAGAAAATACATCATCGGTCTATTGCAGGAAGATAAAAACCGATACTTCGTCGTGGTGGATAAACAATCAGATCAGGAGGCCGGCGTGCTTTCTTTGGTCCGCCGTGATTATCTGGAGCATGAGGACCTGGGCTTTGCATTCTTGCCACAATTCCAGAGAAAAGGCATGGCATATGAAGCCGCATCAAGCCTACTGGAAAGATTAAAGACAAGGGGGCAAACCATACTCGCTGTCACCACACCTGAAAACATCGCTTCCCAGGCATTGATAAAAAAACTCGGCTTCCGATTCTATGGAACCATCGTGCGGCTGGATGAGCCACTTTTGTCATACAGCTACTCAATTTCTTGATGATTCAGGAAGAAGACCGATATCATCAGCCCTCACTCCCTTATCCTTATATATTTACGACTTTCAATGCCTGTATCCACCTGCCCTATTCCATTGCAATGAAATTTTACACCACAAATTACATACGGCACAAAAGAATTTCATGCTTTTAGCGATGCTTTGTAGATTAAAAATAAATTTCAGGTCTCTGTTGTTGATAACATATTGAAGCAATAGGTCAATTTGAGTAAACAGGGACAAATCTTCATTTATGCTCCCACTTCAGTCAATTATGACCCAACAACTTCTTCTGCGAGCTTTAATCACGCCTGATCAGTGATGATAAAAATTGTATTTTTGCAACTTCTATTCATAATCTTTGCTCCCCAACGGAATAACACAGCGAATGAAATTATTTTTTAAATTACTGAAGTTTTCAAAGCCGTACCATCATTACATCCCTGAATACATCGTGTATGTCTTCTTCTTCACAATATTCGGCCTGCTCAACTTTGTGATGATCATTCCGCTGCTGGACTTCCTCTTCAAGGACAACCCGATAAGTCAACCGGCCTCATTCCCCGCCTTTTCCTTCAGCACCAGTTATCTTCAGGAGCTATTCAGGTATTATGCGTGGCAATTCAGTGCCGGTGAAAATCAGAAATTCAAGCTGCTGGTGTACATTACCCTGTTGTTACTGGCTATAACAACATTAAAGAACTTCTTCGGATTTATGAGCCAGAAGGTCCTGGCCAGGATGAGGGTCAATCTTGTCCGGAATATCAGGAATCAACTATTTGACAAACTGACGAATACTTCCATCGGTTTTTACCACAGCCGGCAAAAAGGACAGCTGCTATCCACGCTTAGCAATGACGTCAGTGAAATTGAAAATACAGTGGTAACATCGATTCAGGTATTGTTTCGGGACCCTTTCGCCATCATCCTTACTTTCACGGCATTGTTTATTATCTCAAAGGAGCTGACACTGTTTACCATCATTTTCTTCCCAGTATCCGGCGTGGTTATCAACAAGATTTCTCGAGGGCTGAGAAAAAAATCTGTGGAGAGCCAGAGCTTGCTGGGAAGCCTCATGTCCTACACCGATGAAATGATAACCGGCAATCGCGTGATCAAGGTCTTTAATGCAGAAAGCTTCGTACAACGACAGTATCGCAAGCTCAATGATAAATACACCAGGGTTGTCAAGCGCATCGTCACCAATCGAGAACTGGCATCTCCGCTTTCGGAAGTGTTGGGAGTGGGCGTTATCGCCGTCATCATCATTTATGGCGGGCATCTTGTATTATCGGGAGACGGCGGACTCACAGCATCGATGTTTCTGGGATATCTTGGCCTCTATTTTTCCATTCTTAATCCGGCCAAGAATATTGGCCAGGCTTACGCCAATCTTCAAAGAGGCATGGTGTCAGGGGCGAGGGTATTCGAGATCCTCGAACAGGAAGATGCTATCCGGGATATGCCTGAAGCGGTGGTCATGGATGATTTTAGAGAAGAAATAGTATTTGACCATGTCGATTTCAGTTACTCCGGAGAGGCAGTTGTATTAAAAGACTTCAATCTAAGAATTGGCAAGGGCAAGACCATCGCCCTGGTAGGAGAAAGTGGTGCAGGCAAATCAACTATTGCCGATCTCATACCGAGATTCTACGACGTCACCGGTGGCCGTATCCTGATGGATGGCACGGATATCAGGGGCATAACCATGGATTCTCTCAGGCGTCGGATGTCGATGGTCACTCAGGAAGCCATCCTGTTCAACGATACAGTGTTCAACAATATAGCCTTCGGTATGGACGATGTGTCTGTGGAGCGCGTGGTAGAAGCTGCCAGTGTGGCCAATGCACACGAATTTATCGAAAAGCTGGAAGATGGCTACCAAACCATCATCGGCGATCGGGGCATGCGCCTGAGCGGCGGCCAGCGGCAACGACTGACCATAGCCCGCGCAATACTGAAAGATGCGCCGATCATCATAATGGACGAAGCCACCTCGGCGTTGGATACGGAGAGCGAACGATTGGTCCAGGACGCAATCAACCGACTGACCAAGAACCGCACCGGCATCATAATCGCCCATCGGCTCAGTACCATCAGCCATGCAGATGAAATCATCGTGCTGCAACACGGCAGCATCGCAGAAAGAGGCACTCACCAGGAATTGATGCAAAAGGATGGATATTACAAAAAGCTGGTTGAGATGCAACAACTGGGCGAGAAGAATGAGGAGTGATACCTGAATTCTGTGAGCCAATATGCTCCAATCTTCAAACTGGGCACATCATCCAAATTTACCCAAGGGAGTCCAATGTCAACAGGGTGCTTCTATCGTATGCCAAAAAATTGAAGAAAACCCATGTTTCCGACTTGATCTATACTTTTAGGTTTCGGGTAAATCGCGGAAAATTTGCAAGAATCTTACAGGATTGACGTCCTGTTTTGCCTTTTCAGAAACATTATCAAATAATACCAAAAGTTGTATCTTAGCGACTTCAATAATTAAACAATTAAGGCGGGAAAAACGTTAAAAGACTTTATTCCAGGCCTAAAACATAAAATACCATATGGATCCATTGAAGGAGCTTTTCAAAGCAAAAGCGTTTCCTGTCAGAGATGAATTGAAAGCCGTTATCAAGGAACACGGCGAGATGAAGATTGCTGATGTTAAGATCAGCCAACTTGTAGGCGGCATGAGGAGCATTAAGTCGATGTTGTGGGAGACTTCATTGCTGGATGCTGAAGAAGGCATCCGATTCCGCGGTTATTCCATCCCTCAGTTGATAGAGTTGTTGCCACGCGTAGAAGGAGATTCAGAACCTTTGCCGGAAGGGTTGTTTTGGTTGATGTTGACCGGAGATATACCGTCCAGGGAACAGGTGGAATGGCTGAGTATGGAATGGGAGAAGAGATCTGAAGTTCCCGCAGAGGTTTTTGCTATGCTGGACGCCTGTGGTAAGGATGTGCATCCGATGACTATGTTCAGTATCGGAGTATTGGCCATGCAGCCATACAGTGTATTTGCCAAGAGGTATGATGAGGGCTTCAACAAGGCTGATTACTGGGATGCAACCTATGAAGACACCATGAACCTGATAGCTCGCCTGCCTCGCATCGCAGCATACATATACAGGAAGGTATTCAGGAATAATGAACATATCCAGCCGAAGAAAGGGCTTGACTGGGCAGCCAATTTTGCGCACATGCTGGGCTTTGAAAAGGATGACTTCAAGAGCCTGATGCGCCTTTACCTGACCATCCACGCCGACCACGAAGGCGGTAATGCCAGTGCCCATGCGACACACCTTGTCGGATCTACACTGAGCGACGCCTATCTGTCACTGAGTGGGGGACTGAATGCATTGGCCGGCCCACTGCATGGTCTAGCCAATCAGGAAGTGGTCAACTGGATCAATGAAATGGTGGAAAAATTAGGCACCAAAAAGCCTACCAAGGAACAGATCGCTGATTATGTCAACACCACACTCGCTGCCGGTCAAGTGGTGCCCGGTTATGGCCATGCGGTATTGAGAAAGCCTGATCCTAGATTTATGGAGCAGAAGAGATTTGCAGAAAAATATATGCCGGACGACGATTATGTCAATATTGTCTGGAATGTATTCGATGTCGTTCCGGATATCCTTCGCAATCTCGGTAAAGTAGCTAATCCTTGGCCCAATGTCGATGCCCACAGCGGTTCGATCCTGATCCACTATGGCCTTACTGAAAGCAGGTTCTACACCGTGTTGTTTGGTGTAAGCCGGGCTATGGGCGTATTGGCTCAGTTGTGCTGGTCAAGGGCTTTGGGCTTGCCACTCGAGAGACCAAAATCCATTACTTTTGACAATGTAAAAGAATTTATCAATAATCAAAAAAGCTAAAAAATCAGGCTATGAGCAATGTTCCAAAAGACTTAAAGTACAGTAAAGAGCACGAATGGATCAAAGTAGAAGGAAATACCGGTATCATCGGTATTACCGACTTCGCACAAAGTGAATTGGGCGACTTGGTATATGTGGATATTGATACAGTAGGGCAGACTATCGCCAAGGACGATGTATTTGGTACAGTAGAAGCTGTCAAAACGACATCAGATCTATTCTTACCCGTGACTGGCAAGATTGTCGAAGTTAATCCGGCCATTACAGAAAACGGAGGCGATGATCCCGGCTTGATCAATTCCTCTCCTTATGATGAGGGATGGATCGTCAAAATTGAAATCTCTGACCCTTCAGAATTAGATTCACTGTTGGACAGCGATGCCTACGAGGCATTGATTGGTTGATGACAAAAAGTCAAATCGAAAGACATCGAATATTCAGGGTGCTGGCCCGGCTTTGGATCATCACCCTGACTATATTACTGCTCCTCCCCGGAAAAAATATTCCTGTTATTAAATGGGCTTTAAAAATTCCGGTGGACAAAACCATCCATTTCCTTTCTTTTTTCTTTCTTGCAGTGGGATTTCTCCTTGGTTACAAATGGGAGGAACGCAACAAACGCAGAATTTTATTTATCGAGTTAATGGCCTATGCCATCATCATGGAAACCATACAACACGTGGTCCAGCCCAGCCGTGCCTTTGAAAAGGAAGATATGCTCGCCAATACTTTAGGGATAATCACCGCCTTTATCGGATATTATATTTCCGGAAAATTTATCAAAAAATTAACACAAGCCCAACCTAATTAAAGTGGCTTAATCAAGAAAGATTCCAAATAAATACTATTTTTGTACCTCATTTAGCAAAATGTACACCCGGTATATTTTTTAATCGGGTAAATACTTCCTCTCACCTTGTGATTGAATTTTTGATTTTTTAAATATAAATATTATTCCTGATGCAAAAATTTTTCCTCTTACTTCTGTCATTGTTGTGTTTTTCCGGCCTTTCTGCTCAGAAAATAAGCTGGCAGCCGATATCCAGAGAGCAGGCAATGGGACGCAGTATGGCAAGTGATGAAAATGTACCATTAAAAAACCTGTTTAAGGTAGGTTTCAACGAGTTGAATAGTGCTTTATTGAGTGTCGCTATAGATAGCAAGACCGGTTTTGATATGGAGTTGCCCTTGCCGGATGGAAAGACCGGGCTTTATACCATCGTGTCTGACCCGGTCATGGAAGCTGACCTCCAGGCGAGATATCCAAATATCAGGACGTACAAGGTTATATCAAAGGAGACCGGAAGCCTCGAAGGCCGTATAGGAACATCTCCTGACGGGTTTTATGGCATACTGGACATCAATGGACAGGAAGTCCTCATAAATAAAGTCAACAGCGGAGATCATTCGTTATATTCCGTTTTCAGATTGGTTGACGGAATAAATGCCGGCGATATGTTCAAACCATTGGCTTGTGGCGCTGACGTAAGTGACGTTTTGGAAGCAGAAGCACCGGTGTTGAACAAGGGCTTGGAGACAAGAGCAACTGAAGTAAGAATGCAACACTTCAGGGTAGGCATCGCCACAACATCCAGCTTTGCAGCAGAAGTAGGACTGACAACAGTGGAACAAGTATTGGCCAAGGTGACCCAGGTCATCAATCAGGTCAATCTTAGGTATAACAGGGATCATGCCATGCATCTTGACCTGATCAGCAAAACCACCAACCTGTTTAACATGACGGCCAATGACGATTTCTTCAAGCAACAAAACAATGGCGGTCAATTATTAGGCCCAAGTCAGGAATTCTTTCAGATGAAATTGTCCAACAGCGAATATGATTACGGTCAGACATGGACAAAACGTTGTGTTGACGTGGGTGGTGTCGTAAGCGGATCTGCCTGTAATAATCAGTCCAAGGCCCGCGGAGTAAGTTGTGGTCCAGGAAATGTAAGTTACTTTCTGACAACCGTAAAGCATGAAATGGGTCACCAATTTAACGCCAGTCATACCTTCAACTCATGCAACGGTTCCGATCAGCAAGCTTCACAAGGTGCATACGAGCCGGGTAGTGGCAGCACTATTATGGCTTATCCTGGCGCTTGCGGTCCTGATAACATAGCTGGTGGCGCAGACGATTATTTCCACGTAATCAGTATATTGCAAGTAAGAGGCCATCATACCGCTTATCCAAATTGTGGAACATTCGCCGATGATATCAATCATGTTCCTGAAATTACCCTGCCTCAATATGGTTCTGACCTTTTGACCATCCCAAAACTAACTGCCTATGAGCTTATAGGCAATGCAACCGATCCGGATGACGATAAAATGAACTTTATCTGGGAGGAATTCGATCAGGGTAATGGAGAGCCCCTGGGCACCAACTTCGCATCAGGCCCACTTAGTCGATCATACGTTCCTTCACCCACCAACACTACCAGATTGGTTCCCCGACTCAACAATTTGCTCAATGATATTTATGATATTGCAGACAGATTGCCGGAGGCTACCAGAGAAATGAACTGGAAGTTTGTTGCACGGGATAATAATCCGGTTGCAGGGGGAGTAGCCATAGCTGATTTTAAATTCCTGGTGGATTCTAATGCAGGGCCATTTCAGTTTACATTCCCGGATAGATTTGCCGATACCACCTTCACGGTAGGTCAATATGTCGAGTTGAAATGGGATGTGGCCAATACAGACAAATCTCCTGTAAATTCAAAATATGTGGATATCTTCTACTCTGCCGACGGAGGTCAGAATTTTACCGATACACTGGCCTTGAGGACGCCCAATGATGGCGCAGAATATGTAATGATACCCAAAAAGGCAAATTATGGCCGGTTTAAAATAAAGGGCAGCGGAAGTATTTTTCTGGACATGTCGAGAAAAGCATTGCGCGTCGTAGAAGCCACTGAAGCAGGCTTCTCTTATGACGTGTATCCGCATAATGCATTGCTATGCCCTTCAGAACCAAATAATTTCTTGATAAAGGGAATTGTGTGGAAGGGTTTTGACAAACCGGTCAAGGTAGAATTGGTCGATGGATGGCCGGCAAATACCATAATTGGCCTTGACAAGGAAATAATGAATCCCGGCGAAACACTTAACCTGACCATTGACACTAAGGATGTGACAGACGCGGGCTTTTATACCATCAGACTGAGAGCTACTGCAGAAGGTCAGGATACTTTATGGCGCTATATGAACGTTGAGATCCTGCCATCAAGATTGGAGTTTGCTGGAGCTGTCAAGCCACTCCCGGGCACCGTTAATGAATCTCAAGTTCCAACATTTGCCTGGAATGCCATACCGGGTTCAGATACATATGAATTCCAATTGTCATCCACTCCTAAATTTGAAGACGTCCTCTTTACCTATACCGGCGAACAAAATGCTATTGACCCTCAGCTCGTACTTCCTCCGGGCACTGTATATTATTGGAGGGTCCGGGCATCCAACCGCTGTTTCGATGGGCCTTGGTCGGAATACAATACCTTCCAGACTATCCTGTTCGAATGTAATACCATCAATGCATTGGGTCTGCCAAAGGCGATTTCGAGCAACGTGTCTGCACCTCCTGTTGATGTCCTGTTTGATATCAGCAACAGCACAGGCGTAGTGGCCGATATCAATGTCAAGAATATAGATATCAGCCACTCCGATATCTCTAAATTGAAAATATCCGCAAGATCGCCAAGCGGCAAAGAAATCGTGCTGATGTCAGGACGATGCGCCGGTATTTCGGGGCTTTATACTACTTTCGACGATGTGTCTCCTCTTGATATCAATTGCGGCCTGATCAAGGCAAACAAGACCTTCAAGCCTGAAGAGCCACTATCTGGATTCAATGGTGAGCCGGTACAGGGCAACTGGTCTATCCGTATTACGACCATCAGAGGTGGCTCAGCCGGAAAGGTCAACAACATCGACTTCGACTTGTGTGCAAGCGTGTCCACACCTCCGATTGTAAAGGTCAATAACAACCTGTTTAATGTTAATTCCGACCATAGTCAGGTACTTGAAAACAAAGATCTTCTCTACACCTGTGAAAATACCGGTGATGAGAACATCTGGTATATACTGCTTTCCGAGCCGGTACACGGATATTTTACCCTCTATGGGCAGGAAATCCACAAGGGAGATCGCTTTACACAAGGTCACTTGAACGATTGGGGCGTACAATACGTACCATACGATCCGGATTATGAAGGAATCGATAAGGTTGACTTCCTGGTAAGGAATGATAAATTTGCTTATTTGGCTCCGGAACAGTTGAATATTGACCTGAGCAAAACGCATACCGTTTCAACTAAACCGACCAATAAGGACGTATCTAAACTGATCAAATTCTATCCAAATCCAACGAATGGAGTAGTAAATATCGACCTGACTGACATCAAGATACTGGAAGCAGGCAGATTGACACTTACCGATATTTCAGGTAAAGTTGTGATGCAAAGGCAGGTTCCAGCTAATACGGATAAAGTCAGTATAGATCTTGGCGGAATGGCGCCGGGTGTGTATTTTGTAGGTATTGCTTCCGGCAATTACCACGCTGTACAAAAGATCATCAAACAGTAAATTGGACTCCTAATCATAATGTCGGCAGAGGCTTTTTGAAAATACTTAAATATCAGGTATTCTTCGAAAAGCCTCTGTTGCTTACTGAAAACTTCCATTACATTTTTTATTTTTTTAATGTATTTAAATGAAGATAATCAGACTTTTCGCTTTAACTTTTGTAATCATACCCTTCTTTTTTTCCGTACAGGCCCAGTCACATTTAAAATGGGAAAAGATCGATCTGTCGTCTAAACAGAAAGCGGAATTTTCAACAGACCTGGTTCTGCCATCTACGGCAACTTATTTTAAGGCATCTTTTGAAAAACTGAATGCCATGCTTGTATCTACTTCAAGGACGGAAATCACACATCTGACACTTCCCATTGGTAAGGATGGCGCGGATGTTGAAGCTGACTTGGTATATGATCCGGTAATGAGCACCGGTGATCAAAAAAAATTCAAGGATATAAGAACCTATATAGCTTATTCGGCAACCGGCACACCCATGGTAGGCAGGGCAGGTATCAGCCCGGATGGCTTCTACGGTATCTTCGAGCTGGAAGGAAGACAGATGATGATAAGGCCGAGCGCCGTGGAACGTGATATATACGTTGTGTATAATCTCGGCAGTAAATTAGCCCTTCTCGATTTCAGTGCCCTTCCGGGATGCGGTACGGAAACGAATGTAGTAGAAGTTAAGCCGTCTGACGTTCTGAATATCAGAAACGAAGAAAAGCGATTGCGTCACTTCACCATAGCCATAAGTTGCACATCCGGTTATGCAGAGCAGATTGGAGCAACAGAGGGTAATGTAATGGCCAGTGTGGTGCAAATAGTCAACCTGCTCAACCAAAGATATAACCTTGATTTCGGTATCAGGCTCAATATCATGGACAACACTTCACGACTATTCAATCTGGACCCAAAGACAGACTATTTTGTCAATGAAACAGTTGGCCTGGATCTCTTGCAGCAAAACCAGGACTACTTGGACAGCTTAGTTGACAACACACTTTACGATCTTGCACAGGTGTTTACCAGAACATGTGTCGATGTGGGTGGCGTCGTATGGGGGCTGGCCTGTGTCAGTGAAAATAAAGCGCGGGGCGTATCCTGTCGTTCCAAGGATGAAGATTATTTCTTCACTACCTTCAAGCACGAAGTGGGACACCAATTCAGTGGCGGACATACCTTCAATGCCTGCAACGGAAGTACACAATACAATCCCTATTCCTCCTTCGAGCCCGGCGCTGGAAGTACCATATTATCGTATGGGGCCAATTGCGGCTCAGATAATGTCGGTGAGCGGGTGGATTACTTCCATGTGGGCAACATCATAGAAGTAAGCCGATATGCCAAGGAAATCGAAAGTAAATGCGGCACCTGGGGCCCTGACGTCAACCATGTGCCCGATGTATATCTTTCCATGCCAGAAGGCAGGACGATTCCCATTCTCACCCCATTCGAACTGGAAGGTGGTGCCACCGATATCGATGGCAATAACCTTACCTACAATTGGGAACAATATGACCTGGGAGAAGGCGATCCTCTTGGCACCAACTTTGAGACAGGCCCACTCTTTGTCTCCCAGGCGCCGGGTGGTTCCGGATACAGGTTGTTTCCGACTCTCACGACCATCAATTCAGGGGTCAGTTCTATCCGTGAACGACTGCCTGAGGTATCTAGGGAGCTGAATTTCAAGATGGCTGTACGGGACAATGTGCCCAACATCGGTGCACAGGCGATTGCCTCCTACAAATTCAATGCAACCGCTGAGGCAGGACCGTTTAAGGTGACATTTCCGGATATACATGCAGACACAAGCTTTGTAGTAGGTCAATATGTGGAAATAACGTGGGATGTTGCCAATACAGACCAGCCGCCGGTAGATTGCAGAAATGTCAACATCCTGTTCAGCAGTACCGACGGCACTACCTGGTCTGATACCCTTGTCGCCAACACCCCAAATGATGGCAGGGAGCTGGTGATGATGCCAAGAGCTACAGGTAGGGCAAGATTTAAGGTAAAGGCTGCCGATAACATTTTCCTGAGTCTTTCCGGCAAATCCGTCAAAGTCGTTCAGCCTTCCATCGCAGGATACAGCCTCGATATCCTTCCGCATGATGTGACGATCTGTAAAAAAAGCTTTGCGACATTGAATGTAAAATCAATTAGCTGGAAGAATTTCAACAGTCCGGTAAAATTGGCGGTGATTGACCAGGGACATACAGATTTGTTGGTAAAACCATCAAAAAAGGAGTTTCTACCGGGAGAACCGATTACGCTGGACCTCGACGCCGGCCATGTCCAGGATGCGGGGACATACACAATCCGTCTTATGGCCACAGCCGATCATGGTGACACCTTGTTCCGGTTGGTTACCCTGAATATTGAAGACAATGAGCAGAATATATCATCGACAATCAGCCCTGTAGGCAACGATCAAAACGTCGCACTCAAACCGGTTTTCTCCTGGAAGCCCGTGGCGCATTCACAAGGATATAGCCTGCAATTGGCAAGTGATCCGGCTTTTTCATCATTGATTCTGGATGTAACGACAACTTCAGAAGAGTACCTGTCCGACGTAAGTCTGAACGCGGCGACCATTTATTACTGGCGTGTGCGTTCATTGGGCACTTGTGGATATGGAAGGTGGTCGCCCATCGAGATCTTCAGGACTATTTCCACACAGTCCGCAGGCATCCTGCGTCTTGTCAACAATGAAATACTGAAGGTCAGGACTGATGAGAAAAAACCGATTGCACATGATGACCTTTACTATACCTCCGAATTGAATCCCGGTGAGGCCTTGAAATATACCATCCTGTTAAAGCCGGAACACGGTAACCTTTATCTGGATGGTGTACTCCTGACGATAGGCAACACCTTTACCCAGGATGAGGTTGACAGTGGAAAACTCTTATACTCTGCTGAAGAATCAGGGTATCAAGGTGAAGATCGCTTTGCATTTCTTGTCTCTGACGAATCCAATGTATTCATCGGTCCTGAAAATTTCGTGATCGATATCCGGGATGGCTATCCTTCCGGAACGGCGCATGTCAACATGGATGCATCTCTGGAACTGATACCCAATCCTGCAAGCGGAGCGGTTGATGTGATTTGTACCGGAACCGAGCTGAAGAAAGATTTAGTGATAACGGTATTGGATATTCGTGGGATTCCGGTAATCCAACAGACCGGAACTGGAATGTTACAAAAGAAGCATATCAATCTTGCATCGCTGCCTTCCGGGACGTATATAGTTGTAGTACAATCGGGAAATTATATTGCCAAAAGGCGGCTTGTCAAAATCTAATCAACTATATTTGCCGGGTAAAATGCACACTGCCTGACTTGAATCGGCGTTATAGTGTGGAGATATTGTTAGTATATGCTCCGGTCAAAATATTTCTGGACTCAGGTTGGTTTGATGATATTGGCGGCAGGCCTACTGGTTGGGCTTATTTTCTTCATTCTTGGTATCTATACGCATCATGGAGAGAAAATATCCATACCCGGACTGACAGGACTGCAGGTCGATCTGGCGACACGTCAGGCAGAAAAAGACGGCTTTGAAGTAGTTGTAACCGACTCGGTATTTATTGTCGGGAAGAATGGCGGTGTAGTGCTTGCACAAAACCCCGAAAAAGGAACCTTCGCCAAGGAAGGCAGAAAAATCTATGTAACCCTGACCAAGTTCATGCCCGACATGATACCCATCAGCTCTCTTCCTGCATTGTATGGCAAGAATTTCGAACTAAAGAAGAAGGTTCTGATGGAAGGGTATGAGATCCAATCTGTAATAGTGGGACAAATGTATGATGCGGGTGAGCCGGGCAGCATACTCCGGGTCATGTACAACAATGATACCATCATCGATGCTAAGGGAGTCCGCGAGAATGTCAGTTTACCTAAAGGCAGTAAACTTCAATTTATTGTCTCTACCAACGAGGGCGGCCAAATGGAGGTACCCGATCTGATATGCCGGAGTTATGATGAGGCGACTTTTACCGTAGGCACGAATTTTCAAATATCTGTAAGTAACGGCTTAGGAGGAAAATACATAGTGTCACAGGATCCTGCCTATACACCGGGCCTGAAGGTCAATAGAGGGACGACAATATTTGTTGAGTTGAGCAATACACGTCCCCCCAATTGCCCGCCCGATGATGATGAATAGCAACAAATAAGACAGACTTTTCGTTTCTAAATAAAAATTATCGAATGATTCGTTTTTCACTGAGGATTTTCTTTTTTGCATTGATATTGCTGATCGGTATTGACAGTGGTGCACAGGTGGTCTATTATGGCCTGACCGAAAATCCTGCCTTATTTTCCGGGAAGCAAGTGTCCGGACAGAGAAATTTAATCAGTGACAGCAGAGTGGTCGTAATGCCTTCAGATAGTCAAAGGCTCTGCATCAATCGCCCGGATATCGGCACCTTTGACACTTTGGTGCTCAACCAGTCATCAGGCTATCCCGGCATAGATGTGCAAATTACGGACAACTGCATCGTCTTCCATGCACAACAGGACGTCACTCCCGGAGATTATGAATATTCCTTCAATTACACCACCTACTCAGGAAACACCCTCGACTATAGAGTAATTCTTTCGGTAATGGAGCCAATTGGCCTGCCATTTTTCGATGATTTTGCCTATAATGACAAGTATCCTGATCAGAATAAGTGGGTGGATAAGGACGTATTCATCAACAATACGATGGGTGAAAATCCACCAAGCGTAGGCGTGGCCACCTTCGACGGGCTTAACAGCAACGGAACGCCATATGGAGGCGGATTTGGAAGGGCGGATTACCTGACCTCGACATATATCGACCTGAGCGGTATACCGACCAAGGATCCTGTTTTCCTGAGCTTTTATCTTCAGCCCAAGGGCAAAACATACAACCACCAGCTACGCGACAGCATAGAACTGGAATTCAAGAATGATGCCGGTGTGTGGGAGAAGATCGTGGCTTATAAAGGTATCGACCCTTCGTTCCCTACCACTTATGTGCCGCCTTTTGAATACCATAGCATTCAGCTCGACCCGAAATATTTCTACAAGGGCTTCCAATTTCGATTTGTCAATTATAATTACCGCCTCGGCGTATATAGTACATGGCATCTGGATTACGTAAAGCTCATCGCCAATCAGTTGCCCTCCCTGAATCAACAGGATATCGCATTTACCGATCCACCGAATAAGATATTGAAGACGTACTCCGCCATTCCGTATCGCCAGTTGGCCGGCTTTGAAAACGAGGAATTGACGGATATAACCAAAATCCGGCTTTACAATCATTTTCTGGAAGTGGCAGAAGACCTTGGCAATCCAAGACTTGATATTGTAGAATTGACTACCGGAAAGGAAATATACAGCGGACAACTGGTCAATACAGTGCCGCAATTGAACCCGCCCGCCGGCCCCAATGCCTTCGACAATCCTTTTGACCCACAACTGATCTCAGGAGCTGTCGCTGCAGTTCCTGCCGGTAATTTACCCTTGATTTTCAGGACCAAGTACCATTTTGATCAGGATCAGGAAGTATCGTATCTGGAAGAAAACAATACTGTCACTGCTGATTCAGAAGTCGGATATGTCATGGCATACGATGACGGCAGCGCCGAACTCAACATCGCGGCCGAGGCCAACAATAGCGTAAAGTCACAGATAGCGGTCAAATTCCATCTGAATGCCGGAGATACGCTGAGGGCTGTGCAGTTTCATTTCCCAAGGCTGTATGATGACGTGGCCCATCAGTTGTTCAATCTGAAGGTTTGGGTCGGTAGCCTGAAAGAAGAACCCGATTATTACTACCAATTGCAACGCCCGGTCTATGCAGATACCTATTACGATACCCTTCAGGGCTTTACGACCTACCCACTGGTCAATGATCTGACTCAGGAACTTACGCCCCTTTACATTCCACCTGGTGACTTCTATATCGGTTGGCAACAGTTTTCTGTTTCTTCGAGCGGCCAGTTTATCCCGGTCGGTTTTGACAGGAACTATGAGGGCGGAGAGGCGTTGACTTATTATAAATCAACCGGTGACTGGAAGCCGATGACCGAGCTGAATACATCACCACTGCTCAAGGGCATTCCCATGATACGCGCCAAATTTCAGGATGCATGGAAGACATCTGCCACCGGCCAATCTCCGAAGGCTGAATTCTCTGTATTTCCAAATCCCGTCTCAGGCATGCTCAACATCCGGGGAATCGAGAATATTCCCGACCATGCAACTTACCGCATCATCAATATCACAGGAAAGGTTGTCCTGACCGGTGATGTAAAGAAGCAAATCGATACCGATCGATTAGTCGAAGGTATTTATTTCCTGAGTATCAGAGATGGAGCAGGAAAAAATCTGGGCAACGCTAAGTTTATCAAGATTCGGTAAGGAATATCCGGTTTGCACCGGCCTGTGGTAAATTTCGGAGGAATGGGAGATCGGGTTGAGGTGGCCGCTCCCGAATTAGGTAGTTGGTTAATAATCCATGATAAGGCAATAAGGGGATTTCCGAGTGTGTAAGAATGGAATATAGACTCAAAATGGCCTCATTTTTCGTTGACAATTCCGCGAATCATAGATGAGAGTATGCTGTGCGGTTATTATTCATCTACCTACTTCAGACCGGCCATTGAGAAATCTACCATTCCTCTTCAACCGTGACGCCGCTCATTCGTCATATAACTTTATTGCTTGTCTGAGTCCTCATTGTCTGATTTTTCTCTATCATCCGGCTTTTCGTCCTTCCATCGGTGTGACAATACCAATGCCCTGTGCAACAGGTACTCGATCTGGCCGTTCATGCTGCGAAATTCATCGGCAGCCCATTTTTCCAAAAGCTTCATCGTGTGTGGATCAATCCTTAATATGAATGGCTTCTTACTCAAAATAAAAATATTAAGTGGCCCGGCAATACCTTGACCTCAATGAAGGGCATTTAACACGCCATTCAAAAGAATGAAGGTATTGCCGGACAGGTGGACATTTAGAACATTAATGATTCAGGGTGCCAGCGTTGATGATTGGCTGGGCAGAACGATCGGAACAAAGGACAACCATCAGGTTGCTGACCATGGCAGCTTTGGTATGTTCATCCAGATCGATGATGCTTCCATCCTTGATCTTGGTGAGGGCCAGATCCACCATACCTACAGCGCCTTCAACGATTTTTTGCCTCGCTGCAACGATGGCTATCGCCTGCTGACGCTGCAACATAGCTCCAGCTATCTCAGGTGCATACGCTAGGTGGCTGATTCGGGCTTCGATGATGCGGATACCTGCCTGATCCAATCGCTCGTGCAAGGCTCGTTCCAGCTCTTCATTCACTTTCTCGGCGCCTGATAGGAGCGTGAGCTGGGCATTCTCATCCTCAAATCGGTCATAAGGATATTTATTTGCCAGGGCACGTACAGCAGCTTCACTCTGGACACTGACATAATTGACATAATTGTCCACTTCAAAAGCCGCCTTAAATGTATCTGCGACTTGCCAGACTATTACGGCGGCAATCTCGATTGGATTACCCACACCGTCGTTGACCTTAAGCTTGTCCCCATTGAGGTTACGTGACCGAAGTGTCAGCTTTTTACTTAAATAAAACGGATTGACCCAGTAGAATCCATTCTGTTTTACTGTTCCGACGTATTTACCGAAAAAGGTAAATGCAATCGCTTCATTTGGGTACACTACCTTAAATCCGGGTAGCATGAGAAAAAACGTTAAGGCTATGGGAATGGCAAGAAAAGAAAGGGCCGATTCTCCATTCATGACAATCAGCAGGATTGCTGTCCCCAGTAGTAGAAACAAAATCAATAAAAACGCAAATCCGTTTTTAGGTTTGATATAAAATTCACCGCTCATGATTTCAAAATTTTGGTTTTAATAATTAATTTAAATTGATATCATTTTAATATCAAATTAAAATTTAGGTATAAAAGTTCCATTGAAGGCATCTTTTTTTTATAAAATCATCTTGCGGTGGGCAACGAACAACCATTTTCCTTATTCTGCGGTTAATTATTTATCAAAAAGCTATCATCATGATCATTCTCGCTGCAGCTGTAGGCAGAAACAACGAACTGGGGCGTGAAAGCGGAGTGCCCTTGTGGGATTTGCCCGATGAATACTGGCGCTTTAGGGAGTCAATCGTTTCCCACCCCATCATCATCGGTCGTAAATCCTATGATGTAATCAAAGAGCCGCTTCCGGACAGCCTGAATATTGTCATCACCCGACAAAAGGATTATGACGGCAATGGAGCCGTAGTGGTGCATACACTGGAAGAAGCCTTGAAGGTAGCCGAAAATAAGGGGGATGTGTTCATCATCGGGGGCGGAGGTATCTTCAGGTTGGCTATAAATATCGCAGATCGAATCGAGATTTCACGTATCGAGGCGGACTTTCCGGAGGCAACAGCCTTTTTTCCAGAATTTTCGACAGATCAGTGGAGGTTAATTTCATCTGAAAGGCATGAAACAGATGAGCACCATGCTTATCCCTTCGTGTTTGAAATCTGGGAGAGAAATCGATAATGTTTTGTGATTGAAGAAAGAAGACAAAAAGTTTTTATTCCACATCCTCCCCTATCGTGTAACCTGTGGCTACAAATCAGCTTCCTAGTCTTTTATCGTTTGACATTGCATTGGTCAATAGTTGTTCCAGCTGGGGGATGACCACCTCTGCCGATGCATATTTTGCGATGGATGATCGGATATCCTGAACTTTATCAACAGAATAGGCTTCAATCGCTTTTTTCATGGCATCGGCCAATTTTTTGGGTGAACGTTCCGGCACAATCATTCCATTATTATCTGTGATATAGTCATGGACACTACCACAGTCGGTAGTGACCACATACAGGCCGGCTGCCAAGGCTTCTGCGATATGCATGCCAAAACTTTCCAAAACGGTCGCGGTACAATAGATATGACATTTTTCGAGAATGGTCAAAATACTCTCGCGGTTCAACCTGCCATGCAGTATGACCCTACGCTCCATCCCCTTTGCTTCCACCATCCTTTCCATTCGGGAACGTAACGATCCATCTCCGACAATGTGCATGGTAAAATCAACATCGGCCGACGCAAGCAATCCCAATGCGTCCAGCAACAATTCGTAGCCTTTTTCCGGTTCGAGGTCGCTCACACATACTAGTTGAATGCCCTTGTCGAGGTTTTTGACCATCGAAATATTGAAAAATGAAGCATCGACCACATCCGGTATCCGGTACGTTTCCGTTTCGGTCAACTTCCTTATGGCTGCCTCATGGATGGTGCTCACAGCAATGATGCTCTTTACTCTTCGGTAGTAATATCGCGCTTGCCATTCGATCCTGTATGGAAGCACAGAATTGATCAATGCCTTCAAATGCTCATGATGCACGATCGGGATGGAATGGTGGTGTGCCCAGCGAATTACCAATCTTATGGAAGAAAGCCCGTGCGTATTGACGACGGCTGGCTTGCCAAACCGCTTGCAATATTCATCCAGCCATGAGCCTGTCCTCTTCAGATAGCTCAACTTGCTCAAGAGTCCCGTTCCTGCCGCCGGATGATATATCTCCATGATGAGGCCATCATCGACCTCACAGTATTCGTCACCATGTACAAATGAAAGTATTCGAACCGTATGCCCCCGACGCGCGAGCGCCCTTGCTATGTCGCGCACGAAGATACCGTGATGACCAACCGCTTCCGGTTGATACCAGGCCGGAACCATCAGGATATGCATATCATTCGGTTTGAATCGTGGCTAATCATTTATGTAAAATAGGATGGTGTGACAACTTCTATTCCCTCTTCCTTCAGATAACGCAGCAGGGCGCAGTATTGCTCCAGAAAAGCTTTGTTGGACCAGGGCGTCAGATAATTATTGTGGAAGAGAACGGAGATTTGAAATCCATCCTTCCAGCCGGAAATCATCGAGCTGAAGGTTTCCATGATCTTTTCTACATTATTGTCCCGGTCAAAACAGGTATCCATCAGCACCAATGGGATGACGGTAAGGTTTGTTCCAAAGGGTTGAAAACCAAAAGGAAAGCCATTTCTCAATCCCGGGCTATCTGACCAGCCCAGTCCGGAATCGGTACGAAAGCCGGCATCGTCCAATCGCTTCCAGTCTCCGGGCAATCCATACCTCAGATAATGGTTTCTGTTGGAATCGATCGGCAGGCCTAATCTCGCCCTTTCATTAGAATAATCATCGTCAGAACTGCTTTTGTGCAGTCCTGCCTCACAACCGGCAGCAAGGATTTGTCCGGCATAGTGGTGAAGGGTTTTCAAGTCGTAATCCGCATTATTAATCCCGTTGAATGACCGATGTTCCGGTATGAAGTAAAACACCGATTTGAAGTCCATTTCCTTCTCCGGGGCGAGGATGGCAGAAGCATCAGCCCATATCTTATCCCGGGTGAATAAATGGCGTATCAAGGCTTTTGCCAGTGCAAACGATGGTTTTCGGAAAAAGAAACTCAACTCCCTGCGCAATCCGGAAGTCAGCAAGTCAATATCGTGAGAAAGGACAACCTGTCTTTTGGGCCTGGTCCTTACGTCATTCAAGCCAAAATGTTGCAGGAGAAACTCCCTCATCAGGGGAATGATGAGATCATCATACGGTCCATGATGCCGTGCATATCTGCTCTGATGATAAATGATTCTGCCATATCGGTCGGGAGTATTGCCGGAAATGGATTCTCCGAGGCAATGAATGATGAAGAAAATGCTTGCGAGGATGTCCATTCTTCTACCTTCATCATCAGAATACACATGAATTCCCCTCAGGCATTTCTCTTCGCAAGGTTGCAATCGGGAAAGCGGTTGGTATATCGGTTGCGGTAGCGGATATTGACCTGTCCCATTGCCGAAACACAATTGACCTGCTTCATTTTCTTCAAATACAACCTCAAACCGAGCTTGTATCAGCCGCAGCACATGACACGCCACGTCCCGGTACGGTGAGGCTTCTGCAGCAAATCGATATGTAAGTACGGGTGTAACCACGCAGTATCAATTGTTTGTTTTCCGAATCGAAGCTAAGCAAAATTCGGTTGTTAAACGAGGAATTGATTATAAAACGGAAAATACAGGTTGAAAATTGGAGGACAGAAATTTATTGTTGTATGGGAAATGCGGTGTGGACAGGCCTTTTGCTAAGTAGGCAGATAAATAATAGGTTGCAATATTGATTTATCAAGGTTTTGGCGGCAACAGTTCAAAAAGCCAAGCCCTATGAAGGACAATTTAGCGCTGCCAAGCCGGGAACTCCAATCGGGACAATGATGGCGACTATTATTTTCCTGCCTACTTAGGGTCGAAAACAAGTATCCCCCTCCCATCAGCATTTTAGCCACTTGCCTCTGCTGCACGAACTGCAAATTGCAATGCCGAATCTTTTTGACCAGGAAAATAATTTCGTGGTTAAAAAATAACTTCAGCGTGTTTGAAATGAATTCCTTGACCGGAAAGGGATCATCAATTGGCTTTCTTCCACTTCTGCGCTCCGGGGCATGTCTTCAGCCATTCCGGGTCGATGGAGATATAGGTGTCCCGAATCTTGTTGGCAATCCAGTTGTCAAGTTCTGTCTCCCTTTTATTCATGATGGCAGAATCCTTGATCCTGGAAAAATCCTTTTCCAGACTTGCTCTGTGCGGGTCGGTCCTCGCTTGCAGCATCAACACCTGATAGGCGGTCTCACCATAAGGATCCCGGATTTCTATCGGAGTGGAGATCCCACCCAGTTTCATAGTGTCCAGGGCAAAATACACATCAGGCTCGAGGTCGGAAATTTCGAAAAAGTTGGTATTTGTATGTGGATTGATGGCACGACCGCCATTACTGTAACTCGGATAGTTCTTGTTGCTGAATTTTTTTACTGCGTCAGGAAAACTTAATTTGCCTGTTTTCAACAGTACGATGATGCTGTCGAGTGTTTTCTGCGCAGCTTCTTTATCGCTGGCTGACAATTCCGGCTTGATCAGGATATGGCGTGCATGGAAGGAATTTCCCCTTCGTTCCAGCAGTTGTATCAAGTGGAAACCAAATTCGGTTTCGACGATGGAACTTACCTGACCTTCCTCCAGATTGAAGGCTGTGGCTTCAAATTCCGGAACGAAGGCACCGCGCTTGGCCCAGCCCAGGTCACCACCCGCAGCTGCGGAACCGTCCATGGAAAATTTCTTCGCGAGATCCTCAAACTTCTCGCCATTCTCCACAATCCTTTGTCTGATACTGTTCAACTTATCGATTACGCGCTGGCGCTCCATTTTGTTGGGTTTCGGATAGAAGATCAGTTCGCTGTATTCGACTTCAGAGTTGTAATAAGGAAGAGAATCGCGTGGGATGGACTTGAAGTAAGCCTTTACCTCGGAGGGTGTGATGGTTATCTTATCCACCACCTTGTTTTTCATTTCATCGGCCAGCATCTGATCTTTCAAATCTTCACGCAACTCATCCTTCATCTCATTGACCGACTTGCCATAATATTCCTCAAATTGAGCCATGTCGTTGTTCATATATGCCAGGACTCTATCGAAACGGGCATTCAACTGACCCTCCACTTGTTCGTCGCTCACTTTTACGGAGTCGATTTTAGCCTGATTGGTGAGCAGTTTCTGCATCAGAAGTCCCTCAAAAATCTGGCATTTCAGGTCTGGCGGAATGTTGGTCATGCCTCTGGTCTGGCCAAGATAATTGTCATCAATCTCATTGAGCAGGATGGTTTCACCACCGACCTGGGCGACGACTTTATTCAGCACCTTGGTCTGGGCAAAGCACGCTACTGGTAAGAAGAGGACTAAAGCATAAAGAATACGCGACATTCTATTTAATATTAATGTTTGACGAGTGAGTTGAAAACGTTTTTGTTGACGTTAACGCTGTATTCATGCTTAAGTTTTTCAACCCATTGATTATCAAGAAAATCCTGATAGTCTGCTATGACAAAACCACGCGCGTCCTTCAATTCCTTTCTGGACGGAGGCATGATGCTCTCCACCTTGTCGTAAGAACCCGACTTGCCGTCAGGATTTCGCTGCAACTCTGACAATTCGCCTTGCTTCCACTTCAGGCTGTTCATCTCATTGGAGCTTGACTTCTCGATGATTTCGGATGTATATGACACTTTATCCGTGCCGTATTTTTTCTGAAGCTCTTCAGGGGTGTATTTTTTTGCAAATTCATAGATACGGTTCAATTCTTCGGGGCCGGATGCCTTGATACTGTAATGCAGGACTCTGGCTCGTTCTTCCCACATATATTTGTCCCTATGTTCATTGAAGAATTTTTCGATGCCTACACTATCCTGAGAAGCTTTGTTCCAAATCTCATTGTTGGTGACTTCAAAGAAAAGGAAACCTTCTTCATATTCACGGGTCAGCGCCTTGTATTCGGGATATTTATATTCAAGCCTGCCTTGTTCATATTCTATGGCCTTGTCGGACACAAATTCATTGTACAATTCATCAAAAGCCTTTGACGGAATCACGTTTTTGTCCATCCTTACCCGTCTTCTTGTATTGTCGATCAGGAAAGTACTTAACTCGCCGGTGTTGTACTTTTTATCACCGATGGAAAAGATGGTTGTATTGGGCATAACTGGCGCTTTCCAGATATTGGAATAGAATCTATCAGTATTGACAGAGTCGATATACTGGTTCAACACCTTATTGTCCTGGCTAAAATGATATTCCTTCTTGATCGCATCCACCAGCTTTCCTTTGGCGATACCGAATCGCTCGTTCTGACTCACCTTGGTCATCAGCGCCTTCTTTACGGTATTGAAGTCGGACATATCTTTTTTGGAGATGCGCTTAACGATATGATAACCCAAGGCTGTCTTGAATGGCCTGGTATAATCTCCATCCCTGGTCAATGCAAAGACGGGATCTTCAAATGCGCTGTCGTACTGACCGATGGTGATGAAGCCCAGGAAGCCGCCTTTGGGCGCAGAAGCCAAGTCGCCGGAGTATTTTCTTGCTGTCTCACCAAAGTCGGCTCCATTTTGCAACATGGCATATATGGAATCAATCCTGTCTTTGGCAAATCCTTCGTCAAAATCCTTGGTTATCCTCACCAAAATCTGAGCGATCTCCATCTCGCCTCGTGCAGGACGCGTATCCAGGATCTTCACAAAGTGCCATCCGGCTGAAGTTTTTACCGGGCCGCCTACTTCGCCTTTCTTCAAGCTATAGACTAAATTCTCTAGGGAATAAAAACCATTGGGATACATTGGAGCGAGGAAGCCAATATCTCCACCTTCTTTTTTAGTGGATTCATCTTCGGAGTATATTTTTACCAAATCTTCAAACTTGTCGCCTTTCTTCAGCCTGACTTTAATTTCGTTGATCTTCAATTGTGGCTTGATGGTATCGTCCGTACCGGCAGCGATGAAGATGTGGGCCACCCGAACATCGTTTTGCATCCTGTCGAACAGCTCTTTGGCCAGTTTTTCATTGACCTCTTTATCCATCAGGTAGGAATCGGCCAACTGTCGCTTGTACGAATCCAGCTCAGTGCGAAGGGACGGCAGTGTGTCCATCTTAAGATCACGGGCTTTGGCCACTTTGAGTTTGAATCGCGTATAAAGGTCGAGGCTCTCCTGAAGGGATTTTTCAGAATAGTCTGCGTTTTTGTTGTTGGATTTTTCGTAAATATATTTGAATTCACTGACTGTCACCGGAGTTTTATTCACGGTAAAAAGCACTTCATCCTTCTGACCAAATACATAGTTGGAGAAAAGGGCAATGAAAAGTACTAAAAGAAGATTTTTAGACATACGAATTGTAATGGTTAATCGAAATAATAATATCATGGATTTCCGAAGCTATATCAATAAACGAAAAAAGCTCCGGAATATTCACAAAATAACCGAACCAATCGGCCAATCACAGGAGGAGAAAAGAGATCAACTTGTCGAAATCCTTGCTACACTTGCACTTTGGCCTTTCCTTAGCGAGTGCAAAGATACTTTTTTTGCCAAATCAAAATAATAAAGATTTGTTAATAGATCAGCCGGCACTTTTGATACCTGATGGATACTGAAAATATTCACTGGATAATCGCAGAAGGATGATTGGAAGTAAAAGAAAAAGGCCTCGTCAAACCGAAGCCTTTGGACCGGTCGGGATGACAGGATTTGAACCTGCGACCACACGCCCCCCAGACGTGTACGCTACCAGACTGCGCTACATCCCGATGAGGCGAAAATAATAAATCTTCCGCTATAAGCAAGAAAATTGTGATATTGCTCATGGTAGCAGAGTGAGAAAAAAGATGTGGAGAAAGTTAGAGATGATGTAGAAAAACTGTAAATTTGAAAACCAAAAGATTGTCAACCCCATGTAACAAATCCTGTGGTCTTATCGGTCTTTTGTCCAGAGTCTTCCATTTTGAAAGATTTTTGAGTTTTAAAAATAATAATCATGGTATGTAAAATAAAATTTTACCATACATAATCATATTTTTTTGCAACTACTCACCTGAAGATCAAAAAATTTATTTGAATTGGGTGCCGATTTCCCTCCTCTCCACTTTTGGTTATCCCGCTTCATCTTCAAAGTGCTGTAAGCACGGCTATTTGGTAGGATATTGATCGTAACCGGAATCAGAGCTCCGTAGGTGCGACCTTTATAAGCAACCATCCGTGACCCAAAAAGGGTTTTTAAATTTAGGATTCAAGTAGGTTAAGCGCCCCGTTTCCCTTCCCTCCGCTTTTGTTACCCCGCTTCGCATCCCTAAAAGGGCGCAAAAGCTACGGGAAGGCAAACCTGCATCTCGAATAATCGTAATTCCTGTTTCTTATCAGAATTCAGGTTTACCGAGCAAGGATTTTACTCCAAATTTCCTTTGACGTCAAACGTTGGAAATTTTATTTTATTTGGGTTGAAACGTATGGTGAACGTTTGTGAAAAAATTTAATTTGGGTAATTGATAGTTCCTGGGGTAATTAAAGTTAATTCGAGGTGAATAGTTACATTTTTTTCGATTAATCAAATACTCAAAATGGTGCATTTCAAATAAATTTTTCATAACTTCGCACGTTACAATTTCAAATTAACCCATTATGCCTTTCCGAATATTATATTGCTTTTATATGAAACCGGGCACTTATCCCAATGATATTTCAATTATCCTGGACTTGGGAGCCTTCAACCCGGAGTTTTGTTCCGATTACATTCATTTTCCCGTTAAAATATTATTTTCGCAATTATGACCGAGACATTGACCCACACCGGCGCAGAGAATATCCTCGAAAGCCTTTCGACAGAAAAGAAAGATCCGCGACAGATGTCAGAAATCTGTGACAGCCTGTTCCATCATCTGCTGGATCATGCGACAGATGCCTACCGAATGCCCTTCAACACGGTATTCTCACAGATCGCATTCATCAACAGCCAGTTGAAAGTTGACCCACCGCGAGCCAGAACACTTCATTACTATCGCCTGAATCATCTTCGTCAACCGGAGAAGTCCGATGCCGAAAGCCTGAAGATTCGCCTTGGTATCCTGAGTCTGCTCAATGACGTGGTGTTTGGAACTAAGACCGATAGATTCGCCGACCTGCAGACTTATGCACTCCGTAACGCTCGCTCGCCCAAGACCTATACCGGGGCAATCCGGGAAATGCGCTTTTCCATCACCGAAACCCATCTGGAGGAAGGATATTTTCTGGGCTGGAACGAAGATGACCCAGACACAATCGGCAAGGTAATCATCGACGAGACCGGCCGTGAAGCATTGCTCAACGAACTAAAGGAAGACCTGAGCCGATTCAGGCTGCCGATGACAGTCACGCTGATCAATGTCAATACCATCGGAGATGAATATCATCCGGAATGTGTCATCCTCTTGCCCGACTTTTTGATCGACGTCACGGCCATCGCCGAATGTTACAACTACAATGGCGTCAATCCCAAGCTGCATTTTATCAGAAAATTGATGCCTTCTGGAACCACAGATTCCCTGTTTATAGGCCTTTGTGCCAATACATTCTTAGACGAACTGGTATTTCGGCCCAATCTGGAATTCAATGTCTTGACTCCACTGTTATTCAAGATAAGTCCGCTTTATCTGGCAGCCCTCAGTGACGATAAGGTGGTAGAATTGGTCAATCAGGCAAAGATACACTATCACAACATCCTCGATTTTGTCCGCAATTACCGGGAAGGCAGACCGGAAGAGTTGCAGCGTGCACTGATAGAGCCGAGTTATTGCAGTCCGACACATGGCTTGCAAGGCCGCCTCGACCTGTATATCGACAGTGAGGACAACCGTTCTATCATCGAACTGAAGTCCGGTAAGCTTTTTCGCGAAAACAAATACGGAATCAACCAAAGCCATTATATCCAGACCCTTCTCTACGACTTGCTGGTCCGGAAAAATGAGAAATCGGACAAAGACGTGCGCGCCTTTATCCTGTACAGCAGGCTGGAAGGGGACAGACTGCGCTTCGCACCACCCGTGCGCTCCCTGCAGTTGGATGCACTGATGACGCGCAACAGGATCCTCACCATGGAATACCGATTTTCCCTCATCGACGCCAATGGCAACGATCCGACGGATGTATTCGGCTTGTGTGAAGAGTTAATCAGTGACGGCCAGACCGGTTACATAGCCCAAAACCTGCATTTCCTGCATAACACCCTGAAGGCACTGACAGCTGTCGAGCTTAAATACCTCAAGGCATACACCGGCTTTGTCGCCCGCGAATATTTCACTTCCAAGTCAGGTCTCATGCGCGATCGGAACACGACAGGACAGGCTGCCCTTTGGTTGAATACAGCTGAGGAAAAGGCCGAAGACCATCTCATCATGGCCGGACTGCTCCCTGAAAGCGTAGAACTGACCGGCAGGGACACACTGGTCACCTTTCGAAAGTCACCCATGACCGACCTGCTGGCCGATTTCCGGACTGGCGACATCGTCGTGCTTTACGCACCCGATGACGAAGGCAACTTACGGTGGGAAGGCAGCCAATTGTTTAGAGGGACCCTGGTCGAGAACAACTCCTATGAAGTAACCATCCGGCTCAGAGCCAGGCAGAACAGGAAGGATCTAATATACGCAGACCGGCACTGGAACATGGAGAAAGACGTCATAGATTCAGGTATAGCAGGCCAGTTCAGAAGCCTGATCTCGTGGGCGGCTTCAGACACTTACAATCGGAAGCTGTTGCTGGGCATGGTTCCTCCCGCCAAGCCGGAACGCCTGATTGAGATTGCCGACAGGGAATTGTCGCCATATCATCGCGAACTGCTCGAAAGGGCGCTTTCCGCACCGGATTATTTCCTGCTGTGGGGACCGCCGGGAACCGGTAAGACGCGATATATGGTCAAAAATCTCATCCGGCTGATCATCGCCAATACCGAAAGACCTTTGTTGGTCCTTGCCTATACCAATCGTGCCGTGGACGAACTGTGCACCGCAATAGAATCCATCGGTCCGGAATACCGTGAGCAATACATCCGCATCGGTTCGCGATATGGAACCGATCCCGCCTTCGTGGGCAACCTGCTCGATGAGAAATTGGTGGATATTGCCAACCGGAAGCAACTGCTCGAACTGCTGCACTCCAGGCGGATCATCATCGGCACCGCTTCAGCCTTGCTGGGCAAGACGGAATTGTTCAACCTGTTGTCCTTTGAGTGGGCACTCATCGATGAGGCCAGTCAGATCCTCGATCCGCAGATCATCGAGTTGCTGAGCTATGTACCTAAATTTATCATGATCGGTGACCACAAGCAGCTTCCGGCAGTGGTGACTCAGCACCGGGGCCGGTGTCTGGTGACCGACGGGGAGATGAATGGCTGTGGCATCTTCGATCTGTCACAATCCCTCTTTGAGCGGTTGTATCTGCGCGCCATGCAACAGGGATGGGATTGGGCCTATGGCGTACTGCACCGGCAAGGTCGTATGCACAGCGACATCATGGCGTTCCCGGCGAGACACTTCTACGACAACAGGTTGGAAACCCTGTTTGACCACCAAGCGGCACCGGACTACCTGAAGGCGGTAACGGAGGCCGGACATTCGGGCTGCAAGGCGGAGCTGTCGCAACGAAGGATAATGTTTCTCGACGTCAAGCAGGAAAATCGCGGATTTCAGAAGATGAACGACGCAGAAGCCGCACTGATCCGTGGCATTCTGCTGGACCTTCACGACCTGTACCGGGAGTGTGGACGCCGGCTGGAGGATGCCACCATAGGCATCATCACACCATTCCGTGCCCAGATCGTCAATATCTCCACACTGATAGAGAGTCTTCCCTTTCAACCGGATATTACTGTCGATACTGTGGAAAGATTTCAAGGTGGGGCGCGGGACATCATAATCCTGTCCATGGTCGTGTCATCACCATCACACGCCTCTTCGATCATATCGGCCAATATTGAAGGTATCGACCGTAAGATGAATGTCGCACTCACACGGGCCCGGGAACGACTGATTATGATAGGGAACCGGGAGGTGCTGGAACAACTGGAATATTACAGGGAATTTGTTCAGGAATATGGAATTAGCAAAAACACAATCAAACTAAAGTGAAAAGATTTATCCGAAATACCTTAATTCTGTTCTCGCCTTTTCTGATCATGATCTTGATCAACGAGGCCGTTCGTCCGAAAATAAAAGAACCACCATATACGGTTTGGGGCATTACAGCCATGAATTCGGTTGAATATCTTCCGGACAAATGCACCTGGGCTTGTCATAACAACACTACATCCCACTGCAAAATACATCATGTCAAATATCTGAAACCATTTTATCCGGTCACGGACATCTTTTATTTCGGTGCTATCAGCATGCTCAAATCGACGGGGAGTTATGTCGGAGCGAACATCATTTTTTTCGTGATTTTGTTTCCATTGATGATTTTATTATTCATCATCAAGTCGCTCAACATACAGGATAAAATCCGCGAACTCAAAAAATAGAAATCATGGATATATTGCTACATTTATTCAAGGATCTTTACGTTTATTGTACTGATCTTATCATCAATCTTGCCAATCTCACCGGCTTGTCTTATTACGAAGTAAATTTCATCATCTTCATTTTGCTGTATCCTTTCTTTTTGATTGCCGCGCCTGTCTTATATCTCATTCAAAGATCAAGGCTCAGGGCCATTATAAATAAGCCGGGGCATCATGATAAGCGATTGAAATAAATCGATAGGCTGATAAGGCCGACTTTCCAAAGGGCGCCAAATCAACTGATTCATTATGCTCCACAGACGTGACCGTATGATAGCCCGGACTCAAAAGACGGAATAAGTGTCTTTGCACCGGCTTTTATAAAAAAGACAAAAACAACCTCGCGCAAGGGCGAATCCTCGTAAATCTCTTAGGCATAGCAGATCAGTAGCAAGATCAAATAGCCGGAAATCTAGCCAACCTCCGCTGCCTGCGGGCAAACCAACGGATAAATCCCTGTCGAATAAAAAATTCCGTCGCTTTACCACCCAAACGCCCAATAAATTCGTTATCAGATGAGTATTCACGGTATTTCAAAATTTGAATCTGAATATTGGAATTTTTAAAATCAAACAACAAAATTCCGGTACATTTTGATGCCTTTTAAAAACATTAACCAAATAAAGTAAACAGGTTGATAAATAATCTGTTACTTTGTCAAAATTTAAAATTGTGGAAACACTTTTTGAATCATTTGCAAATTTGATCAATCCGGACTGGATCATGAATCAGGGTGGTTTATACCTTGTGCTTGTGATTCTTTTTGTCGAAACAGGACTATTCTTCGGCTTTTTCCTGCCGGGTGACGTCCTGCTCTTTATTTCCGGAATCATATTGGCGAGTGCAGATCAGACTGTGCATGTTTTTGGGCACAATGTCGTCGATCTGGTGTTTTGGCAGGTATTATTCGTTGGAAGTACCATATTGGGCAACTTTGTCGGGTATTGGTTCGGCTCGAAATTTGGCCATTCCCTGTTCTATCAGGGTCGGAAATTCCTTTTCCTCAAACAGAAACACATCACTGCGGCGCAACAATTCTATGAAAAGCGCGGTGGCTTTGCGGTGACTATGGCTCGCTTCCTGCCCATTGCCAGGACTTTTGTTCCAATCATCGCCGGAATGGTAAAGATGAATTTCAAACAGTTTACCTACTATAACATTCTTGGCGGTATCCTTTGGGTGGGCGGTCTTACCACACTTGGTTTCTATCTCGGTAAGAGAGCGTGGATCGCCGACAATCTGGAATGGGCCATTCTGGCAGTGCTTGTGTTGGCATCACTTCCGGTGATTATCAAAATGATTTTCTCCGGGAAATCGGCGGCTTCAAGAAAAAAAAACATTACTAAAACATCAATAGGCGAATAACAATATGCTCTGGATCTTTTTCATTTCATTTGTCATTATCGCGCTAGTTCTGGATCTGGGCGTGTTTAACAAGACGCCGCACATCATTTCTGCCAAGGAGGCAACACTATGGACAATTGTTTGGGTCTGTGTCGCCTTACTATTTTCCGGAGTCATCTATTTGGCCTTTGAGCATCAATGGATTGAGAATCCAACCCATCTGACGCCGTATAATGCCGTGATGAAGTACATCTCCGGCTATCTGATCGAGATATCCCTTAGTGTGGACAATATTTTTATCATTGCCGTAATATTCTCATCCTTTAGCATTCCACGGAAATACCAGCATGAAGTCCTGTTCTACGGTATCCTGGGAGCCATAGTTTTCCGCGCCCTCATGATCTTTTTCGGCGTTGCGCTGATAACTCACTTCAGTTGGATCATATACGTATTCGGCGTATTCCTGATCATCACGGCATTCAGGATGTTGATGCATAAAAGCGAGGATTTCAATCCCAAAGGATCAAAACTATTCCTTTGGATCAAAAAGATCTATCCTGTCACCTACATGCTGGACGGGGACAAGTTTTTCATTAAAAAACGCGGGATAAAAGCTGCCACTCCTCTTTTCGTTGCCCTTGTCATCATTGAGCTTACCGATTTGTTTTTTGCCATTGACAGCATTCCGGCAATCCTGGCCATTTCCGCCGACCCATTTATTGTGTTCAGCTCGAATATATTGGCTGTGATGGGCCTGAGGTCGATGTTCTTCCTGGTATCGGGCATGTTGAACAAGTTCAGGTATATCAATTACAGCTTAGTTGTGATACTGGCCTTTGTCGGGATCAAAATGATTCTCTCACACCATGTTGACTTTCCGGAGTGGGTATCGCTGGCTGTCATCGTAATCTCCTTGACAGGTGGCATACTGGCTTCCTTATTGATCAAAGAAAAAGGGGAATTGAGTGAGTAGGAAATTCGCTCTTGTACTGTTCAATATTTTTGCTTTTTCTCTGCCGATGCGCAATTCATAGATGACTGAGAGGCAAAGAAGAGTTAAATGTTAAATGAAAAATTTATCTCGACTTACCAAATTTTCTCCTTCCGCTAGCGTTTCGAAAATTAATTTTATTTGGAGGCATAGGCGAGGTAAGCGTTAGGCGAAAAATTTTATTTGGATTGAACTCCAGCTTCCCCCTTCTCCATTTTTGTCACCATCACTATGCCATCACTTTCTTTCTGCTCAGATAATATCCCCAGATGACAAAAATAACCGTACCTGCCATGATGATACAGGTCGCTGTCAGGGCATGACTCGAAAAGGCCGATACAGCAGCACTCGCCACGAAACACATACCCAATTGCAGCGTATTTTGCAACGCGGAAGCCTTCCCTGAATGATTGGCAAATGGCTGCAATGCCTCGGCAACCATGATCGGATACCCGGCACCATTGGCGAATGCCATCATGCTAAACGGTATCAATAATGCCGTAAGCGTCGGCACGGTAAACAAGCCAAGCCATAAGATCGTGAGCATGCTGAGGGAATATACAATCAATAAAACCGGCAAGACCTTCCTGCCATCAACCCGTCCCGAAATCAACCGGTAACCATAGCCTCCGGACATGAATGCGACGGTCTGCGGAATAAAACTCAATCCAATCTCACTTTCACTATAACCGAGTTCCTTCAGGAAGAAAGGCGCTCCGGTGAGCCAGGCGAAGAAAGCGGCAGAACAGATACCATACAACATGACATTGCCCACATACTTTGGTGATCGAAAAAATGAAAGATAGGAAATGGACGCTCCGGCATCTACAACGGAATGCCTTTTTCCGCCTACCAGACTAAGGGAATAAAAGATAAGCACTCCACCAGCGACCGCCAGAACCAGAAAAATATATTGCCATCCCCAGGTATTCAGAATCCATACGCCAAACAGCGGCGACAAGGCCGGCGAAAGTGCAACAAGCGGCATGATGGATGCAAATACCTTTTTCGCTTTGTCTCCGGGATAACTGTCTATCACCAAGGCTTGCCAGCACACCGCGGCGGCACAGGCACCGATCGCCTGAATCAGCCTCAGGACAAGGAAAATGTAAATATTGACCGTAAAGAATAAAAGTATGGAAGAAATGGTGAATACGGTCAACCCCACGAAGATCGCCTCAGGCTTTCCGTACCGGTCTGACAACGGCCCCCACAACAATTGTCCTGCTGCATATCCACCCAAAAACAAGGTCAGGCTGGCTCCAATATAGGCTTTGGAAGTCGCCAGGTCGTGATGCATGATGTCAAAGGCCGGCAGATACATATCCGTGGCCAGAAAGCCCACAATGCTGAGCAATGCAAGATAAAACGGAAAATGTATTTTGGGTTGAGTCATGCAATTACATCCAAAAAGACCGCAAAGGTACGCCTTTTAGGGTGGTGAAAGGGAGAATTGACAAAAAATAGGGAAGTATTTCCGGTTGAAGTTGTGACATCCTGCAAAAAGATTCCTTAGTGGAAGAAAGACTGCTCACAGTCATCGATCAGGTGTCGTCATTGCCGTAATAATTTCATGACCGGGGCCTATGAGCTTGTGGGATAAATATTTATTGCTCGGAACTAAAGCAATTATGAGTAAACCGGATATTGATAGCATATTCTATGATTGAAAGCAGTCTAATATGCATTGTGACGAAATGTATCTTATTGATTATCATTTACATGCAAAATAATAAAAGATATTTTCATTCTTTTTGTCACTTTTTACTGCATCAAGAACTCCCTAAGGCATAATGTTTAATTTTAAAATAAATAAAATCATGAAAGCACTTAATTATATTTCAGGTTGGTTGATCTGCCTGTTTGCTTCATTCGCCATGACTTCTGTTACCGCACAGACTCAAGCCACGCCTCAGGTTACTGACCCTGAGATTGCATCGATTGTTATTGCGGCCAACCAAATAGACGTAAATTACGGTAAGGTTGCCCTTAACAAAACCACGAATGCCGATGCAAAACAATTTGCTCAGACTATGATCAAAGACCACGAATCATTGATCAAAGCTACTAAGGAACTGGCCAAAAAGCTTGGAGTAACACCGAAAGACAATGCCATCACTCAATCATTGCTCAAAGGTGAAAGAGAGAATATGGCCAAGTTTGCAAAACTGAAAGGGAAAGCCTTTACCAAAGCTTACATTGACAATGAGGTCGCTTACCACGATGCTGTCATCAATACTGTCAAGAATGTACTGATACCACAAGCCAAGAATGATGAGTTGAAACAGACACTGATTAGTGTTTCTCCTTTGCTTGAACATCACCAGGAAATGGCTAAGATGGCACAAGCCAAGATCAAATGATGAGTAAGTAAGAAACCGAAACGAATTTTCTATCAAGGTCCCCAAGCCGGGACTTTGATAGAAAATCAAATTAAAAACAAACCATGAAACGAAATATTTTACAGGCCGTTATCTTGATGCTTACTGCTTTTGCAATGTTTACAATTGGTTGCAAATCATCAGGCGATGAAAATCAGACCACGGCCGCGGCAGAAACGACAGCACCGGCGACACCCAAGGTCGATACAGTGATCATACAAAGTATGCAATTCCAGCCGGCTGACCTCCACGCGAGCGCCGGCGACACCATCATCTGGATCAATAAGGGCATAGTCGCTCACAATGTAACCGAAGACACTGCGCGAACATGGACATCAGGCGACATCAACGTCGGTAGTTCGTGGAAGAGGGTGGCAGACAATAGTTTCAATTATCTATGCACCATTCACCCGACGATGAAGGGATCTGTCACTGTAACTAAAGAATAGTCATCCTTGTGGATGTAATCGATAGAGAAAGTTAAACATTCCTTTTCATATTTGAAAACCGTCTTTACGTGAAGTGAGGGCGGTTTTTTGTATATTTGGTGTTTTTGAAAAGGAATGCTGCGTGGAAAATAACATAGAATCACATCAGGAGGTCATGGAATCTGACATCATTGACCGTATCCTGGCCGGAGAGATCGACTTGTACGAATTGCTCGTCAGGCGATACAACGGCTACCTGTACAAAATCGCCAAATCCTATGGTTACGAACATGACGATGTGGAGGATCTGATGCAGGAAACTTACATCCGTGCGTATTCTCACCTGGCGGAGTACGAGCACAGGGCGCCATTCAAATCATGGCTGGCGCACATCCTGCTCCATCTCTGCTATCATAATAAGCACAAATTGAGTGCGACGAATGAGCTGCCGTCATCGGAAGAGATAGAGAATGAAAGTGATTCCTCCTTCAAGAAGGGCGTCTATGATGGAAACAGGGTGGTGCAGAATACGGAATTGAAGGAGGTGATTGAGACGGCCATCAAAAGTCTGCCCGAGGATTATCGCATCGTCTTCATGTTGCGCGAACTCAGTGATCACTCGACTTCTGAGGTGGCCGATATTCTAAATATATCGGAAGATAATGTGAAGACGAGGCTTAAGCGGGCACGCAAGATGCTGCAGGATGAGATCGGCAAGTTATATTCCACGGATGATTTGTTTGACTTCCATCTGGATCATCACGAACGAGTAACCGAGCGAGGTATGCACGCAGTACGCAGTCTGAACCGGTAGGAGTAATGCACAGTTGCTGTCTCTTTTCATGCCGTGAAACAATAAAAAACAGGGATGGTGCATACGCCTCACCATCCCTGTAAAACCTTATAATACGAAGACTATTCCCTTGTTGAAGTTTGTATTATCTGTCACAGATTGTCTATGAAGCGCTTCAACTTGGCGTGGACTTGGGTGGCCACTTCGGTCAGTGAGCTATTTTCGATCGCCTGCATGGAAGCCAGCGGATCGACTGCAGAGACTTCGATCCCTCCGTCCTTACTTTCCTGCATGATGACGTTGCATGGTAGCATCATACCGATGTGTGATTCCGCCTGAAGTGCCTGGTGTGCAAAATTTGGATTGCATGCACCGAGGATAACATAAGGCCTGAAGTCCACATCCAACTTCTTTTTGAGTGTTGCCTTCATATCGATTTCTGTTATTATACCGAAACCTTCCTCCTTGAGGGCGCCCTCTACTTTTGACCTGACATCCTCCCATGAACCGTTCAACGTTTTTGAAAAATGATATGACATAGTATCTGAATTTTATTTCATTAAAAATTTCCTGCAAAGGTCGGTATAGATAATACAAATTTTAGTGACAAAAGTTACAAAGAGGATTGCAATGAATGTTCCCCCAAGGCTAGTGTTAAGTAAATCGAAAAATGTCGCATCACAAAAACATATATTACTGAAAATCAACAATTCGCCACTATTCACTTTTCTCTATTCACTTTTAACTTAACACTAGTAATTTGTTGCCTCCAAGTGGCTCACTTTGCTCCGGAAACAATGGCTCACTTTACTCCGGAATACTCACCAAGGCCATCCTTCAATCCGTGGACGACAGGACTATTAGCCAAGGTTTATATCGCAACTGCGCTTTGCTACGAACGTTTATACCTTATTTGTTATTGGCTGGTGTTCTTCAGTCTTATCGGTATCCAAATTTCTTCTTCTGATGTCGGGTCGTTGTTTTTGTATTTGTCGCCCAAAACTTCAAAGTGTGGTCTGTCGTCCAAAACGTAGTCCGAATTTGGCAACCACGTTCCCAAAATGTATTGAAAAATTGAGTTGTCGGTGTTTAAACCTTTGTAGTCAAAAACTGCATAAAGACCACTTGGCAAAACAAAAGTTTCCATTTCTTTTGGCACGTTGTCAAAGTCTGCAACTTCAACAGCTGCCCACCTTTCAAATTCATTTGTCGGCTTGAAGTCTGTAAAATGTGTCGGCTTGTAAACAACCATTGAAATTAAATCGTCTGTCAAATTGTTAGTGATTTCTTTTCTTCTTGGTGAAAAACTTCGCCAAAGTTCGCCTACTTTATAGTTTGCAAAACTCATTGTTAGTCGCTTTCCGACCAATTTCTTTTCGTTTGTTGTTTCAATGCATGGTGTCATTGTTCGATGTCAATATCGTATTTATCTAAAAGTCCTGCAATACCTGATATGGAGAATTTCGCTTTCTTAATCCGGTTGATTTCCGGGTCAATAGAATAGTTGTAAGAAGTCCGAAAGTCGGCTTTTTCGAGTGTCGTGTGGTCAAAAACGGCTTGCGCCAAATTGCAGTTGTCAAACACCACACTTGTCAGGTCAGCTTCTGCAAAGTCTGTTTCTTGTAACTGAGAATTTTTGAAAATTGTCTTTTTGATCTTTGTCTTGTAAAACGAAGAATGATTGAGTTGGCACCCGTCAAACGAAAACGAAAGTCCAAACTCGTTGCATGTGTCAAACCGAAGTCCCAACATTTTGCAATCTTTGAACTTTACGTCCCGGAATGCCGTCATATTGAGTTTTGCCAAGCTGAAATTACAACTGTTGAATGTACAGTCAATAAACTTAAACGCTGAAAGGTCGCTATCGGCAAAGTTGCAACCGTTGAAAATGCAGTTTTCATATTCGCCTTCTGTCGGCAAATCGTTTTTGTCAAAGGTTGTATCATGGGTATATTTTTCCTGCATTTGTCTGTTTTGTCATTTTGGAGGGAGTATTGTTACAATTGCACTAATGTATGACTCGCTTGTCGCTGGCACGCTATAAGCCTTGAACGCCAACCGGGCACGGAACTTCAAATGTAGCAAATATCTTTCAATTGAAACCGTTTTTCAAATTCACTTGAAAGCCTTACAGAAATAGATTTTAAAAGTTTTTTCCTGATCAGCATACAATCCTCCGTTCCGCTATTCCGACTATCCTGTTTCCGATTTCAATGTACTTTAGAAGCATAGTTTTTATTGTAACTATTCACCTGAAATGAAAAAGTGCGTACTTTCTTTTTTCTACCACGAAACGTCACTAAAAGGCACGAAAAATATTTTCGTGTTGTTTCGATTTTTTCCCCGGAAAGCCGGGACAGGCGTGATAGCTAAAAGAAAGCGCGTGTTCTCTTTCTTATTTGCTGAATAGTTACAATCTTCCTGATCTGAAAGTCAATTATGTTCGAAGCAATATATTTCACAGATAACCCTAACCAAATATGTTACCGAATCGTTATAATTCAAAACAATACCAATGAAAAAGCTGACAGTGATACTTTCCGCCGTTTTTTTTCTGACAATCTTGGGTTGCCAAAAAGATTCATCCTTCGATCCGGAAAAAGACGTACTTTATACGCCACAATTGATTGGTGTCAGAGACAACGGAAAGGTAACGCTATCGTGGGTCAAGCCTTTGTGTCCTGAATGTGGCGGTTGTATTTGCCCGCAAATGGAACCCAATCATTTTGAAATCTATATTTCTGATTCCGACCCTTCAGGATTTGAATATTATTCATCGGTCAGCAGCAATGTTTTTGAGCTTACAATTAGCAATTTGATCAATGGAAGGCCTTATTATTTTGTTGTCAAGGCAGTTCGGGACAGACAATCGACCCTTTCCAATACAATAATGACCATACCGGCATCACCGAAGGCTGAATATGCCTTGTTTTCGACGATAGATATTGACAAGTATTTTGGCGCCTGGTCACCTGTTCAATCTACATTCGCATATACCCGGAATTATTCATGGGATAATGGCAAATATGGTGCGCAATCTGTTTTTATTTATTCGTTTTCAAATGACACAGAAATACTGGTAGAGAAAAATTCAAACCAGGCTGAATGGTCACCAAACGGACAGAAAATTGTATATGCGACAGAAAATGTAGATAGATTGCCGGGTGAGCCCTCACCCTCCCACATCGCACTTTACGATATATCGGACAATACGTCCAATCGCCTGACAAGTGACCAATCCTTCAATTTTTTACCGACTTGGTCTTCCGATGGAAAATGGATTGCCTATTTATCGGACAGGACAAAAAGCAATGAATTCAATATCTGGAAGGTTTCGTCTGACAATGGCACATCGGTACAATTGTCATCTGACTTCAACGATGACACTGATCTGGGATTGATAAGCGACCGTTCTCCAAGGTCATTAGCCTGGTCAAAAGACGGTCATTATATCGCCTTTTCAAAATTAGTCAAAACCGGTCGGAAATACACGTCTATGATACATGTCATTCCTGCAATTGGCGGCAACAAATCAATCCTTGTGCCAACAGAGTGGGACGATGATGCACCAAAATATTCACCCGATGGACAGACAATTGCTTTCGTAAGCAACCGTTCAGGAAAAAATGAGATTTGGACAATGAATTTGCAAACCAAAAAATTCAACCAGATTACAGCCAGTAAAGACAGATGGGTGTATTCCAATCCGGGGAAAATAGATTGGTCATCTTCAAGCAATAAAATTTTATTTACCGGTAATGATGATGCACACAGGACACTTTATACGGTTGATGTAAACTAATGACTTCAATTCTGCACTTATTTTCACCCGGGATGTGGCACTAAAAAGTACGAGGAGGTTTTTCGCACCTTCAGCATATTTTATGTAAAAGAAAATTCTGGACACATAATATGTTATTGACGCCAGGCGGATCAAATCCGGATCATATCCGCTGTTTTGTATAAAAAAAGACGGCCACCCATCGGATAGCCGCCTTTGATTGTCATTTGGATGATAAATCTGTTATTTCACCTTGACAAACCGTCCATTGAAGGCATCGCCCATCACATCCGGTTGTGACCACATCACGTTGTAAACGCCCGGAGCAAGGTCTTCGATGTTGATCTGACCATTGTCCGTTGTCGCATTTTTCACCACGATTCGGCCCTGCATATCGATGATGGAATATACAGTCGGTGCATCGGCATGGCGCTGTAGTGTAACCTGGCTGTTGGCCGGATTCGGATAGATCTTGCCTTCCGCTATCTTGGTTGTTGTCACTGTGACCAGGTTGTCTCCGCCACCTTTAGGATTGATCACTTGGACATTGACAAACAATGTCAGTTCACATCCGCCCTCATTGCTGATGATTACTGCGTAAACACCCGCATGGTTCTTATTGATGCGGTAGATGACAGGGTCGGCTTGTGTGGAGTAGAATCCGTTAGGTCCTGTCCACAGGTAGCTTGTACCTCCGGTAGCGAGCAACTGAAGTGTGCCGCCGTATTGTACCGGATTCGGTGTGGCTGAAATCGTGCCGTTGATATCCAGATAAACGCGCAGGTCAAACGACTTGTTGACAGCACATCCTGTCGGGCCTGTACCTGTAACAGTATATGTACCTGACATATATGCCGGAGTATAGAACAATACCGGATGCTGGAAGGTAGAGTAATAACCCCATGGACCATTCCATTCATAGTTGGTCGCTCCTGTTGCATGGAAGTATGCAGTAGAGAATTCACAAATGTCGTAATCATCTGCCCACGCTGCCAGGTTCGGTGGTGCCACGACATTGACCGTTGTGGATGCAGTCGCTGAACAACCTCCGGCTGCGGTCACTTTCAGGGTATATGTTCCACTGTTGGCAGGAGTTACATTGGGTATTACCGGATTTTGCAGTGTAGAGCTGAAGCCGTTAGGTCCGGTCCACAGGTAAGTACCTACGCCTGAACCAAACAGCTTGAGTGTACTTCCTGTACAAGCTGTACTTTGGTCATGTGTCGCTGTGACGGCAGGTGGATAACTGACTGTCAGTTCAACACTCAGCTGCACATAGCAACCGTTGGCATTGGAAATGGTCACCCAATAAGTACCGCCTTGTACATGAGATGTCACATTGATCACAGGATTCTGCTGTGTGGAAGTAAATCCTCCCGGCCCTCTCCACAGGTAGCTTTGTCCACCGGAAGCAGACAATTGTGCTTGACCGCCGACGCAAACAAACTGTGGCGATACGCTTGCTGTACCGTTCGGGCTTTGGTTGACCACAAGATTGACTGTTGCGGTAGATGAGCAGCCGAATTCGTTGGTGACCGTCACGGTGTAGGTACCTGCCTGGTTGGTCTCTACCAGTCCTAATCCCGGGTTCTGTTGAGTTGAATAGAAGCCGCCCGGCCCACTCCAGGCATAGCTGACGCCACCGGCAGCAGCCAACTTAACAAAATGCCCTGAGCAGACAGGGTTCGGATCGGCCTTGGCTTTTGCAATCGGAACAGGATTGACAACCACTTCTGTGGAAGCAGTTGAAGAACATCCTGCTGCACTGGTGACTGTCACCGTATAAGTGCCCGCCATGGCTGCTGTCGCATTTGTTCTTGTCGGATTCTGCAATGTGGAAGTAAAGCCGCCCGGACCGCTCCATGAGTAGCTTGAGCCACCGGAAGCAGTCAGGTTGATTGTATTCCCGGTACAGACAGGGCTGTTGGAACCTGCAGTAGTATTTGGCAATGGATTGACGGTGACATTGGTAGTAGCTGTCGCGCTGCATCCGTTGGAATTGGTTACGGTCACGGTATAAGTGCCTGACATAGCGACTGTTGCATTCGCCCTCGTTGGATTCTGGAGTATGGAAGTAAATCCTCCCGGTCCACTCCAGGAGTAGCTTGTGCCGCCGGAAGCCGTCAGGTTGATTGTATTCCCGGTACAAACCGGACTGTTGGAGCCGGCAGTCGGAGTAGGCAATGGATTGACAGTGACATTGGTTGTAGTTGTCGCGCTGCATCCGTTGGAATTGGTTACTGTCACTGTATAAGTGCCCGCCATGGTTGCAGTGGCATTGGTCCTTGTCGGATTCTGCAATGTGGAAGTAAAGCCGCCCGGACCGCTCCAGGAGTAGCTTGTGCCACCGGAAGCCGTCAGGTTGATTGTATTCCCGGTACAGACAGGGCTGTTGGAACCGGCAGTCGGAGTAGGCAATGGATTGACCGTTATAGCAAACGACATCGGATCCGGCTGACAACCGGGCATCCCAATAGCTATAAAACCTATTGCATGCAATGGGTTATTATCATAAGTCATGGGCTGACAACTATAATCCAATGTCATCCCCTGATTCAGGTAATAATATCCCGGTGTCGTCGGTGCAGTGAATGTTACATTTATTTGGCCGGCTGTGCCATTATATATATCTTCATTGCAATACAAGGTATTATTCGTT
>WBZR01000689.1_pt1 | contig 50032 bp, 39 predicted proteins | sample 5204231 | NCBI WGS metagenome assembly WBZR01 (sample SAMN12412403, study PRJNA552823) | activated sludge metagenome | isolation source: activated sludge from anammox sidestream of wastewater treatment plant... | place: USA: Virginia | collected 2017-08 | reverse complement strand
GAAGACCTTTCCCATATTTCCGAAGATACCGACCTGGATAATATCCGGGGTGTTGCCGGTTTCAAAACGATCATTGAAAAATATTTCAAAACAGAAGAGATAAACAAATACCCGGGGCTGTACAGGAAGAAAAATTAGGACGATACTCTGAAGCTCAGTTCAAAGCTTACTAATTTCCCCATGTACCAATCCCTGTTTCTACTCCGGATTTATTGCAATAATCTTATAATGACGATCACGGAAATGATCCCGACAATAGTTGTGTAGATAAGCTTGTTGTATTTGGCCAGCCAGCGGGGTAAGTATATATCAAAATTCTCTTTCGTTGAATCAGAATATTTTCTTGCCCATACCGTAAGCGGGCAATAAAGCCGGAAGACAAGAAGCACCAGCCCCTCAAGAAAAATAAGCCCGTAACCGATCCAGAGCCATTTATCTATTTTATTGGCAAGGGCAGCATAGAGCATGTAAAAAATAACCACATTAAAGAACACCCATATCACGCTATGGGCTATTTTGATCATTCTAAGCTTTCCTTCGTTTGTCATTTGTATGGTAAGAGATCTGCAAAATTAAAACCTTCACCCAACAAACCCTGATGAAAACTCCGGATCAGAAAGGCTTGTTCAATACCAAATTGTCAAATTACCAAATTATCCAATTGTCTCATCAGATCTTTATCTCCCCCATTTTCTCAAAAGCATACAAAATACAGGTGACGTGCATGGACTGAACGATAAGGTTTTTCCTCAACATCTTTTTCACTTCTTCAATGCTGTGCAGTTCCACCTGTATCTCTTCATTGTGATCAAGCTGCTGCGGAGCAGTCTTCACTCCTCCCCTGGCCAGGAACATGTGCATCAGGTTATTGTTGGTGGAGGGATTAGAAGAAATTTTTCCAAGATATTCATAAGAAGAAAAGGTGTAACCGGTCTCTTCCTTCAGTTCCCTTGCAATGGCATCCTGAAGTGTTTTATCGGTATCATCCACGCAGCCGCCGGGGATCTCCATGCAAACTTCACCAATCGCATGGCGGTATTGACGAACCATGATTATTTTTCCATCCTCTGTTACAGGCACGGCAGTGACCCAGGTGGGAAACTCATACACATAATACGGATCAATGATCTTACCGTCCGGGGTTTCACAAACATCTTTTCTCACCCTGAACCAAAGGTCATCGAAAAGATATGTTGAAGAAAGCGTTTTCCATTTCATGGTTACCACCCCATCCTTTCTCTTAGTGAAGTAATATGTGCTACATGATGGCGGCTGTGCCAGGCATACATGCCTAACAAATACCAGAGGCGCATGGTTTTCTTTTGCTCGGGATGATAAATGGTCCGGTTGTTCCAGTCATCATCCGGAACATATTTCAATGTCTCATTCAGGCGGATATGCAATGCATGTAGCAGCGTAACTGATACATTGACCGGCAATTTCTGCACATCACTCATCTGCGCCCAGAGTTTTTCATCATAGGTCTTTACGGTGGGATTGTCTTCTGTCAGCCCGAGTTTGAAACGCATATATGCATTCATGTGGCTGTCGGCAATATGATGCACTAATTGATGAACAGTCCATCCCCCTTCACGGTAAGGAGTATGCAACTGCGTTTCATCCAGGTTCAGCAAAGCATTCTCTAAATTATGGGGTAAAAATTTCAGGTCGGCGAGCCATTCAATTTTCTGTTCAATGGAAAACGGCTTCGGTATGTACATACCGACAGGATATCTTGGGTCAGTTTCTATAATGCCGGACATTTTAGTATAAATTGTTCGTTATTCATTCTGATCATTCACCTCTCAGTTCATGCCCCGTCAGGTTAATGAACACATCTTCGAGGTTTGCTTTCTTCACTTCTTTCACCCGTTCAAACCCGGATGCCACCAGGTTGTCAATTAGTTTATCGGGTGTGTTCAATGCTACGATCTTTCCCGAATCAATGATGGCCACCCTGTCGCACAGGTATTCCGCTTCATCCATATAATGTGTAGTGATGATGACCGTAGTACCCTTCTTGCGGATCTGGAGCACCAGTTCCCACAGGCTTCTTCTTGCCTGCGGGTCAAGGCCGGTGGTAGGCTCATCCAGGAAAATAATTCTGGGCTGGTTGATCAAAGTGGTGGCTACGGAAAAACGTTGCTTTTGCCCGCCGCTCAGTTGTTTGAATTGTGATTTAGCTTTTTCTTTCAGGTTCACACTCTCCAGCAGTTCCATCGGGTCCACATCACGGTTATATAAGCCTGAAAAAAGTTCGATCAGTTCCACAAGGTTCAGCCCGGGATAATAACCGCTTGTCTGCAATTGTACGCCAATTATTTTTTTGATCTCATTCGGTTTTTCATCGAGGCTGAGTCCGTCCACGATCACCTCGCCGCTTGTTTTTGCTCTCAGCGTTTCAATGATCTCCAGTGTGGTGGATTTGCCGGCGCCGTTGGGCCCGAGCAATCCGAATATCTCGCCTTCATACACATCAAAGCTGATCCCTTTCACTGCTTCAAAATGACCGTAGTTCTTCACCAGGTTCTTAACCGAAATAATTGTCTTTGCCATTCGATGAAATTAGGTTGCAAAGGTAATTGCAATTCACATTTGTTTACACCTGCCTGCATTTTAAGATCAGGCAATATAAGTTTCCAGTTCTTCCATCATCAGTTTACTGCCGATGAAAAACGGGGTACGCTGGTGCAATTCTGTTGGTTGAATATCGAGAATCCTTTCTTTTCCGTTCGTTGCTTTTCCGCCTGCCACTTCCATGATGAATGCAAACGGGTTACATTCATACAGCAGGCGGAGTTTGCCTTTCGGTTTATCCGTAGTGCCGGGATACATAAAGATGCCTCCCTTGATCAGGTTGCGGTGTACATCAGCCACCATGCTGCCGATGTAGCGCTGCGTATAGGGGCCGCCGGTTTCTTTGGTCTTGGTCTGGCAGGCAGTGATGTATTTCTTCACCTTTTCATCATACTTATAAAAATTGCCATGATTCACCGAATAGATCTTTCCTTTTTCAGGGCATTTGATATTCGGATGGCTCAATGTAAATTCGCCGATGGAAGGATCGAGGGTGAAACCATTCACTCCTCTTCTTGTAGCATACACCAGCATGGTGGACGATCCGTAAACGATATAACCGGCAGCCACCTGGTTTCTTCCTCTTTGCAAAAAGTCGGAACGGTCGCAGGGCTTGCCGGGAGTTGTTACCCGCCGGTACACGGCAAAAATGGTTCCGATGGAAACATTCACATCAATATTGCTGCTGCCATCCAGCGGATCTATCATCATCACATACTTGGAGTTGTTGCTGATCTCATCATCGAACACAACAATGTCATCCAGTTCTTCGCTGCCGAGGCCGGCGCAGGAGATGCCGTGGCGCAACACGCCGAGGAACTGGTTGTTGGCATATACATCTAATTTCTTCACATCCTCACCCTGGACATTGATGGTGCCGGCATCACCCAGTATGTCCACCAGTCCCGCTTTGTTCACTTCCACGTTCACTCTTTTGGCGGCAAGGCCTATATCACGCAGCAGCCTGCTCAGTTCACCGGTGGCTTTGGGAAAATCGCGGAGTTGCTGAATGGTGAACTCATCCAGCGTAAGAATCTTTCTGTTGAAATCCATATAGCAAAGAATTGTACACAAAAATAAGAGGAAAAAGCGGGAGGGATAAATATTGCAGTTCTTTAGGGCTTACAATTCAAAAATCATATTACAATGATTCAAGCAAAGTAATAATGATATATGGCAGGAAAGCCCTGACAGCGTAGCTTTTTCTTTAACTATAGCGTGTTATAACGTAAATTTGAGAGTTAGTAGCAATGTGTATTCATCTTTTCATTTTTTATTCAGCATTGTAATGGGTGACACATAACGCAAGCAAGCAACCTTCATTGACATGGATAGTTTAACAAGAAAACTTTTAATTAGCTTGGAACCGACTTATGCTGGACGACAAGCAAATGTATCTCATTATTTCTTGGAATTATTTCCGTGGGACGAAAATGATTTGAAAAACACTAAGCTCATTGACCACATTAGCAAATTGAAAGACTTCATGGACAGACTTATTATGCAAGGACTAATTGAATTGGACGAAGTTTATAAAGAATTGGGAACACTACAAAGCAATGCAGAATATAGGTGGCTTAACACACGACCTATAAATGGCGCAATTAGCAAAAAAGGGTATGACTTATTAAAAGAAGAAAGGGAAAGAATAAAAGATAGACGAAGGTTTTGTACAACACTCACAATTAGTATAACGACTGCTATTGTAGCAATAGTTTCTTTAATAGTCTCCATTTTGACATATCAATGGAACACTAACAAAAAATCTGAATCAATAATACCACAGCTACAATCGTTAGACTCACAAGTGCAAAACTTAGGCACACAATTGAAAGAGTTGACCAGACATCTTCAATCTGACAGTTCTGTAAAAAATGTAAGAATCGTGAAATAATATTATTGCTCCAGTCCGTGTCATCGTTCAAAAGGTTGTAGAAGATCACGAGTCACAGCCGGAGTTTTCATTGGAAACTGTGTCCTTTCTGAGAAACTGCTTTGACAAAATGAAGCTTTCAAAAACCTGATACAAGCAACGGTGTAAAATTTCCGGATTCAGCATTTAATAAAAACATAATTTGCCCCGTCCGTGTCTTCGTTCTAAGGGTTTTGTAAGAGCAACAAGACACGGGCGGAGTTTTTTAATTGGAAGCCGTATCCCTCCGGAGACACGGCTTCCGGAAAAGGTACCGTTGTTACCATGATTAAAAAACTGCCGGGGCACAAAGATTTGAAAACAACTTTAATTTACCTGCACACCAGCAGCAAAGATCTGTTGAAGATTGTCAGTCCATTGGATGACCTGAAACTTGAGTAGAGAATTTACGCTATAAAGCAAGTATCCGCACAATTTAGTATAACTCTCTAAATATCAAAGAATGAAAAATATTGTTCCGACTAAACGAATAGCGTAGTTTAGCGTAAATAATATTGTTGGGCGTTATGCTAAGACAACCAAAATTTTCAAAGTTTCTAATGACCAAAGACAAAAAATTTTCACCCCAAGCAATATTATCACTTAAAGAGGCTCTGACAGTTATTTATTGGAAAAAGGAACACCTGCAAGACTTTTTAAAATTGTCCTTGACAAATAGTGCTATTGTTGGAACACTTAATTGGACAACTACTAAACGTGAAGCTGTTAAAGAACTCATAGAAAGAATGATTAACAGGCAAGATTTATTTAAAGACGACTTAATGAACTTATTCATTGCTGTAACTGACTTTGAAGACTATGACAATCTTAAATTTTGGGATGACGATGGCTCAAAAACTAAAATAGCAAAAGCAGCAGTTGCAAAGTTAAGACAACATACAAAAGGTTATATTCAGTTGACAAAGGAGCAGGAAGAAGCGCAAAAGAGAAAGATTGAAACTGAAAAGAAAATAATCCAAAATAAATCTCTTGCAGACGAACTAAATAATTTAAAAGACCGATTTAATAAGCTTGCGACAACAAAGGACTTACAAAAACGTGGCTACGACTTAGAAAAGTTTTTGTATGACTTGTTTTTGCTTTACGAATTAGAGCCAAAAGGTTCTTTCAAAAATTATGGTGAACAAATTGACGGCGCATTTACATTTCAGAACACCGACTATTTACTTGAAGCAAAATGGAAAAGGCAAGTAGACAGAAGTGAATTAGCAACATTCTGTTTTAAAGTTGAAACCAAACTTAAAACAGCAGTTGGACTTTTAATAACCATTGATGGTTTGACAGCAGAAGCAATTGCGCCAGAATTCAAATCAATAATCATTATGGACGGCTTTGACATAATAACAATTTTAGAAGGCAGAGTTAGTTTGCCAGACCTCTTGTTTATGAAAAGACGTAAAGCAATTGAAACTGGGAAAATTTATTTAAACATAAATCAACTTTGACGAAGAAGCACAAACGCCCAACATTGGGTTTTATGCAAGTTGGGCTTGACATTATAACATCAGCTCATAGCAAATCCCGGCTTCAGTCCGGGCGGGACGAATAACTATCAGCTTTTGTACTTAACTTCAACAAAATATTTTCAATCAGCATCGGTTACGGGCAGACGGAACTCCGATTCCCAACCTGCATAAAGCCCTGCTCGTTGGCTGTTATTTTCGGGTGAGACTTTAATACAAACAAAAACTATAAAATATGAAATAGTTACTAATACTTTTTAATATTGGACTATTTGTTAGTTGTGATCAACAAAGACCAATCCTTGAAAATGAAAAACAAGCAATAATTAAAAATTGGTCAGACTGGGAAGTGAAAACAAAGGCAGGCGACCCTGCATATTATTGGACAGATGATGTAGTAATTATGGGTCAAGGAACTCCAACAATAAAAGGGAAAGAAGCATTTTTAAAAATGTTTCTGCCTTTGACCAAAAATCCAGGATTTAAAATGACATGGGACAAAGAACCATCAGAAATTGATGGTTCCGCAGATGGTCAAATGGCTTATCATTTTGCTAAAAATCAGGTTACAATAACTGACTCAACCGGAGCGGTCAAAAACGGAACTAATCAAGTATTATAAGTTTGGAAAATAGATTTGTAAGGAAATTGGAAAGCTGCAGTTTCTATTATGTATCCAGACAAACCAATGAAATAGTTATTCGATTAAAGTAGAAAGAAGGAAAATGAAGGATTGTTCGGCTGTTTGAAATATTATGTCTAAAAATTATCGAATAGGGTTATTGTGGAATTTATTTATGAATTGCCCGGAGGTGAAAAGAGGGTTGAGAAATCTTGGGTTTCATTTCTGATATAGTACTATGAAGAAAATTCATACCCTAAAAAATTAAAGTCAACCTTATTGTTGGCTTACTGATAGTATTATTGCCATAAAAATTACTTTGACGGAACCGGGGGAGACACAAATCAAAAGTTAAATTAAAATAATGTGTTTTATCCTTAAAAATCTATTTTTATAAAATGATTTTTATTAAATCAATTCAAAGTAACGCTTATGCACAGGTAAGGAGGGTCTGCGCATCAGAGAGAAAGGATAAAACCATACCCTCGCAAATGATGAATATTTCTAAGACTGGGTTGCTTTTCATGTTGATTCGCCACTTGTTGAACTTTCGTTCTTATATCATCATATCCATTCCGTTATTTTTATTTTCTTGTGTCAATAAAACAAATCCGCCTCCGGTGGCAAGGCAGGGGGAAATGGATTTGTCGTCATGGAATTTTCAAAAAGATGGCAACTTGCCATTGAATGGCGTATGGGAATTTTATTGGCACCGGCTTTTAACTCCGTCAGATTTTAAAAATAAATCAGGACCCCCTCCCTCGGGTTTTATGATGGTAATAGGTGAATGGAATGAGGGCGTTGCAGGAGGAAGCAAACTACCGGGGCAGGGCTACGCAACCTACCGGTTACGAATAAATAAGGTTTCTTACCCCGGTCTGTTTGCTTTAAAAATGCCCGATATCAATTCTTCCTATCGCTTATGGGTAAATGATAAATTGGTAGCGGAGAATGGGAAGGTATCCGTAAAAGCAGATTCGGCAATTCCACAATTTCTGCCATTAGCAGCGGTATTTACGGATCATTCCGACACGCTGCAAATTATCATCCAGGTAAGCAATTTCTTTACTGCCAAAGGGGGTATTCTAAGAACCATTTACCTTGGCGATGAAGCAAAAATTACTGCAGAAAGAGATACAGAGCGGGATAAACAATGGTGCCTTGCCGGCGCAATGTTTATTTTATTTATATACCATTTAATGATATTCCTGTTGCGCAGAAAGGAATTTGCTTCTTTTTGGTTTGCATGGCTATGCCTGGATGCTGCGCTGCGAATGATAGTCACGGGCCAACGTGTATTATATAGCGTGTTTCCAGGTTTCCCGCTTTCTATTGGCCTCAGGTTAGAATATTTTACTGTTACGCTGGGTGTTCCTATTTATGTAATGGTTGCTCATGAATTTTTTAAGGAGGAGCTTTCAAAAAAAATCCGAAACCTTATTATGGTCATTGGTATTGTGGAATCGTTGCTGGTGTGCATTTTACCTGCGAAGATTTTTTCCGGCCAATTCCTAATAATCGTTCAATTGATCGTCGTAATTGAATGCTTTTATCTGATGTATGTGGTTATAAAAGCCATGATCAACAAAAGGAAATTTGCAGTAATTTGTTTCTTTGCTTACTTATTGCAGTTTGTTGCTATCATAAACGATATCCTTTATTCGCAGCTTATAATTAATAGTGGATATATGCTCTTATATGCATTTATGACTTTCCTTCTTGTGCAGGCCTATATTCTTGCCTTCCACTATTCCAGCGCATTCAAAGAAGTGGAAGATTTATCAGTACAGCTGAATGCTGCCAATGTAAACCTGGAAAAAAAAGTAGCGGAACGCACATCAGAGCTAAGCGAATCCAATGGCCAATTGCTTTCTGAAAAAAAGAAAGCTGAAGATTTGTTGCTCAACATCCTTCCTTCCGAAATTGCAGAAGAATTGAAAGAGCAAGGTTCTGTAAAAGCCCGGCGATATCCTTCCATTACGGTTTTATTTACGGATTTTAAGAATTTTACGCATGCCAGCGAAGAGCTTACCCCAGAACAATTAGTCCGCGAAATTGATTATTGCTACCGGGCATACGATGCTATCATATCCAAATACGGACTGGAAAAAATAAAAACCATGGGTGATTCCTACATCTGTGCAGGAGGGTTGCCGCGGATGAATTATACTCACCCCGAAGATGTGATAAAAGCGGCGCTGGATATAAGAGATTTTATGGAAGAATATGCGGCTGCTAAAAAAATGCGGGGAGAGCCGTCTTTCGCAATACGAATTGGTGTAAACACCGGCCCGGCTGTTGCGGGCGTAGTCGGGATAAAGAAATTTGCTTATGACATTTGGGGCGACTCAGTTAATCTTGCCGCCCGTATGGAAAGCAGCGGACAAATAGGAAAAGTAAATATTTCCAATAATACTTACCAGTTGGTAAAGGATAAGTTTGTATGCACCTATCGTGGAAAAGTAGAGGCAAAAAACAAAGGTGAAGTGGACATGTATTTTGTAGAGAGGATACAGTAAAGCTTGAAATTCAAAGAAACATTTAATTAAATTTGATTATGAATATGACGACTTTAATAACAGAAAATTATTCAAAATTTAAAATCTAATATTAACCGGGCAAAAAGATTAATTTCGGTTTCAGCCGAGCCTCCGGTACGGGACTCGGCGTTGGTAAAATTTACTGGCGAGTCCTCTTGGAGAGACTCGGCGACGACAAAATCGCTTCGCTCCCCGCGATGACCCGGGCTACAAAAAAGGCATAACCTTAAAAATATGGAGAAAGGTTATGCCTTTTCAAAAACTAAAAGATTATTAAACCCAAAATATAGTAATATGAGGTGTTTGTTTTTCACATTATTTTATTTATTCCAATATAATTCTTTTTCACAAAATTTGATAACAGCAACAGTTGTTGACAGTACAAATAAAAAGGTTATTCCATATTCATCTATTAAGTTCATCAATTTGCAACATGGGACATTTTGTGACTCCTCGGGAAAATTTCAAATACCCGCAACAATGTTAAAAGACTCATTTATCGTTACATCAATTGGGTATATATCCAAAACCACTAATTTATCTAATGGCACTTACATATATTTAGAGCCAAATTTTGTTGCCTTAGATGCCGTAGTAATTGCAAAAAAAGAATTAGTTAATGAAAAAACATATGGCATAACTAAACTGAAACCAGATTTTAGATGGGGGCCATCTGGTTTCGGAGATGAATTTGCACAAAAAATATGCATAGATCTTAAAAGTGATCAATCGGCAATCGTAAAAGAAATTTCCATTCAGGCTAAATTCTTTAATCCGGATAAACCGGTTCTTTTGCATGTCTATTCTGTAAATGCACAATCAGGGGTGCCAGAAAAAGAATTACTTACTAATAAATATTTCCTTACCAAGGCAAATTTTAAAGGAACGACAATATCAATTAACTTGGAATCTGAACATCTTGTTTTATCAGAAAGTTGTATATATGTTTCATTTGAGTGGTTGGGTTCTTCATTTAATCCTTCATCTGGATCAACGAATCGCAGTTTGCTTTTAATGACTACTAAAGTTCCAGACAAACTTACATATTCACGAACAAATAAATTCAAATCAAATAATTGGTTTCCTGCACCAGTAGTTTCTCCAAACCAACTCAATCCAACAAATACTATATTTTCAATAAAAGTTTCATATTACCAATAGCTCATTATGAAACAATTTCTTATTCTTATTCTTTCGGTTATCTGTATTTCATTTTCACTGCATTGAATTATTTATGGCCAAGATGAAATTACTTTCTTTTGCCCCGTCCGTGTCTTCGTTCTAAGGGTTTTGTAAGAGCAACGAGACACGGGCGGAGTTTTTTAATTGAAAGCCGTATCTCTCCGGAGACACGGCTTTGACAAAAGGGCATAAAAAGCATTGTGAGGCAATGAGAGAAAGCAGATCGCTTCGTTCCTCGCGATGACCTATGCTACAAAAATTACCGTAGCAAATTGCACTCAGGGCAGATCGCTTTGTCACTGCGCTCCCCGCGATGACCCGGGCTACAAAAAAGAGCGTGGGTCTTTGCGAGGTAACGAAAAAGTGAATCATTGTGTGGAGTCAGATCGTATTACCGAAGCAAACTGCATTTTGGCAGGATCGCTTTACCCCTTCCGTGTCTTCGTTCAAAGAATTGTGTAAGCGCAACGACGTACAGACGAAATTTTTTATTGAAAGCTATATCCCTCGGGACATAAGGTTTTGGCAATGTATTCTGTGATGTGTTTCATTTCGCGGGGGAAAACTAAGCAGGCTGACTTCGTATTTAATATTTAACAAGCAACCTTAAGCAACCCGATAATAATGGGATCAAAACTCTATATCCGGTATATACGTATAGCAGGAAAAGCAATTCAAAAGAAGGAAGATATTTTTCATCAGGTATTTAGAATCAAATGAGAATTGGTTTTCAAAAAGACAGCCTTACAAAAGTCTTCATCACTGAATATTCTCAATACCGGGATTCGTAAAACTACCAATATTTTTAATGCTCACTTCATGAAACCTATTGGATGACAGGAGTTTCCCGGTTTGTCACAATGTTTGAGAAATTAACATAGCATGAATATAAGATTGGCCGGGCGAGTTTTATCAGTAACTTTAAGCAAATAAGATAAATAATGATGAAGCTTAAGAAAATACTTTCAGCTTTACCATTTTTATTGGTCTCCGCTCTTTGTCCCGGTCAGACAAATTTCAACTACACAGAAAGCTTTAATATTGAATCCGGGATGAGTAGTAACCTTGTCAACGGCCTCTTCCAGGACAGCAGGGGATTTTTATGGATCGCTACCCTTAACGGCCTCAACCGTTATGACGGTAAGAATATCGTTAGCTACTTCAGCGACAGCTCCGGATCCTCCCTGCCGGATAATTTTATTTATTGCATTTGCAAGAAAGACGAAGATCATATCCTGCTGGGAACCTATAATGGCATTTCGATCCTGGATTTGAATAAATTTGAATTTAGAACTACCTATTTCGATTCTATAGGGGATCCCACAGGATACAGCAATCAAATAATACACCTCTCTAAAGATTTTCTGAATAATATTTGGGCGGCTACGCCATCTTATATTTACAGGCTTGACAGCAATCTAAAGCTACTTGATACTTTCCATACCCAAAAAAAGACAGAACAATACCGGGGTATAAATGTCAATAAAATAATACCTCTGCCTACGGGTGATGTATTATTCTGGTTATTTGACGGGGTGTACCACTGGTCATCAGAAGGCAAAAAGATCAACCGGCTAAGGCCCGATGACAGTTCGGGGTATTCATTTTTATGGGAGAGTTCCTTTAATTCGGTAGGGCTGTTAAAAGATCAATACCTGGTAAACGTGGATAATTCCAGAGTCACGGTCTTCGATGTCATCAAAAAAAAATATTATAACGATCCTGCCATCTTTATTGATCTACAGCACAGGCTGCTCAGTATAATTAACACATGGGACAACACAATGGCCATTTCCACCGATCACAAAGGAGTCACTCTTTACAAACTTGACCTACACGGGGAAACACCGGTATTTACAAGGCAGTCTGACCAAATGATGGAAGACAATCTTGTTGAAAAATTCTTTTGTGACAATGAAAATAACTATTGGATTTTCAAATTTGAATCAGATCTGATAAAAGTACCCTCACTCAAAAAGTTATTCTCTCACAAGATTCTCTTTGATGCTAAAAATAAAGATCTTTCTAACCAGAACCTCTCCGCCTTTTTACCTCATCAGGGCAAAATATTGATCGGCACTTATGGCAACGGGTATTATGAATATGATCCCGTTACTGAAACATTGAAAAACTTCCACCTGATAACCGCTAAGATCAAGGAAGACATTATCTGGAATTTCTGGCAATATAAAAAAGATACGATATGGATAGGCACCCAACAAGGATTGTTATGGTGTAAAACAAGAAATCATGATACAGGGAGGCTTCAAATCCCCCATCCTCTCATCCTGGATTCCTTACCCATTACCACTCTATACGAAGACAGCCATGGGCGAATCTGGATGGGTTTAGGATATGGCCGCGGGCTTGCAGTTTATGATAAAACTGACAAAAGATTCCGTTTATTTCCTAACCAACCCGGCGGCTATCCTTATCGCTACCCCTTAAGTGCAGGAGAAGATTCAAACGGTAATATCTGGTTTATCAGCGATGCTACTTTTAATCTTACAAAGTGGAATAACCGTACATCCGGTTTTGAAATAATACGGATACCCGAAATCGAAAATAAAAAGCGTTACCTGAGTACAGGTTTTTACCTGGATAAGGCCAAAGATGAGATATGGTACGGGGTGGAGCCCCGGGGTTTAATAAATTACAGGATTAATGATGGAACAGCAACATTATACGGGCTGAAAGAAGGTTTATCTTCTGCCGTGATCAAAAGCATTTTCAGAGACAGTTCAGGCAGGGTCTGGATGGGAACAACCGAGGGGATCAGTTGCTTTGATCCCCAAAAAGGCAAAACCATCAATTTCAACAGAAAGGACGGGCTGCCTGCCGCTTATTATTCTTCCCCATTTTATTTTGACAAGGAACTGCAAAGGTTGTTCATTGGCACCCAGGGGATATTAACCTGGTTTAATCCTCATGAGATAACTGAAGATAACCATCCATTAAACATTTATTTAACCGGGCTGTTGGTCAATAACACCAAAGTCAGTTTGCCTGAAAATGAGCCACTATCGTTCGGATTTAAACAAAATAATATCACCATACAATTCAGCGGTATCAATCTCACAAATGGCAGTGAAAATTTATATCAATACAGGTTAAATGAAACTGAGTGGATGGACCTGGGAAAGCAAACTGAAATTCATTTTGCCAATTTAAAAGGCGGAAGCTATAATTTAGAAATAAGAGCATCAAGAAAGAACGGAGCATACGGCGCAGGCAAAAATATTCTGAAATTTACTATCAGGCCCCGTTTTACTTCTACCATCTGGTTCTATCTGGCATTTTTCATTGTGATCATTGCAGTGTCTTATTCTTGGTATAGATACCGGCTGCTGCAATTAAAACAAGTATTTAAGATCCGATCCGGTATTTCAAGAGACCTGCACGATGAGGTGGGATCAAAACTTACCAATATCAATTTGATAAGCCAGATCATAAAAAGAGAAGACGACAGGAATAAAAAGGAAGTATTATTAAGCAAAATACAGGAAGAAAGTGAAGACATCTCCCAGTCAATGCGTGAGATCATCTGGAATATTGATCCGGAGAATGATTCACTGGCTTCTGCCATACCCCGGATGCTTTCTTTTGCCTCACGTATCCTGGAAGCCGGGAACATCACGGTAAAAGATCATATAAGCGGAATAGATAAGGTCCGGCTAAATATGGAACAACGCAGGGACTTGTTTCTTATTTACAAAGAAGCGATCAACAATATCGTAAAACATTCCGGCGCCACCCGGGCTGAGATCAGAACATTTATACAGCAAAATATTTTTCACCTGCAGATCACAGATTTTGGAAAAGGTTTTACTCCTGAACAGAAGAATTATAAAAGCGGCTTGAGATATATGAAGCAAAGAGCGGAAAAGCATCACTGGCTACTGGATATTAAAAGCAATAAAGGCGAAGGCACCCTCCTGTCACTTTCAATAAAAATATAACTACCCTGAAAAGCAGGCAAAAATCACATAAATATGAATTACCAAAAACAGGTATTCTATTTAATTTTATTACATGAAGACCCGGATACTTTTATTTGAAGACAATGAGAGTTTACGGCATTCTTTAAAAACACTGCTGAATAGTGAGGAAGACTATGAAGTAACCGGCGATTTCAGTAATTGCGAAAATGCAGGTCATATCGTAATTAAGACGAACCCTGACATTGTGCTCATGGACATTGAAATGCCCGGGATAAACGGTATTGAAGGATTAAGGATCATTAAAGAATTAAGACCTGACATTGCCATTATTATGCACACTGTTTTTGAAGACGACCAGAAACTCTTTGACAGTCTTTGTGCCGGCGCTAATGGATATCTGCTTAAAAATTCTCCATTTCCCGATTTGCTGACAGCATTAAGAGAAGTACGGCTGGGTGGCGCACCCATGTCTCCTTCTATTGCCAAAAGAGTGCTTCATTCCTTTCATTCAAAAACAAAATTCGATCTTTCCCATCGTGAAACAGAAGTGCTTCAATTACTGGTAAAAGGTTATAGCTACAAAATGATAGCCGCAGCTTTATTCGTCAGTCTGCCCACCATTCAAACCCACATAAAAAACATTTACAATAAACTGCACGTGAATTGTGGCCGGGAAGCAGTGGTGATCGCATTGCGGGATAAGATCGTGTGAGATCTTAATCCCGGTATTTATATTCAAGGATACGCCCCAACTATAAATACCGGGTAAGAGTAAGAAGCCCGCGGGCTATGATCATTCCATAGATCTCATAATCTATTTATGTTTGGAGGGGCTGCATTCGTAAATAAAATTGAGATCCTCTATGCAATCACACTCATATCCTTTTGATGGCTCCCAATCCATAGAAGCAGTAAACCCGTCCCGGTTTAGTCGCTTTGATTTTAATTCTATCTTACTAATTGTACTGAAACCGCCCTTGCCATCTGAAGAGAAAAACTCCAGTATTGTACCTTCTCCATGATCCTTGTAATTGACATAAGGCAGATACAGCCCTATCAGGAGCGGGACTCCATGTTTCATCAGATACAACTCAGCCGAGGGAGAAGAAACGCCTTTGTGTGTATAGGTATAATAGCTATCAATTTGCCCGGATTCATCATAACGGGTACTCTTTTTCAACGTTTCATCCGGATAGTACTCAAATTTATTTGTATAAACCTGGCCGGGAAAATCGTACTCGGGCATCGGCATAGTTTCACGTTTAGCACTCTTTAGCTTTCCGTCCGGATAATAGGTAAACCAGTGAGATTGCCATATGTCGCTATTCTCGCCATCCAAATATTCGTGTATTTCTGACAGCTGTTGCCCTTTATAAATAAATTTAGCCGTACCCCCGTATTCATCATCCACATGAGTGATCAAATTATTACGATCCCTGAAAATAGTATAGTCTAATCTGAAGCCATACATTTCAACACCGAATCTGTTTACAAGACCGTGAGCATCGTATTCATAAAAATTGTCGTACGAGCCCCCAAGAGCAAAATCAACAACAGATGTTTGAATAAGTTTACAAGTGTCGGGAAGCATGTCAATATCCTTTCTGCAGGAATGTAGCAATACCAATGAAAATGCAATAGCAACGGTGAAGATGATCTTTTTCATAACTTTAGTTTTTGGTTTTATAAATGTTTTTGATAAACTAAAGTCCACATTCTTTAAATGCAAAAAATCACATAAATATGTGATTTTCGCTTTAAATGCAGCATCAATAAACGAGAATTGCACGTAGCTTGTTACAATCTTACTACGAGGCAAGGCTTCACCTTGATTCGTGTTCCACGAATAGCTTTTTCAAATCATCTCCCATCAACCTTTTTCAGCCGCAAAGAATGCATAGCCTGCCGGCTGGTATTGTCACAAAGATCGCAAAGCATTTGCCCCGTCCATGACTTTACTCAAAATGCTGCATAAGGGCAACGGGACACGGGCGGAGTTTTTCATTAAAAGCCGTTTCCCTCCGGAAACACGGTTTCGATAAAAGGGCATAAAAAGCATCGTGAGGCAATGAGAAAAAGCAGATCGCTTCGTTCCTTGTGATGATCTATGCTACAAAAATTACCGTAGCAAACTGCACTCAGGGCAGATCGCTTCATCGCTTCACTCCCCGCGATGTCCCGGGCTACAAAAAAGAGCGTGGGTCTTTGCGAGGTAATGAAAAAGTGAATCATTTTGTGGAGTCAGATCGTATTACCGAAGCAAACTGCATTTTGGTAGGATCGCTTTACCCCTTCCGTGTCTTCGTTCTAAGGGTTGTGTAAGAGCAACGAGACACGGGCGGAGTTTTCATTGGAAGCCGTATCTCTCCGGAGACACGGCTTCCGGAAAAGGTACCGTTGTTACCATGATTAAAAAACTGCCGGGACACAAAGATTTGAAAACAACTTTAATTTACCTGCACACCAGCAACAAAGGCCTGTTGAAGATTGTCAGTCCATTGGGTGACCTGAAACTTGGTAGGGGATTTACGCTATAAAGCAAGTATCCGCACAATTTAGTATAACTCCCTAAATATCAAAGAATGAAAAATATTGTTACGACTAAACGAATAGCGTAGTTTAGCGTAAATAATATTGTTGTACGCAACCTTATTAGATGCTTTTATCAATTAGTGGCAATATAATTTCCGGTTTAATTGGCGGAATTTTCGCTGCAATTCTTTACCCATTTGTTGTTCATATTGGTCTAAGACGTTATAATAAGTCTCGAGTCATATTCTCAGTTGACCCTGTTGATCGATTAAATTGTCGAGTTACAAATAACTCATTTGTTACCCTTAAAAACGTGATTGTATATGTAACGGTTAATAACACGAAAGAAGACATGGCTGTTGGTAGTGGGTTTCAAGTGTTCTGTTCGGATAAACAAATTTTAGAAGATCGATTATCATGGTCAAAGAACGTAGATGGCAAAAATGAATCAGAAATTAATATACATCAAGGAGAAAGTCAAAAATTAAACTTGATCCGATTACATTCAATTAACCAAAAGCAGATCATAGAAGTAGCATCTGAACAAGGATTCTATAACAAAGATTTAAATAATGTTACAAGATCAACGTTGATAGAAAAGAATTACATTTTCAAAATAAAGATTATTGGAGACAACCTTTGGCCAATTGAAAAAACTTTCACTTATAATAAATCCAATCAAGAAATAACTGAAGTGTGAAAGGCTGCGTAAAACATGGGGTTTTCTGCCATGCTGGCTGAAGAATATGTACTGATCGTCCCGTTCGCTTATCATCTGTAGTCCGGGCTGGACGAATAGAGCCGAGCAACAGAATATATTTTCATCTTCAGTAACTTTACTCAGCAGCGGTTCGGGCTGACGAATCACGGAATATCAGCACAGCAGAAAGCCCTGACCGTTATCGGTCAGCTTATAAAAACGACCGTGGATTAAATAACCAACTTTGATAAATTGAATAATAAAATAAATACCAAAAGGAAAATGGCGTCAATCAAACTACAACGAACAAGTGAATACAACAACAGATGGAGAGATTACAAAATCTTTATTGATGGGCAGCAAGTCGGGACAATAGCAAATGGTGAAACCAAAGACTTTCCTACGACAGAAGGACAACATACTGTAACAGCGAAAATTGATTGGTGTAGTAGTCCAGATATTTCAGTAAATGTGAATGACAATCAAACGAAAATTTTAAAAGTTGGCGGTTTCAAAAACGGACAATGGTTAATGCCAATAGGTCTTGGGCTACTTATTTTGCATTTTATTTTATCAGAATTTGCCAATTTTGAATATACAATATTTTTAGTCGCACCATTATTTCTTTTGCTTGTTTACTATTTGACAATCGGTAGAAAAAAATATTTGACATTAGACGAAGTAAATGACAACTAACGACACGACAGAAAAAAAGCCGAACCGCTAACAAGGTAGTGCTAAAAATCCGCTCCCTCGCAAAGCCCCGAACCGTTGGCAGCAAGTGTAAAGGACGACTCTTCGCTCTTCGGAACTTGCAGTTCCGAAGAGCTGTTTCATCGCTTCAAGTGATACAATTATATTGAAGGCCTTATTGCCACACATAGCCGGGATTCGTATATTGCAATTATAACGGATTAGCAGCACGGCCAAAGCTAAGACTCATAAAAGAGCCTGCCATTCCAATAATATGAAAGAGGAAATTATCAACAATCTGGGCAATCCCCGGCAACTTGAAAAATTGTACCGGGACAATAAAACAACTTTCAGGAAAGTATTTAATTTGATTTATCCAGAGATACAGGATAAACCGGCCGCTCAAATATGGAATGAACGTTTAAATTTTGAAAACCAGGAAATTTCATGGGGCCCGGCTAACGATTTAATATTTGTAATTGCCGCTTCCCTGTTTGCAGGGCTTATTGCCAAAATACCCGCATTCACCAATATTCAGGAAGAATTCTTTTACCCGAGAAACACCGCCTTCATCATTTTTCCGTTTTTGACCGCTTATTTTTTCCGGAAACAAAAGGATCAAACAAAAAAACTGCCGGCTATATTAGCCCTATTCTTTATTTCGGCAGCATACATCAATTTACTTCCGGATAATTCAAAAAGCGACACCCTTTTACTTGCCTGTATTCATCTGCCTTTATTCTTATGGACTGTATTAGGGTACACATTTACCGGTAGCCATTTTAAGGATTATCAAAAACGGGTGGAATTTCTCAGATACAACGGGGACCTGGTCGTTATGGCTACGCTCATTTTGATCGCAGGCGCAATTTTAACAGGGATTACTATCGGTTTATTCTCACTCATCAATATAGAAATTCGGGAGTTTTACTTCAACTACATTGTTGTTGGGGGGTTGGCAGCTTCACCCATTGTCGCAACGTACCTGGTTCAGACAAACCCGCAATTAGTAAACAGGATTTCCCCGGTAATTGCAAAAATATTCACCCCGTTGGTTTTAATAACGCTTGTAGTGTATCTTATTGCAGTCATCGCAACGGGTAAGGACCCGTACAATGACAGGAACTTTCTTTTTATATTCAATATGCTTTTAATAGGCGTAATGGCAATAATCCTTTTTTCCATTGCCGGGACTTCAAAAGAATACAACAGCAAAACGGGAACGATCCTTTTACTTGGCTTATCCATAGTAACCATAATCGTAAACGGTATTGTTTTATCGGCAATATTATTCAGGATCTCAGAATGGGGAATTACTCCAAACAGGCTCGCAGTATTGGGCGGAAACATGATCATCCTGGCAAACTTATGCTTTGTATCTTACCGGCTTTTAAAATCAGTAAATGATATAAACGAAAAAGTAAACGTAGAAAAAAGCATTGCATCATTTTTACCGGTTTACAGCTTATGGACAATGATTGTAACTTTTATCTTTCCGCTTATCTTTCACTTCAAATGACAGAAGGATAAAGAAACCGGTACATCATAAGGATTCCGGCTCTTTGAAACCAGCAGTTCAAATGATTCATTTCATCGTTTCAAGCGATAGAATAACGATGCGGGGCTGGATGCACCCGCATAGCTGAATTTTAAAAATAAACATTTAAAATATAATACTATGGCAACAATCAATCCTTACATTCACTTTAATGGAAATGCTGAAGAAGCCTTTACATTTTACAAATCAGTCTTTGGCGGTGAATTTGCTACAATAGTTCGTTTTAAAGATATGAATTTTGAGGGCAGCCCCAATATTGAAAAGGAAGCAGAAAAAATAATGCATATAGCCCTGCCTGTCGGAAAACACAATGTATTAATGGGAAGCGACACACCGGAGCAATTGGGACATCATAACGAAAAGGAGACCAGAAGCAAGATTTCCGTCAGTGCAGAAAGTAAAGAAGAAGCAGATAAAATATTTAACGGGCTTTCGAAAGGAGGCCAAATAGAAATGCCCATCGCAGACAGTCCCTGGGGTTCGTATTTTGGAATGTTCAGAGATAAATTCGGAATAGAATGGATGGTTGACTTTGACCCCAAATATAAAGGGCAACTATAGAAAATAATCACCTCCCTTTGGAACTTGCAGTTCCGAAGACCTGTTTCATCGCTTCAAGCGATAGAATAATGATGCGGGGTAAGATGCCCCGCATAGCTGAAAAAATTTTTTTTGGTGATCTTCGGATTATTATCAGCCTTTCAACCGGTATTTTTTATTGACTTTGGGGCTGTTGAAATACCTGTTGAGTTCTTCTTCGTTCATGTTGTTGGTAAAGTCTATCGGGATATCTATCAGCTGTACCTGGATTTGTTTTAATTCATCCCGCAGCTTATTTGTTTTCTTTACAATATCAGGATCTCGGTCGCCTACCAAAGAATTATCCGTGAGCATGTACTCGAGCCGCTTAATGGATGTCCGCACTAGCGCTGCCTGGTTCTGATCTACAATTTTTGCCGGAGCAATTGCTTCTTTAATGGGCACCAGCGAAATGCCAACGCTGGGTAATACTTTGCCGGTATTTTGGGCGCCCTGGCTGGATGAAGTGCTCAGAATAGTACCGGTCAGCGCCGTAGAAGCGCCGGTCATGTCAAATGTGGTGCGGGTCTTTTTATTCTTCTTTAGTTTTTTATCCAGTTGCAGGAAGGTGTATTTCAATTGTAAAATGTATGTACTGATATTTTTTGTCAGCAGTTTATAATCTTCAGAAGCCAAAGGGTAATTGAGTGCGTCTTTTACAATAATTGTTACCAGGGCGGTATCCTTTTCCCTGAATTTATTGGAGCCGATAAATGAAAGAGTGACGGTCTTCTGTTTTCCCGGATCGGAATCTTTTACAAAATCATAATCGGGCGACCAGCGGAATTCATCATCGCATTTTTTTACAAGAGAAAAATTCCTGATGGGAATACTGCTGGAAAATAAAATATCTTCAATGGGAAAGCTTCCTGTTTCGCATTGTATTTTAAAGGAAACGGTATCCCCTTCATCAATGGTAAGGGTGCTGCCCACCGTTGGCTTCACTTTGGATGGGATAATTTCGGTATTATAAAAAACAAGAGTAAATGAAGTGTCCACTTTGTCTTTCGGGTCATTGAGATTTTGCACCCCGATGTCCACCCTGTAATCATGATCATACCGGAGCTTGCCGGAAAGGAAATAAGATTTTTCCGCCTTGAATGTTAACAGGCCATTGTCTTTATTGATCTTCAGTCCTGCCGGTGAATTTTTCAGGTACCAATAATATTTTGAAGGATCCCGGTTGATCATAAACTGGTAGCTCAGCAATGAGTCAACATGCTGGTTAAAAAAGGGATTCAGGTTGATAATGCGCAAAACAGAATCGGCAGGATGGATGGGTGCGGTATGTACGGTATCACTGCTTTTAACAGATAGGGTATCCTGCGCCCGGCTCACTGAAATGATTCCCGCCATCAAACTAATCAGAACTACCAGCTTTCTCATTATATATTGTTCATTGAAAATATTAAATGGCTGCAAAATTACTTTATTTCCTCTCAAATGTCACTTTGATTTATTGTTTTTCAGGTCCGGGCCATTTAAATAATGATAAATAATGGAAATAACTCTTCCCCGTTCTCTCTTCCTGCGAAACCGGGAACCCCGGAGATTTATTTCTTTGCATTATGCGTTAGAATAACAGGGAGAAAGAATTTACTCCAGAGCTAAGAGTTTGTGCCTACTCCTGCTTTCTGAACATTACAGTTCGCAAGATTCATTTCTTTGCTTTTTGAGATATGACACTGAAGACAAAAAACCTATTCCCCGTACATAATGTTCTTTTAATCCTGTTCCCGTTGTATTCATTATTATTTACTTTGCATATATGAAAAAAGGAAGTGCCTGGTACACTTACTTTCTTATGGCAGTCGTACTGGCGATTGCCATGGTCTTTTCCATCAGAAGAGACATTCACTATTTACAGCAGCGTCCTTTTGATCTGCGGAACAGGATCGTGGGTGCAAGAATGCAAATGGATGGAAAGTCTCCTTATTTTTACAAATGGCATACCGGTGATCCGGTCAGGTATTATGACCCATTGAAGTTTGATACCACTTATATCAACCCTGTCACTGCCTCACCGTTTTTTCATCACCTGCTTTACCCTATTGCCAACTTTGACTATAAAGATAGCGCAACTATATGGTTTATTCTGAACTATGTGATGTACCTGCTTTCCCTGCTTGCAATATTTTCATTGAGCCGGAACCTCACACAAAAATGGATACTTATTTCTGTGGCTTCTTTATTCCTGTACAGCAATGCGTGGAAAACAAATATAATTGCCGGCCAGATGTACCTGGTAATTGCTTTTTTGTTCACAGCGTGCTATTTTTTTTACCGGACAAAGAAAAATCTTCTTTTTTCATTTTTAACCGGGCTCTCTGCTGCTTCTGTCATTTTAATTAAACCTACAACTATTGTTTTCTTCCTGCCTTTTTTCTTTATCCGTAAAAAACATCTGCAGGAAAATCCATCCACTGAAACATCAGAACCCATTTCCGGGAAATTCAATAGCCGTTATATTTTCTTTTTCCTCATTCCCTTTTTTCTTCTATTCGGCTATACGATCCTGAATAAAAAAGAAAGAAGCTTTTGGGCAGATTATAATAAATCCATCCAAATACACATACAGAACCAGCAATCGAGTGATTATGGATCCAGGAATGCGGCTTATGATCCGGTAGAACTGGATTACTGGGAAGGCTGGGACAAGAGTGAAGTATGGAAAGCCCGGAAAACGTTCTCTCAGCCCACTTATGAATACACCAACGCACAAAACGTTTTCAGAATCATTACGGGGAAAAAAATATCTTACAAGACATTTGAGATAGCAGATCTTATTCTGATCCTGGGCCTCGCTTTGTTATTTTACAGGTCAGTTAAAAAATACAAAGCTTCCGGTGCTTCCATATTTTTTTTATTCGGCTTTTGTCTCTATATAACCATTGATTTCTTTTCTCCCATACTGCGTATCCCTTACCTGGCCGTTCAATGGTATTTCCCGCTGATGGTAATGGCAGGACTTTATAATAAAAAACTCAACTGGTTTTATATCCTGCTGCTGCTTGGCCTGCTACTGAATATTTCGGATACTCCTTATATTAAATTAAGGCATACATTGGGTGAGGTCATTTTTTTTACTACCCTTGTCTGGTTATCTATCAGTTCAAAGGCAAAATGGTTACAATGAGAAAAGCTATCATCATCGGAGGTGGCCCTGCCGGCCTGACTGCAGCATACGAATTGCTTAAAAGGACTGATATCAGACCCATAATTGTAGAAAAAGAAAAACAGGTAGGAGGCCTTTCCAGAACCATTAATTACAAAGGAAACAGGATCGATATCGGCGGTCACCGCTTTTTCTCCAAGTCAGAAAAAGTAATCAGCTGGTGGCTGAACATTCTGCCCCTGGATGAATCCGTAAAAGATCATCATCTCCACATTATGTTTCAAAATAAATTTGCCGATTTTACAATCAACAATACAGGAAACGGGGAGAAGATCATGCTGCTCCGGCCAAGAAAATCGAGAATCTATTACAACAAAAAATTTTTTGATTACCCATTAACCCTGAACCTTGCCACAATTAATAAACTGGGTTTTTTTAAAATGACATCAATTGCTTTTTCATATCTGAAGTCAAAACTGTTTCCCGTCCGGCCTGAAGAAAACCTGGAGCAATTTTTCAAAAACAGGTTTGGCAAAAAACTTTATGAAACATTTTTTAAAGATTACACAGAAAAAGTGTGGGGGATTTCCTGTGATAAAATTCCTTCCAGCTGGGGCAGCCAGCGGGTGAAGGACTTAAATATCTCAAGAGTCATAAAACATGCCTTCCTTTCTGTTTTCCGGAAAAATAAGTCGCTGGATCAGAAAGGTACCAGCACCAGCCTCATTGAGCAGTTTCTTTATCCTAAATACGGGCCGGGCCAAATGTGGGAAACGGTTGCAGAAGAAATCACAAAAATGGGCGGAGAGATTCATTTGAATTCTACGGTTACTTCACTTAGCGGTAACAATAAAATGCTTCAGAAAGCAGAATTCAGAAACCGGGTGAATGGCGAACCAGTCTCTGTGGAAGCAGATTATTTTTTTTCCACGATGCCCATCAGGGAATTGATGAACTGCATGAATGGATTGGAAATCCGGGACGATATCAGGCAATTGGCTGCCAGCCTGAAATACCGGGATTTTCTTATAGTTGGAATCCTGCTTTCCAAACTAAATATTTCTGAAAAAGGCAAACCGATAAAAGACAACTGGATTTATATACAGGACAAAAATGTGAAAGCAGGAAGAATACAGGTCTTTCATAACTGGAGCCCTTACATGGTCAGTGATCCGGAAAAGGCCTGGATCGGGGTAGAATATTTCTGTAATGATGAAGATGAATTCTGGAAACAAAAAGATCCGGATATTGTGAGCTTTGCCATTGAAGAAATGCAGAAAATCGGAATTGCAGACAGGGAACATGTGCTGGATTCAGTAGTACTGAAAGTTGAAAAAGCCTACCCTTCATACTACGGGAGCTATAACCAATTCAATAAAATAGAAGAATTTTTAAACCAGGTCCATAACCTGTTTCCCTTAGGCCGTAACGGAATGCACCGATACAATAATACGGACCACAGCATGCTCACAGCTATGGCTGCAGTGGATAATATCATCACTGGCCAACAATCAAAAGAAAATATCTGGCGTATCAACACTGAAGATGACTACCACGAAGAAGTTTAAACAACAGGCATTTATGCAATCATGTTCCCCGGCCTGTCCTTAAAAAAACCTGGCATGATTTATTTACAGGTTATTATTTTTTCAAATAAGATTTTTTCAGTCCTGATATTAATTTCATTTCTTCCTCTATAATAATGCTTAAATCATTTATTTAGTAAATTACCGTGAAATAAATCCATCATGCCATCATCACGTTTATTATGGAAACCTTCGAAAGAGTTCATTGAACATTCCAACCTTACAAAATATGCAAACTGGTTAAAAGAAAATTATAAACTTTCATTTGATGATTATCATTCGTTGTGGCAATGGTCGGTAAAGGAACCGGCAACATTCTGGAAGACCATGACTGAATATTTCAAGGTTCAGTTTCATTCACCCTACAATGAGGTCATGTCTTCTGACCCGATGCCGTTCACAAAATGGTTTGAGGGAGCTACGTTGAATTATGCTGAGCATATTTTTCGCAACCGTACAGCAGACCGTCCTGCCATTTTATATTCTTCCGAAGACCGGGATATTTCCGGGGTATCATGGAAAGAACTGGAACAACGGACAGCTTCTTTACAAACTTATTTAAAGAATGCTGGCATTGAGAAAGGTGATCGTGTTGTAGCTTATATTCCGAACATTCCCGAAGCTACCATCGCATTGCTGGCAACAATTTCTACCGGAGCCACCTGGAGCAGTTGTTCTCCCGACTTCGGATCGGGAAGTGTGCTGGACCGTTTCAAACAGATTGCTCCTAAAGTGCTGATTGCTGTTGACGGATACACATACAATGGCAAACATTACGACCGCATGGAAGCAGTAAAAGAGATCAGTGAGCAATTGCCTTCCGTGGAGAAAGTGATCCTTATCCCTTATCTGAACAAACAAACCGATATCAGCAAGATCAAAAATACTGTTTCATGGGGTGAAGCGATAGCTACTGCACCCGATCCGCTCAGTTTCGCTCCCGTTCCTTTTTCTCATCCTATATGGATTCTTTATTCATCCGGCACCACCGGTATTCCCAAAGCAATCACTCATTCACACGGCGGAATGTTACTGGAACATCTGAAATACCTGGCCTTTCACAATGATGTTCATCCTGGAGAAAATTTTTTCTGGTTCTCTACAACCGGCTGGATGATGTGGAATTTTGTGCAGGCCTCATTATTATTAGGCGCCACCATCGTGTTGTATGACGGCAGTCCCACTTACCCGGGACTGAATAAGTTATGGCAGCTTTCGGAAGATGTTCCTATTCATCATTTCGGAACCAGTGCACCATTCATCATTGCCTGCATGAAACGATTGGTAGAGCCGGGCAAACAACATGATCTTTCTGCACTGCGTTCCATCGGATCTACCGGCGCTCCGCTGCCACCGGAAGGATTCGATTACGTTTATGAAAAAATAAAACCTGACGTGTGGTTATGCTCCATGAGCGGCGGCACGGATATTTGCACTGCACTGGTGGGCGGAAATCCCTGGGCTCCTGTGTACGAAGGAGCAATTCAATGCAGGGCTCTCGGCTGTTCCATGTATGCTTATGATGAAGAAGGCAATCCGCTGATCAATGAAGTAGGTGAAATGGTGATCACCAAACCTATGCCCTGCATGCCGGTATATTTCTGGAATGATGAAGACTTTAAAAGATACAGGGAAAGTTATTTTGAATTTTATCCAGGCGTGTGGCGCCACGGCGACTGGATACAAATCACCCCGGAAGGAGGAGTCATCATTACGGGAAGATCGGACACCACGCTGAACCGGCAGGGTGTACGTATCGGCACGGCAGAAATATATCGTGCAGTAGATAAAATTCCGGAAATAAAGGACAGCCTCGTTGTCAATATTGAACTTCCTCATGGCGGAGATTTCATGCCTTTATTTGTACTGATGCAGGAAGGAAAACAGTTATCGGAAGAATTAAAAAAAACAATTAACGATAAAATAAAAAAGGACTGCTCGCCCCGGCACATACCGGATGATATCATTGCAGCACCTGATCTGCCCTATACTATCAGCGGCAAAAAAATGGAAGCGCCGGTAAAACGCATCCTTATGGGCAAGCCTGTGGACAAAGCTGCTAACCGGGGCGCCATGAGTAACCCGTCATCACTTGATTTCTTCGTTTCCTTTGCAAAAAAAGCGGAGCCATTGCAGGGATAGGTTAAAGAACAAAGAAGACGAAATATTTTTTTGCCCGGCACAAAAATATTCTTGAGAGCAGAGCTCACGGCAAGAAGATTTCTCTGAATATAACCGGGTGCAGGCAAATATTACCGGTACCCTATTCTGATATAAGTTTTTGCAGCACTACGGCATCATTGTACCGCTCTTCTTTTGCACCATACACAAGCGTTACCTTTTTTTCTTTGATCTTCGATCGCAGTATATCCAGCGATGCTTTATTGTTTTTGATTTCTGCAGAATATTTTTTCTGAAATACCGGCCATTTCTCCGGATCGTGGCCAAACCATTTCCTCAATTCGGTTGACGGCGCAATTTCTTTTAACCAGAGATCAACTTTTGCTTTTTCCTTTGAAAGCCCGCGGGGCCACAGCCGGTCGATCAGGATTCTGAAGCCATCAGATTTTTCAGGTGGCTCATACACTCTTTTTATAGATACTTTTTCTTTCATAAAAAAAAACTTTAAAACCGTTCCTCACAAATTTAATTCTTATCTGCCATTATATCGTATCTTAGAAACTTTCCTAATACTAAAACTAAAAACTGCATTATGAAAAAACTTTTTATTTCCTGTTTGTTTCTTTTTCTTTTAGTGGCAGCAGGTAATGCACAATTCAATTTCGGGCCGCCGGTGCCGAAAAAACTTGACCCCGTCATTCAAAAAATGGTTGATGAGGAAACACAGAACTCCCAATTAAAAATCCTTGCGCATGAGCTTTTCGACAAGATCGGCCCCAGGCTGGTCGGCACTCCCAAAATGCAACAGGCAAATGACTGGGCTGTGGCTAAATACCAATCGTGGGGAATAGATGCACGCAATGAAAAATGGGGTGAATGGCGCGGATGGGAACGTGGTGTTTCCCATATTGACATGATTGCCCCCTGGGTAAAGACTCTTGCGGGAACACAACTGGCATGGTGTCCCTCTACCAAAGGAAAGACTATCACTGCTGATGTGATCATCCTTCCCGATCTTGCAGACAGTGCGTCTTATGCAGCATGGCTTCCTAATGTAAAAGGAAAATTTGTTATGATCAGCATGCTGCAACCGACAGGCCGGCCGGATGCTGATTGGGAAAAATATGGAACTGAAAAGTCGAGAGACAAAATGAATAAGGAACGTGATTCGCTGAGCAGGGCATGGACAAAACGAATATCAAAAACAGGATACAATACTAAAACACTTCCTGTAGCCCTCGAAAAAGCAGGCGCAGCCGGTATCCTCACCAGCTACTGGAGTAAAGAATATGGCGCCGATAAAATTTTTGCCGCTTATACCAAAGCAATTCCTACAGTAGATATTTCTCTTGAAGATTATGGCCTGATCTACCGCCTGGCAGAAGACGGTACTAATGTCAGACTGAATATCCGCACGGACAGCAAAGAAACAGGTGTACAACCAACATTTAACACGATCGGCGAAATCAAAGGAACAGAAAAACCAAACGAATACATACTTTTATCTGCACACTTCGATTCATGGGATGGTGCAACAGGCGCAACAGATAACGGCACGGGCACTTTAACAATGATGGAAGCAATGAGGCTGCTGAAAAAATATTATCCAAATCCAAAAAGAACAATACTCGTCGGTCATTGGGGAAGTGAAGAAGAAGGGCTTAACGGCTCAAGAGCATTTGCCGAAGACCATCCTGAAATCATGAAAGGAATGCAGGCATCATTTAACCAGGACAATGGCACAGGGCGTATTGAGAGCCTTTCCGGCCAGGGATTCCTTTATGCTTACGAATACCTGCAGCGATGGCTTTATGAAGCTCCATTAGATGCTAAGAAAGATATCAAAACAACATTCCCCGGCACACCCAGCAGCGGTGGTACTGACAATGCCTCCTTTGTGGCGGCAGGAGCTCCCGCTTTTTCACTGGGCAGCCTGAGCTGGGGTTATTTCAGCAATACATGGCATACTAACCTGGACACTTACGACAAGGTTGTATTTGATGATGTGCAGCAAAATGCAATTCTTACGGCAGCGCTTGCATATATGGCCAGTGAAGATCCTGCATTTTTCAACCGTGAAAAATCAGTATTACCGATCAGTCCGTTCAACGGGCAACCCGGCAAATGGCCGCAAATGCAATCACCTACCCGCAGAGGCGGATTGGATTAATAAAAAATATTTCAAAAAAAACCGTCCCAGCAATTTTACCGGGGCGGTTTTTTTTATTCCCCTGCTTTTTCAATCCTGTAACGGCTCTTTAATGAATAAACTCTTTTTCTTTTTTTAAACGGCAAATAATGCCAGCGAAATGCAAAGCAAGGGCACATGGCAGTATGCCGCCGCATGCTGTGTAACTTAAGTCACGTTCCGTTACAGACTAATCACTGATATTTGCACGGATCATATAAACCAATAAAAAATTCTTATGTCTTATTATTTTTCAAAAACACTACAGGAAAGTTGGGATAAAGCAAGAGAAAAAGTAACAGAGGCGCTGAAAGAAGAGGGTTTCGGGATCCTCACCGAAATAGATGTAAAAGCTACACTGAAAAAAAAGCTTGATGTGGACTTCAGGCCTTATGTAATTTTAGGCGCCTGCAATCCCTCTTATGCGTATGAAGCATTAAAGTCAGAGAAAAATATCGGGACAATGCTTCCCTGTAATGTGATCATGCAGGAAACTAAGGATGGCCGTATTGAAATATCGGCAGTAGATCCTGTAGCATCCATGAAAGCAATTGAAAACGATCAGTTGGGCAAAGTAGCTACAGAAGTGAGAAACAAATTACAAAGGGTGATTGCAAAATTATAACCTGATCAATATAAATTCCCGGTCTTTCATTCCCTTGGATTATCCCCGAATGATCTTTTATTCACAGCAGGAACCAGATCAGCAATAATTTCTTTTAAGTTGCAGTGAAAAACCCTCATACCAATCAGCCGCCTGCTGGTATTCACCACCTTTGATCATTGCTACGGCAGGAACGATCATATACCAGTACAGGTAATCATATATCTCAGAGCGGTTTGCACATTTCGAAATAGCTGATACAACATCAGGGCCGAGAGTGCCGTATTCATTCAATAATTTTCTTCCCTGCACCGTGTTGCGCATATAATTTTCCCTGAACCGGCGCAACGTGGTCAGCTCATCACAATCATCGGCAAGCCCTCTTTCTGTAACACAGGCTGTAGTAATGAAGCAATCAATATCATCCATGTCATTATCAGAAGGATCACTATAAGCCATGACTGAGAATACTTTCCCGTTGCTATCCAGCAAGGCGGCCGTGGTGAACATTTTGATGCGTATCTGGGGATTCAGCGGTAATTCTTTGGGCCACGGGTACTCATCTTTTCTCATTCTTCTTCCGGTAGTCTTTATGATCTTATAGTCATTATCTGCTTTAAAAGCTTCCACTCCCGTTATCTTAAAAGTGTAGGTACAGGATTTCGCATTTAAAATATCCTTAGGATCTTTATAATAACTAACAACAATATCCAATTCCTTTTCCGTGTCTGTGGCTTTGGAAAGATCAATGACCGCTTTATGATACATATATAAGGTACAGCCTATCTGGTCTGATTTACTGCGATCCAGTTCCGTCATATATTTGTCTCTTGCGGCGTCTGCGTTTTTTGATCTTTTTGCGAGAGGAAGGCCTGCCAGGGCAACGGACAAGGCTCCGGTTTTCTGAAAAAATTTTCTTCTGTTCATCGCATGGTTTTAAAAGGTATTGAAATGATCTTTTTAAAATACTTTATTAAGGGTATAATGCAGTATAACGGAAATCCTTTCTCCTTATTGCAATCAATAGCCTGAAAAAATACCCTGTGAAACTCATGGAAACACTTATTGAAAAATATATGAGACCCGTTTTAAAAAGCCGGATTCTATTCCGTGCAGCTAAATAAGATTAGATTTGTAAATGCTTAATTAGAACTATGCGCAAAATCATTTTATGCACAGCCGGTATTTTTTTTTCGAATCTTGTTCCGGCCCAATTTCATTTTACCGATTCACTTTATATCACCACTTCCGACTCGGTGAAACTTTTTGTCAAGAGATCCGGCACCGGTTACCCGGTATTATTCATTCATGGCGGGCCGGGTTCCAATTCCTATTATTTTGAAAAAGAAGGCGGCGATGTCTTTTCAAAAGATGTTCAGCTTATTTATCTTGATCAGCGGGGATGCGGAAGGTCAGACACAGCAGAAAACAATGACTACTCACTGGAAAGAGTTGTAAAGGATTTTGATGAAGTGCGCCAACAACTTCATTTTCCACAATGGATGGTTATGGCACACTCCTTCGGTGGGATCCTTGCTACAGAATACGCCTATGAATATGGGCCCTCCATCAGGGCAATGGTGTACCTGAATTGCACTGTTAACCTAACCGCCTCTGCAGAAAGCGGAATAAAAAAGGGTGTTGAACTGCTGGGTAATAATCAGGCCGATAAAAAATATTTCTTCAATGATTCAATATCCATATTTCAACGCTGGGGCGATATCTTCAACAGGCTGCAAAAAGAAGGTATCGTTTACAAATTAATGTTTGACAAAAAGAAAAGCCGGGATTATGACGATAGTTTAATGAGCCTGCCTTTTCTGAAATTTGTTTTTGCACAAAAGCTGTGGAGCTATCCTGAATACTTCAGGGATTTTTCTCAAAAAACTTCCGGGATCCATTGTCCTGTCCTGATCATCAGCGGAACGAGAGACTACACGATCGGAGTGGATCATTACAAGCTGATGCATTTTCCTGACAGCAAAGTGAAATTTGAAGAAGGCGGGCATGCATTATACCTGGAGCATAACAAAGCTTTGTACCGGGCCGTTGCTCCATTCCTGCGAAAGTTTCACTGAGGCAATTATCTTTTTTGCAAAACATTAATTACCCCGGGATGATTTTCTCCAAAAAATAATATGGCCGCAATTGTATTCTTATAAAAATTATTCAGCGGAAAGGAATGCTTTGTTTCAGATGTAAAAAAATTACAAATTCAATTAGAAAAAATCAACCCGGCTGCATTCGTTATCGTGCAGCAAAACGCATCTAAAAGTATCATGAATAATGAATAGCACGGGTTTTCAGGTTTTTTAGATCCGGCTTTATTGAGAGGCAATACAAACTACATTTCATCATGAAGTAAAATTCTTACCGTTCAAACTTCGTAACTTTGTAAACAGCATTATGAAAAGTTTTGATGTACCGATCATATACAGGAGTCCGCTGATATCTGCCATCAAAAAGAAAAGAAAAGATGAAGATCGTTTGAAAAAATCTGCCTTGCCGGCAGGCAGGGATTTCAACCCTACCCTTCTCGACTTCGGACCGCTACAGATATTTCTTGCAAGGCATTTCGGTTTTTGCTATGGAGTGGAAAATGCTATCGAGATAGCTTATCAAACTGTGGAGCAGAATCCCGGTAAAAGGATTTTCTTTTTAAGCGAAATGATCCACAATCCGCATGTGAACGGCGATCTGCGGGAACACGGAGTAAAATTTCTCCAGGACACACACGGCCGGCAACTCATCCCTTTCGAAGATATTCAGCCTGATGATATTGTCCTAATTCCTGCATTCGGATCTACTCTTGAGATGGAAAAAAAATTACAGGGCAAGGGGTTCGCCACAGAAAAATATGACACCACCTGTCCTTTTGTTGCGAGAGTGTGGAGCCGCAGTCAATCCCTTGCAGAAAAAGATTACAGCATTGTTATTCATGGGAAACCGGAGCACGAAGAAACAAAAGCAACACTTTCCCATGCTTCATCAAATGCCCCGGCAGTAGTAGTCAGGAATATGAAGCAGGCTGCTGCATTATCAAAATATATCACCGGTGAAAAAGATCCTGCTCTTTTTTATGAAGAGTTCAATGGGCAATACTCCCAAAATTTCGACAGCACAAAAGATCTGCAGCGGATCGGCGTAGTGAACCAGACCACCATGCTGGCCAGCGAAACCCAGGCCATTGCGGACCTTCTGAAACAGGCAATGATAAAAAAATACGGGCTGAATAATGCGAATCCAGAAGAACATTTTGCCGACACCCGTGACACGCTTTGTTATGCCACCAATGATAATCAGACAGCCGTATCTGCCATGCTGCAAACCCCTGCAGATCTTGCCATCATCATTGGCGGATACAACTCTTCCAACACTTCCCACCTTGCAGAGCTTTGTGAAAAAAAATTACCTGCTTATTTCATCAGGGATGAAGAAAAAATCATTTCGGATAAGGAGATCATCCATTATAATTTTCACACCAAAGAAGAATTAACCACAAAGAATTTTCTGCCTGAAAAATATCCTGTTAAAATCCTGCTGACCAGCGGAGCCTCCTGCCCCGACAGCCTTGTAGAAAAAGTGATAGAAAAAATAACCGGATTTTTCCCGGTGAATAAGACTATAAAAGAATTGACCCGGTCATTCCTGTCAAAATAAACTCCCGGGCAATTTTACTACCCGGACTTCACTTGTAGAGCAATTCATAATATTCATGCGCCATACGGTTACTGTCAAACTGGAATCTTACATCCCTCATCCCGTTTTTCATTACCTGTCGCCAGGTATAGTAACTGTCATAGTAAAGAGGTAAAATTTCTTTATTCAGAATATCATAGACCGTATCCAAATCATATTCATCCTGCTCCTGTGTATTCATTTCTGCATAGCCGGGATTGGGAACTACAAAACCATTATGCCCGTGATTGATGAATTCAGGTATCCACCCGTCGTCGGTAGAAAAATTCACGGCGCCGTTCATCGCAGCCGTCATACCACTGGTACCTGATGCTTCTCTCGGTACTCTCGGGTTATTCAGCCAGCAGTCAGCAGCCTGTTTCAACCGTTTTGATAAAGACAATTCATACCCGATCAGCACCGCCACATTTTTATATTTCTTACTCAGATAAACCAACTGATTGAATTCACTGATGGCAGGATGATCCACCGGATAGGGTTTACCAGCCCAGATAACCTGTACCGGGTATTTAGTATCTTTCATCAGTTTTTCAAAACGATCTTCATCATTAGCAATCAGCCCTGCTCTTTTATAACCTGCAAACCTCCGTGACCATATCATGGTGAAAACATCCGGGTTGAATAATTTCCCTGTTTGATCAGCAACAATTTCAAAAGTTCTTCTTTTCAGGTATTTTTTCCGGTCATCAAAAGACCAGTCATTACCTTCTTCCATAAAACGATACAACTGCTTATCCGACCAGTATTTCCAGTTTTGTGCATTCGTAATTGATATAATGGGGCAGATATTTTCATACTTGCTCCAAAGGGCATTGGATACTTTCCCGTGCAGGAAAGAAACACCGTTGGCCAGTTTTGCAAACCGCAACGCAGCCAGCGAATGGTTGAACATATCGTCCGGCATGCCGGTAAGTTCTTTTACTTCATCAATGCTCAGTCCGCAGAAATAACTCATCTTATGACAAAGATGAATGTCATGTTTTTCATTTCCCGCTTCTTCCGGCGTATGCGTGGTAAAGACCAGTCTTTTCTTTACTTCATCAATTTTGTGATCATATTTTTTGTAGAGATAGAAAGCGGATGAAATTCCATGCGCCTCATTCAGGTGGTACCGTTCCGGATCAAATCCAAGTTCATCAACCAGTTTAGCGCCGCCAATTCCCAGTAAAATGAACTGGGCTACTTTGGTCGCCACGTTTGCATCATACAAACGATGGCAGATCGTCTGCGACACGTAATCATTTTCAGGAAGGTCGGTACTCAGCAAAAACAACGGAGCCGTTTTAAATGTTTCCGGGTTCAGGTAATATGCTTTAACCCAGACAGGATGTTCATGCACCATGATCTGGAACTTGATGCCGGTGTCTTCAAGGAAAGAATAATTCTTTTCCATCCAGGTTACCTGCAAAGTCTGATCCTGGTTACGTGCCTGGTCATAATAACCATACTTCCATAAGATACCGATGCCGATAAGATTTTGTTTCAGCTCATAAGCACTGCGTAAATGGGATCCTGAAAGAAAGCCAAGCCCCCCGCTATAAATTTTTAATGGCTGATGAATAGCATACTCCATAGAGAAGTAAGCCACTTTTTTTGAATAACGTTCATCCACCGGGTACGGGATCCTGAAATTCGAAAAGTTCATGTCATGTACTATTTACACTAAGGGGTGCAAGATAAAGTTTAATTGGGAATAATTTTTTTGGCAAACGGAATAAAAACGATTGATTTTGCACACTATGGGGAAAAAAGGACAAATAATCAGTGTTTCTTTTTCTTTACTGCCTCTTTTTTACGGACAAACGTTCCTTCAAACACACAATGAACACCGCGGTGCGATCCGCAACCCTGTAGTTCCCTGATCGTAACGGTAGTGGGAGTAAAAGATAATTGCAGTGCACAGGGATCGTTGTTGGAGTGATAATCTGCCAGGGATGGAGAACGGAGCACTGCCTCCCCTTTCAATTCACCGGTACATTCCTTGTCTTTCTTTTCAAAATGAATAAAAAACAAAATGCGGTTTTGCCTGTGGCTGTCGCGTATGGAAACAATATCTGTTTTTCCTGCAATGTAATCTGCCGATAATTTATTTTTCCTTGGAAGGGTATCTATCGGGTTTACTAACGACGGTGGCCGGGCATCCAGCGGATTGGTGAGGATCAGCATAAAATTTTTTGCAGCGTCATTGAGGATATACACATCTTTACCTTCATTGACAGTGCCATCAGGATTCTTTTTCCGTACAATTTTGTAAATCGAAAATTTTTTATCCATCCCGGTAACCTGCTGTGTTGTTGCATTCTGATCCGGTTGCAAAACAGGCATCATGGCAATGAATTTTTTCTTTTTATCAAAGCTTGCAATCAGTCCTGCAATCCTGCCATTGTTTACCGCCTTTACAAACAAATAGGTTTCTGCCTGCGGTACTGAAACTTTTGCTATCGGGTAAAACTGCGGCTTTACTCCTTTACCAAAGACCCTGCTGACAGCAGAGTCCGGCACAAACTCTGTGAATACTTTAAAACTGATGCGGAGGGAATCGGGGGATTTCTTAACAAGGACGGTATCCGCAAATTCAAATGGCAACTTTGTTTCCGGGAAAAAGTCAATAAAGTCCTTTACCTCCACATGCTCTTCGCCGGATAATGAAGGCTTTTTCCTGTGCTGGCATCCCGCCAGTACCATAAAAGACACCAGGAGAAACAGGTATGTTCTGACCGGTTGTATCATACGAATCGGGCATCGAATTTAAGTGTTTCTGCCAGAATAGCAATAACGGGCTTTGAAGGCAATGATTTTTAATTTAGATTTGCCTAAATATATTTTTAGTCATGTTGAATCTTTCTGCCAGTGAAGAGAACTATATCAAGACGATCTTTCATCTCCAGGAGGAAGAAAAAAATGTCACGACCAACGGGCTGGCAGCCGTTCTGAATACCCGCCCGGCTTCTATCACCGATATGATGAAGAAGCTGAAACAAAAAAAGCTGGTACATTACCAGCCTTACCGCGGGTTCCGGCTGACAACCGGGGGAAACAGGTATGCTTTAAGCATTATCCGTCGTCACCGCCTATGGGAATTCTTTCTTTTTGAAAAATTAAAATTCTCCTGGGATGAAGTTCATTCAGTAGCAGAAGAACTGGAACATGTAAGCAGTAAAAAACTTATTGACAAGCTGGATGAATTTTTAGATTTTCCCCGTTTTGATCCTCATGGTGATCCCATACCGGATAACCAGGGAAAAATTTTGAAGACCCGGCAGATCCCTTTATCCGAAATGCCGCTGAACAGGACTGCCGTCGTCTGCAATGTGGGCGACCAGTCTGCTTCAATTCTCGAATTGATGGATCATAACAAGATCGGGATCGGCACCAGGGTGGAAGTGAAAAAAAGATTCGACTTTGATCATTCTCTTGAAATAAAAATCCGCCAGCAGGTGCCCTTCATCATCAGTGAGAGCCTTGCAAAAAAAATATTTGTGAAACATGGAGCCTAAGCATCATCATGACCTTTCTTTAAGTGATGTACACGAAAGTATTGACACAACAATTCCCCAGCCATCTTCGTGGAGGAGGGTCTTTGCTTTTTTTGGGCCGGCATATCTTATCAGCGTAGGTTATATGGACCCGGGCAACTGGGCGACCGACTTGCAGGGCGGAAGCCAGTTTGGCTATAAACTGATATGGGTACTGCTGATGAGCAACCTGATGGCTTTATTGCTCCAGAGTTTATCAGTAAGGTTAGGTGTGGTTCGCGGCAGGGACCTGGCACAGGCAAATCGTGAAACTTACCCAACCGTTATTAACTACATACTTTACGTACTGGCGGAAGTTGCCATTGCAGCCTGTGATCTTGCCGAAGTGCTCGGAATGGCCATCGGTTTACAACTGCTTACGGGTATTCCACTATTATGGGGTGTACTGATCACGGTAACTGATACTTTCCTGCTCCTGTTTCTGCAGCGCCTGGGTATGCGCCGGATGGAAGGTTTTATCATCAGCCTGATCTTTCTTATCGGCATTTCGTTTTTTATTGAATTATTTTTAGCAAAAGACAGGATCAGTTACGGGGAAATAGCATCCGGCTTTATTCCCAATATTCCCAACAATACGGCATTATACATTGCTATCGGCATCATTGGCGCTACCGTGATGCCCCACAACCTGTACCTGCATTCAGCGCTGGTACAAACACGGAAATTTAACAGGGATGCCAAAGGAATCAAAAAAGCGTTGCGTCTGAATTTTTGGGACAGCACCATCGCATTAAATCTTGCCTTCCTGGTGAATGTTGCAATACTTATACTTGCTGCCGCTGTATTTCATTCTTCCGGCAGGCATAATGTTGCCGAAATCAAAGAAGCACATCATTTACTGGATCAGCTACTGGGAACCAAAATAGCTCCGATACTTTTTGCCGTTGCACTGATTGCTGCCGGCCAAAGTTCTACCGTAACCGGAACTCTTGCCGGGCAGGTTGTAATGGAAGGGTACCTGCATCTGCGTATCAATCCCTGGATGCGGCGATTGCTGACCCGTGTAATTGCCATCATTCCTGCGGTAATTGTCATTTTAGTTTACGGTGAAAATGATGTGGACAACCTGCTTGTATTCAGCCAGGTGATCTTAAGCCTCCAATTAAGTTTTGCCATCATTCCGCTCATCCATTTTGTAAGTGATAAAAAAACGATGGGTAGTTTTGCAATCGGGCCTGTTACAAAAATTATTTCATGGGCGGTTTCATTAGTTTTGGCATACCTGAATATCCGTATGGTAGCCGTAGCTGCTTATGATTATTTTACCGTCACCGGCAATTTGTTCTGGAAGATTGTAATATTGTTTTTCGGGCTTGCATTCATCGCATTGCTGCTGATAGCGTTTGCCTATCCTCTTTTCAAACGCATGGGCCGTACTATTTCAATGCGGCTGCACCATGAAGCTTCCAATCTTCATACATTGACGATCCCCAAATATGAAAAAATAGCAATAGCATTTGACTTCAGCGAAAAGGACAAAGCACTTTTGTCCCATGCAATCGGGCAGGGAAATACCGGCAGCAGTTACATCCTGATCCATGTAGTGGAAAGCGTAGCAGCAAAACTTTACCGGAAACAAAGTGATGACATGGAAACACAAAAAGACAAAGAGCAGCTTGAATTTTATTCAAAAGAACTGAATGACCGTGGTTTTAAAGCCGAAGCAAGACTGGGTTATGGAAACCGGATCCGGGAGATCGTACGTTTAGTAAAAGAATCAAATGCCGATATGCTGATTATCGGCGGGCACCGGCACAAGGGCATCAAAGACTGGTTTTACGGTGAAACGATAAATTCCGTCCGCCATGAGTTGAACATCCCTGTATTGGTAGTGAATGTAAAATGAAAACCTGCTTAATGTACAGGAGTATTTTTCAAATGCCCTCTCAGCATGTGTTTGAATCGGCTGAACGTTTCCGGTTTGATATTCAGAAAAGACGCAAGATACTTCTGGGGCACACGTTGCAGCAATTCCGGGTTTTTAGTAACGAAATTGAGGAATCGTTCCCTCGGCGTCATTTTTACCTGCTGCATTTGCCAGCGATCTTTGATCACCATAGCGTGAGTGATCACAAGGCGCCCGAAATGTTCCATCTTGTGAGAACGGGCATACAATTGTTCCAGATCATCATAATGAATAGAGATCAGAATGGTCGGTTCAATTGCTTCAATGACATACTCGGAAGGCAGGCGGCTGTGAAATGATTCCTGGCTTAAGATAATGTGATTCTCCGTGGAGATCTGCGTGTTGATCTCTTCATTCCTTTCCCTCGACCGTTTATAATATTTCCGGGCGAGTCCTTTCACGATAAAATTAAAATAGTTTTCGGTTTTGCCTGCCTCAGTAATAATATTTCTTTTGGCAAACTTTCTTACACGAATGACCGGAAATAAATATTCATTGAACTCATGTTCCGAAAGTCTGCCAAACTTTCTCAGGTAATTATAAAATGACGTTATGGATTCCATACCTCTCTTCGCCTCACAAAAGTTACGAAATTGTTTCAACCTGTTATCGTCTATTAACAAAAATTAATCCAGAAAGTTTCTTTCAAAAGAGGAACTGCCAATTACTGTCTGCAAAACCTTAGCTTTGCACACCCTTAAATTGTAAATACTTGGAACTATGCCTCAAAAAATCAAAGTAGCCAACCCGGTGGTTGAACTGGATGGCGATGAAATGACACGTATCATCTGGAAATTTATTAAAGACAAGCTTATCCTTCCCTACCTGGATATCAACATCAAATACTTTGACCTCGGTATTGAACACCGTGATGCCACCGATGACCAGGTCACCGTGGATGCAGCTCATGCCATCAGTAAATACGGTGTCGGTATTAAATGCGCCACGATCACACCGGATGAAGCCAGGGTAAAAGAGTTTAACCTGAAACACATGTGGCAAAGCCCAAACGGCACCATCCGCAATATTCTTGACGGAACCGTTTTCAGGGAACCGATCGTATGCAATAACGTACCCCGGCTCGTTCCCAACTGGACCGCACCAATCTGCATTGGCCGTCATGCTTTTGGAGATCAGTATCGTGCATCGGACTTCGTAACAAAAGGAAAAGGGAAACTAACCATCAGGTTTGAAGGGGAGGACGGCACGGTGCAGGAACACGAAGTATATCATTTCAAAGGGGATGGCGTGGCGCTGGCTATGTACAATACCGATGAAAGCATCAGGGGTTTTGCCCATGCATGCTTCAACCAGGCATTGATGAAAAAATGGCCTTTATATTTTTCTACAAAAAATACCATCCTGAAAAAATATGACGGACGTTTTAAAGATATTTTCCAGGAGATCTACGAAAAAGAATTCAAAACAAAATTTGAAGCAGCCGGCATCACCTATGAACACAGGCTGATTGATGACATGGTGGCGAGTGCATTGAAATGGCACGGTAATTTTGTATGGGCCTGCAAGAACTATGACGGGGATGTGCAAAGCGATACGGTAGCCCAGGGATTTGGTTCTTTAGGCCTGATGACTTCCACATTGGTAACTCCTGATGGTAATACAATGGAAGCAGAAGCTGCGCATGGAACTGTGACCAGGCATTACAGGGAACATCAAAAAGGGAGGCCAACATCTACCAATCCTATCGCATCCATATTCGCATGGACAAGGGGGCTGGCATTCCGCGGGAAACTGGACAACAATAAGCCTTTAATTGATTTCAGCCATGCATTGGAAACAGTTTGTGTTGAAACGGTGGAGTCCGGAAAAATGACAAAAGATCTTGCAGTCTGCATCCATGGCAATAAAGTAAATCACGGAGAACATTATTTATATACTGAGGAATTCCTTGATGTCATTGACAGTAATCTCAGGAAAAAGATGAACTGGTAATATTACAGGTAAGAATATTTAAAACCGCCTTGCAAAAGAGCGGTTTTTTTATATTCCAAATTGAATATGCAAAAATTAAATCATTTTTATATCTTTCCATACCAAAACCACCAATTATGGAATACATTATTCTCGGGGCTGCCCCCGGCGTTGCAATTTGCCTGATCATCTTTTACAGGGATCTTTACAGCAAAGAGCCCATTCTGAATCTTGTCATCAGCTTTATCTTAGGCTGTCTGGCCATTTTACCGGCAATGTTATTTGAAGATGCATTAGGTTCTGTAAATAATGGCACCGTCACCGGGCTGGCCATATTTTGCTATTTAATTGTAGGCTTCAGTGAAGAATTCAGCAAATTTCTCGGTTTACGCCTCTACAGTTATAATCAAAAAGCATTTGATGAACCGCTGGATGGAATCATATATTCAGTAATCGTGAGCATGGGCTTTGCCACCACTGAAAATATCCTGTATGCGATGAAATACCAGGACATGAGTGTCATCATGCTCCGGGCTGTTCTGACCGTGCCGGCTCATGCAACATTCGGGATCATTATGGGTTATTATGTCGGGAAAGCCAAGTTCAATTCTAAAAATAGTGTCGGACTGATGCTTACGGGATTATTGGGCGCCATATTCTTTCACGGCACTTTCGATTTCTTCCTGTTCCTCAGCCAGCAGCAGAATGCAAACCCGAATGAAAGTAACCTGATGATCGCCGGCGGCGCCGTTGTTTCATTCATCATCTCTCTGATATTATGCCGTAATATGATCGTGAAAGATCAGCGCATTTCAAGGCATATGTTCAAAGATCATACACCTCCTCCGCCCAATGCTTAATATCCGTATCGCATCAGCAACGGATATACCGCTGATACGTGAATTGACTTTTCAAGTGTGGCCGCAAACTTATGCGGCCATTCTTTCTGATGAGCAGATTGAATATATGCTTGACATGATGTACAGCGAGTCTTCCCTTGAAAAACAAATGCAGGATGGAGCCCGGTTTGTGATTGCATACGACGACCAGGCGCCCGCAGGTTTTGCATCATACCAGGAAACAGAACCCGGGATCTTTAAGCTTCATAAAATTTATGTGTTGCCTTCACAGCAGGGAAAAGGAACGGGGAAATTCATCATTGATCATATTACAGGTAAAATAAAAGCCCAAAACGCAAAAGCGCTGCAACTGCAGGTGAACCGTTTTAATAAAGCAAAAGAATTTTATGAGAAGCTCGGGTTTACCGTTCTTTACGAAGCCGATTTCGACATCGGCAACGGATATTTCATGAATGATTACGTAATGGAGAAAAGATTGTGAATACAGAAAATTTAATGCACATAATTTAAAACCCGTTACCGGCAAACAGCGCCTCAGCTCCCCGCACTCTTGCAATTCAGCAACTTCCCGGCATCTATTATTCTTTCATTTTCAAACATCCTGAATTCAAGCTCTGATCCTGAAGAATAAATCCCGATCGTTTGGCCTGCTTTTACTTTATCATCTTTTCTGACAGTTGGTTTCAACATTCCATGATACCAGAAATAGAGATCGTTCACATTGATTACGATATCATAAGAATTTTCTTCGGCAGCTTCCACCTTGACCACTATGCCATTCACACAACTGCGAATCAATGTATCCACCCTGCTTATCATTACCACTTTCCTGTCTGACGGATCCCAGTTGTATGCCTCTTTGGACGCAGGGATATATCCCTGTTCAAAAGGGCAAACCAGTTGCCTCTTCAGCGTATCCTCTGTTTTATTTTGTGACAGTAAACGTATGGGTAACAAGACCACCAGCAACAAAAAGATGTGAACAGGGAATTTCCTGATTTTTATTTTATTCGCTGAATCTTTCATTTATCCTTTTTTGATCATACACATACAGGATAACTATTCTTTGTAAACAATCAAATTATTTTAGTATTCTTCTTCATTCAGACCTTCACCTGCGTCTGTTTGACCACGCCCATAACAAAAACGCTTTGTACATTCCCGATATTTTCGATCTCCCCAAGCCGGTTCACATGAAAATCATAATATGTGTTCATATTTTCCGTAATCACTTTCAGAATAAAATCAAACTCGCCGGAAATACTGAAACACTCGGTCACTTCATCCATCTCATTGATCGCTCTGATAAATTTTGTTCCTGCTGCTTTGCTGTGTTGTTTCAGTGCCACATAGCAGATCACCATCAGTTCTTTATTCACTTTTGCATGATCCACCAGTGCTGCATAGTGCCTGATCACACCGGTCTCTTCCATCCACCTGATGCGTTCAAAAACCGGAGTGGTACTGAGGTGTACTTTGTCCGATATTTCTTTTACGGTCATCCGTGCATTCTGCTGCAGCAATCTCAGAATGGCCAGGTCTTTCTGATCCAGCTTCAGCGGTGTAGTGAATTCTTCTTTTTTAACCGGCTTTGGCATTGCTTAATAGTCATTTATTCTACCAATAACGAAATTATACATTTTTTATTCTATATTTTTAAAATTGATTAGCCGTTTCCTCTAATCGCTTTAACTTTGTCTGTTCACCAATTTTATAACGGATTCATAATTTCAATCTATGTCATCTGCAACATCATCAAAAATTGATTTCAAGCTGCCTTACCAAGTAAAAGACCTGTCCCTTGCTGAATGGGGACGCAAAGAAATTCGTCTTGCCGAAGCTGAAATGCCCGGCCTGATGTCTCTTCGCAAAGAGTACGGCGCCTCCAAACCATTGAAAGGAGCAAGAATTGCCGGCTGTCTTCACATGACCATTCAAACCGCTGTATTGATCGAAACGCTGATCGAACTCGGAGCCGAAGTGAAATGGAGTTCCTGCAATATTTTTTCTACTCAGGATCATGCAGCTGCCGCCATTGCTGCTGCCGGTATTGGTGTGTTTGCATGGAAAGGTGAAACTATTGAAGAAGCCGACTGGTGTATCGAGCAAACCTTGTTCTTCGGCAGCGCCGACCGCCCGTTGAATATGATCCTCGATGATGGCGGTGACCTCACCAATATGGTATTGGACAAATATCCTGAACTGGTACAGCATGTAAAAGGAATTTCCGAAGAAACCACTACCGGTGTTCACCGACTGTACGAGAGAATGGCAAAAGGAAATTTACCTCTTCCCTGCATCAATGTAAATGATTCGGTGACCAAATCAAAGTTTGATAATAAATACGGGTGCAAGGAAAGCCTGGTGGATGCTATTCGCCGTGCTACCGATCTGATGCTGGCTGGTAAAGTTGCGGTAGTGGGAGGATATGGCGATGTGGGTAAAGGGTCTGCCGCTTCTCTGCATGGTGCAGGATGCCGTGTAATAGTTACAGAAATTGACCCGATCTGTGCACTGCAGGCAGCCATGGATGGATATGAAGTAAAGAAAATGGTTGATGCCGTTAAAGAAGCGGACATTATCGTCACCGCCAGCGGATGCCGTGACCTGATCACGGAAAAACATTTCCGCAGCATGAAAGACAAAGCTGTTGTTTGCAACATTGGCCACTTTGATATTGAAATTGATGTAGCCTGGCTGAATGATAATTATGGTAAAACAAAAGATACGATCAAACCGCAGGTGGATCTTTACAATATAGATGGAAAAGAAATTATTTTATTAGCAGAAGGGCGCCTGGTAAATCTCGGTTGTGCTACCGGCCATCCGAGTTTTGTAATGAGCAATTCATTTACGAATCAAACACTGGCACAGATAGAACTCTGGAAAAATCATAAGAATTATGAGAACAAAGTGTATGTACTTCCAAAACATCTCGATGAAAAAGTGGCCCGGCTTCATCTGAAAAAGATCGGTGTAGAACTGGATGAGCTCACCAATGAACAAGCTTCTTATTTAGGTATTCCAAAAGAAGGGCCATTTAAGCCGGAACATTACCGGTATTGAAGATGAAAAGAATTTTAAAATAAAAAATGCCCCGGTTGTTCCGGGTTTTTTTTTGACCTGATTCCACCCTCTTCAATAAACTTAGTTATATAAAAGTCTTATAATAACTGAAAAATATAAAAAAGGTTTATATTTATTCAATTTCCAATTTCTAAATAATTACAGAATGGTTCTTCTTAGAAATAAAAAAAATAGCGACTACAAAAGCAGTCGCTCAGAAGATAAATCTGCGGCTTATAGCCTTGTTGTGATTTGTCTTTCGACATAAATATATGAAGAATTTTTAAACCTAACTAACCATGAGTAAAATTTTAGGGCTCGACTTGGGTAGTTCATCGATTGGATGGGCACTAAGAAATGAGGATAATAGCATTCAAACAGGTGTAATAACTTTTGATTCAGGAATGGTGAAAGAAGCTGGAGGTTATACTTCTCCTACCAAAAAAAGAAGGGAAGCCAGATCTAAACGAAGATTGTTGCAAGCCCGTAAATACAGAAAATGGAAATTACTTGAAATCCTAATAGAAAATGATTGCACCCCCTTAAGTAAATCTGAGTTGAAAGCATGGAGTAGTTATAAAAAAAACGAACAACAAAAATTCCCCGAGAATGAAATATTTCAGAAATGGCTGAGTTGTAATTTTTCCTACCAAGGAGGGCAAATTTATGCAAATCCTTACGAGCTTAGAGTTCTTGCATTGGATAACAAAGTAAGTAAACATGAATTTGGGCGAGCTCTCTATCATTTAGTTCAACGGAGAGGTTACAAAAATATTGGCGAATCAGATACTGATGAGTTAAATATGGATGAAGCCAAGAAGGATATGGAAACTAAAAAACAGTTAGAAAGAAGGGAAGCCGATGGCTTTGGCAAAGCTCTTCAACAAAACAGAACTTTGGCAGAGGCTTTAAAAAAAGAATTTTTAGATAAAGGTAAAAGGGCAAGAAATCAATATCCGCTTCGTAAAGAATATCGTGCGGAATTAGAACTTCTTTGTAAAGCACAGGGGTTTGAGATAAGTCGTAATACAATAGGAGCATATCAAGAGCATTTTGTACAGCAATTATGGAAGGCAATTATTTGGCAGCGACCATTAAGAAGTCAGAAAGGAAATATCGGTAGATGCACTTTAGAAAAAGATCGGCCACGCTGCCCGGTATCTCATCCACTTTTTGAAATTTTCAGGGTATGGCAGTTTATCAATACGATTAAATTTAAAAGAGTAGAAGGAGAAATGGATTTTATCCCAGATGAAATAAGAGCTAAATTATATGATGATTTCTTTTTGAAAAAAAATAAAAATGTAAAGTTTTCTGACATTAGAAAATTCCTTGACAACCAATTTAAAAATAAACTTCAATATAACTATAAAGATGATCATTCAGCAGCAACCATGCCAATATGCAAAGGATTGATTGATATTTTTGGAGAGCCGGTTGAAAAACAACTAACAGAACTACACAATTACATAATTGGCGGTGCCGCCAAAGACGACAATAAACACTTAAAGGCTCCCAAAATAATCAATGAGAACTATTCTGTTTTTGATCTATGGCATGCTCTTTACAGCTTTGATGAACCCTATCTGAAATATTTTGCGGTTCATAAATTGAAAATAACTGACGAAACAACAAAAAAGGGGAGGAAATACAACCCGTTTGTTGACTTAAAAAAAAGCTTCGGTTCATCCTTCTCCGATTTAAGTATAAAAGCAATTAGTAAAATCATTCCTTTCTTAATCGAAGGTCATTTATATAATGAAGCAGTGCTGCTGGCAAAAATGCCTGAACAATTCGGTACCAATTGGAAAAACGAAAAAGGGAATATATTCTTTTGCATAAAAGAAGCTAATCTGGAATACAGTTGGAACAAAACTATTGTTACCATTACCAATAGCCTTATAGATGCATGGAAAGGATTGGAAAACCATGAAAAGTATGCTTATAAAGACACCTCGTATCGTCTGAAAAAAGATGATGAGAATGATATACAAAATGCTTGTATCAAATATTTTGGTGAAAAGACGTGGGCAAATAAATCAAGTGATGAAAAAAGTAAAATACACAATAATATAAAAAGCCAATATCAACTTTTTTTTGAAGATTTTACAAGGTCGTATCGTCAGCCTCCCACATTAGACGATCTGCTCAAATCAAAACTCACAGAAAAGAAAATTGACATTGACACAAGTTTGTTATACCATCACTCAAAAATTGAGAACAAATACAATCCGCCAGTTATAGAAAAAAAGTCAGGAAAAAAAATCCTCTCAGTGCCACTTATTGACAGTATTAAGAACCCTATGTTTAATAAGGCGCTCACAGTGTTACGAAAACTATTAAATGAATTAATCTTAAAAGATATTATTGATGAAGAAACTGAAGTTGTGATAGAAGTAGCAAGTGAATTAAATGATAATAATAAAAGAATCGCAATCGAAAAATATCAAAGGGATCGTGAAGACCAGAGAGCCCTTTACCGAATGTTTTTAGAAGAGTTTAAAGAAAAAGAAAACCTTCAGATCAATGTGGATAAGCGAATTGAAGACTTTGAATTATGGAACGAACAAATATTTGGAACTGTAAAAATAAAAGATGAAAAAGATGGCAAAGAAAAAGAGATACCAGCCCGTGAATATATACTTAAACAAAAAGATGCAGTAAAAAGATACGAGCTTTGGACAGAACAAAAAGGAATGTGCATGTACACTGGTAAAATGATTTCTATTGCCCAGCTTTTTTCAAACGAAATTGATATTGAGCATACTATTCCCCGCAGTTTATTGCCCGATAATACAATGGCAAATCAAACTGTATGTTATGCCTGGTACAATCGTGATAAAAAGAAAAAACAGTTTCCAACTCAATGCGCTAATTACTCAAAAGACCAGGAAGGTTGGGGTACTGCTATAGAACCCCGACTCGAAAACTGGATAAACTTGAAAGAACATTATGAAAATTTATATGAAGATCTGAAAAAGGCAAAACCCGGCGAAGATGAAGAATCCAAAAACAAACGAATACAGAAAAAACATGAATTTAAGATGTATTTTGATTATTGGGCAGATAAGATAGAACGATTTACTTGTGAAGAAATCAAGGAAAGCTGGGTGCGAAGACAACTAACCGATACACAAATGATTTCCAAATATGCCCGTGAGTTTTTAAGCACATATTTCAAAACTGAAAAAAATGATTCTTCTGAAAAGAAACAAATCAGCAATAGGGTAAAAGTTCAGAAGGGAGTTGTTACCGCTGATTTTCGTAAAATATTTGGATTTCAGGAAGAAGATGAAATCAAAAACCGTAACAAACATACCCACCATGCAATTGATGCGGCTGTGTTGACTTTGATTCCTACCAACAGCAGTTACCGGGAACGATTACTAAAAACCATGTATGAGTGGCAGGAACAAAAAAAAGGGCAATATACCACCCTTCCGTTTCAAAATTTCAGTTCACAAGAATTAATGCGAAATATTGAAACCTCTGTATTGGTTGTAAACTATCAAAAAGATAAAATCCTAAAAAGAACTTACAAAACAATCAGAAACCGTGGCCGTATTGTTTATGTAAAAAATAAAACCGGAAACTATGTAGTAGACGAGAACAATAATAAAATTCCGAAAATCGCCAAAGGTGACAGCATACGAACCAGCCTCTACAAGCAGACGTTTGTTGCAAAATTAAGAGATGTTGAAAGAGATGAAAATTTAAGGCCGTTAAGGGACAAGAATGGGAAATGGAAATTTAAAACAGGTAAAGATGAATTTTTCTTTGCAGAAAGAGTGAGTATTGAGGATGCAAAAAAATACAGTGACGATATTATTGACCCAAAAATAAAAGAATTAGTAAAGGAACAAAAAAATGAGCCGATAATTAAAGATTACAGGGGCAAGATTATCCGGCATGTAAGAATCAGGACATCCGCAGGAAAAGCTGTAAAAAAACGTAATAACTATTTTTCAAAGAATGATTATAAGAACAATTACTATGCAGCCTCCGGGTCACTGCCTTATGCTGCTTTCTTACAAAACTCCAATAATGGAAAAATGGAACGGATTATGATTCCGATTTCGTCTGCAGAATTAGGTAGAATGTATAAAAAGAATGGCAAATTCGAGATAGCACAGTTTATTTCTGAGTTTTATCCTGAATATAATCATTTCGCAGATAAAAAACTTTTAAAAGTGGGGCAAAAAGTTTTTGTACTTAATAAGGACTTGGAGTTTGAGCAAAGGAATAAAGAGAAATTTCAAATTAATAGATTATATGTAATTACACAGTTTCATTATACGGGTAATAAAATTATGTTTCGGTACCATTTAGAATCAAGGCAAAAAGGTGACATTGATAATTCAATTAAAGAAATAAAAAGCAATATTCTAAAATCAGTAGAGCAGCAATTAAGCATACCAGAAATAAATCCAAACGAATCAATAACTATTGCTGCTGATAGAAAGAAAGATTTTGAAGCTCGGTTATATAATTTTTCTAATAGAATCAAAATAATAGCTCAATATTCCTCCAAAGAACAGGCAGAGTCTTTAAAAACTAAGATCGAGGAATACAAAACAGAATCATCCGTTTGTAATGATACCAACCCCGCTCCAATTTTGGGTTTAAGCAGAAATAATTGGAACTTTCTACTGGAAGATGAAGATTTTGAAATTTCTTTAAGTGGAGAAATAAATTGGGATTTTTAAATATTATTGTATGGAAAAATTAAGAACCCTTAAACTCTATTCAATTGCTCTGCTAAATAGTATTCTTCCAGGAAGGGTCAGAAGAATATTTCATTTCAAACAAAAGACTCCGTAATCTACAATATATCCACCACCTGCAAGGGATATTATACATCCATTAATCCGCAATGCATAATCTCCATGAGTCAGGAAAAATTCGTTTTTGATTTGAGCCCTTAAAATGTTCAAATTAAAAGACTCTTCATTTTCCCCCGCCGGCGGGGGTTGCTCTTCGTAAACAAGAAAATTTCTGACGGGGGTGGATCTAAGCTATCAGTTCGTTTTTCTGGTAACCCATTTTTCCTGATAGAAGCCAACCAATGATTTTAGAAAAATCATTTTATTACTCCACCC
>WBZR01000366.1_pt1 | contig 50123 bp, 47 predicted proteins | sample 5204231 | NCBI WGS metagenome assembly WBZR01 (sample SAMN12412403, study PRJNA552823) | activated sludge metagenome | isolation source: activated sludge from anammox sidestream of wastewater treatment plant... | place: USA: Virginia | collected 2017-08 | reverse complement strand
GGTCTCGCACGATTGCAAGGCCCAGGCCGTTTCCGCCGCGCTGGCGTGATCGTGCCTTATCGGCCCGGTAGAAGCGGTCGAAAATCCGCTCCCGGTCTTCTGGTGAGATACCAGGACCATGATCGATGACGTCGATCCGTGCCTCGCCCGGTAGCCGGCTCACGCGGATGACGACGTCACTCCCGTCGTTGCTGTACTTCACGGCGTTGTCAGTCAGGTTGAAAACACAGCGGTAGAGGAGGTCGGCATTCGTTTCGACCTCGATCCCATGGAGGCCCTCCGTGCGGATCGTGATTGAACGCGACGCCGCCAGCGGGCCCAGCTGATTCCCAACTTCATGGCTAATTGCGGCGATATCGACCGGCTCACGGTCGAGTTGCTCCGGATCGCTCGTTGTAAGCAGCAGCAGGTCCTCGCTGAGCCGTGTCAGCCGGGCCGTCTGGACCTTCACGGTCTCGATGAGATCGCGGAAGTCCTCGGTCGTAGCGTCGGGGTCCGACTCGGTGACCTCGATGTTGGTGCGAATCGCAGCCAGCGGAGTACGGAGTTCGTGGGATGCATCCTGCACGAACTGGCGTTGCTTCTCGAACGACTGCTCGAGCCGGTCGATCATTGAATCGAACGTCTGAGAGAGCGCCCAGAGCTCGTCTTCGGGACCTTCGTGGTTGATGCGCTGCTTGAGATTCGTCGCGCTGATCTCCGACGCCACCCGTGTGATGTCTCGCACCGGCCGGAGCATCATCCCGGAAAGGACGTAGCCGCCGATTCCCGAAGCCGCTGCGAGACCAACGACTGCGAGGAGCGACCAGGTCCGCAGCCGGTCCAGGTTGTCGGAATAGATCTGCTCCTCTGCCTGCTTCAGGACTCCGCGGGTCGTCAGCACAGGCTGAAAGCCGCTGATCGCATTACCCGGCCCGCGGACGGGCTGCCACTCTACATCGTTCACACCCTCGAGCTGGTAAGCGATGATATCCGGCTGGTCGAGGCGCGCGGCCAGGTTCAGGGCAACAACGAACGCCACGCCAAAGACGAGCAGCAAGCTCGAATACCACACGGTGAGCCGAAAGCGCACCGTGAGTGCGAAAGCGGGCATGCGCATGTGCTCCACCCTAGAGGACGTAGCCCTTGCCACGAATAGTCTCGATCAGTTGCTCTTCAAAGCCTTCGTTGAGCTTGCGGCGAAGGTTGTTCATGTGAACCTTCACCGTCTGAGTAAATGGGTTCGCGTGCTCATCCCAGATGTGCTCGAGGAGCTCCTCCTGGGGGACGGCGCGGCCCTCGTTTCGAGCAAGGTAATAGAGGAGCGCGAACTCCTTCGGCGTGAGGTGGATGTCGCGCCCGTCGCGTTTTACCCGGTTGGTGTTGGGGTCGAGTTCGAGACCTCGCGTATTGAGGACGGGCTCGCGAAGGCCGCCCTCACGGCGTGTTACCGCGCGGATGCGCGCCTTCAGCTCACTGAAAGCGAACGGCTTCACGAGGTAGTCATCGGCCCCCATATCGAGGCCTTCGATGCGTTCCTTGATGGTGCTGCGAGCGGTGAGCATGATGATGCCCCCGCCGAAGCGGTCCTCGCGCAGGCGCCGGCAGACTTCGAGCCCGTCGACACGTGGCAGATTGAGGTCAAGGCAGATGACGTCGTAGTTGTTGACGCTCGCCTTTTCAATGGCTTCTGCGCCATCGTTGGCGATGTCAACTGCATAACCTTCTTTGATCAGGCCTTTTTCGAGTGCACTCGCAATGGCCTCTTCGTCTTCAACGACAAGCACGCGCATGGTGCATGAGCTCCCTGGGGATATAGAACCAAGGTAGCCCGGCTGTTCCGAAGCGAAGGTAAAGATGAATCCCGATCATGACGCATTCGCGCCTTCGGCCACTACGCGGCGCGCCGGGATTGATGGCGATGGTAGGGCACTCGTGGCTGGCACCCTACGGGGGAGGCGTGCCGAATCCGGATACTGGTGACGGTGTGGTGCGGCCGGCTTCCGCAACCGATGGTGTTGTGGCGACGAAAGCGCTCCGCCACGATGGCGGCGATGACGGACACCGCACTCCCAATGAGGAAGAGGTCGAAAGCGGCGGTAAGCAGCGGGTGGACCATGTCAGCACATCCGTTCGATTGGTGAAAAGAGACTAGGCGCACGGATGTTCTGGTGTCAACACATCTGTTCTAAAGTCGTCAACAGGTGTCGCGATCCACTCGTGTATACTGCCGCCCCGAAGGCGAGATGCCGCTACCGGAGGGCGGATGCTGGCGAAGGTCTACAGTTGCGCACTGATCGGCCTCGAGGGTGAGCTGGTCGAGGTCGAGGTCGACATCGCCCGTGCCGAGATGCCCAACACCACCATCGTCGGGCTCCCCGACACGGCCATTCAGGAGTCTCGCGAGCGGGTTCGTGCGGCGATCAAGAATGGGGGGCTCACCTGGCCGTTCAACAGCCGTATCGTCGTGAACCTGGCCCCGGCCGACCTCCGCAAGGAGGGGCCAGCGTACGATCTGCCGATCGCAGTCGGGATGCTCGCAGCGAGCGGACAGGTTGTCGGCGCCTTCGAAGATGCCGTCTTCATGGGTGAACTTTCGCTGGACGGCGACGTCCGCCCGGTTCACGGTGTCTTGCCCATGGTCGCGCTGGCGAAAGCACGGGGGAAGACACGCGCGTTCGTCCCCGCCGGGAATGCCCCCGAGGCTGCCCTCGTCTCAGGGATCACGGTCTATCCGGTCAGTTCACTGGCATCGCTCGCATCGCACCTCCTTGATGCGGTACCTATCGACCCGGTGCCCGCGGGCACGGGCGCCACGCAGCCGGAGTTGTACCGTGGGACGGACTTCGCCGACATCGTTGGCCAGGAGCATGTAAAGCGGGCGCTCGAGGTAGCGGCCTCCGGCGGCCATAACGTCATAATGCGTGGGCCACCGGGAAGCGGGAAAACGCTCCTTGCCCGGGCCGTCCCATCGATCCTGCCGGCGATGTCGACCGAGGAGGCGTTGGAGGTGACGCGGATCTATAGCGTTGCCGCGCTTCTCCCGGCCGGCTCCGGGCTGGTAACCACGCGACCGTTTCGCGCCCCGCACCACACCATTTCCCATGCCGGCCTCGTGGGTGGAGGCACCGTGCCGCGGCCAGGCGAGATCACCCTCTGCCATCGGGGTGTGCTCTTCCTCGATGAGCTGCCGGAGTTCGGCCCGCAGGTGCTCGAGGTGTTACGACAGCCACTCGAAGACCGGACCGTGACTATCAGCCGGGCGCGGATGTCTGTCACGTTCCCCGCGAATTTCTCCCTCATCGCGGCGATGAACCCCTGCCCGTGTGGCTACTACGGCGATTCGTCGCACGAATGCAGCTGTGCGCCGTCGGCTGTGTCGCGTTATCAGCGGCGCATCTCGGGCCCGCTGCTCGACCGGATCGATCTCTTCGTGGACGTTCCCCGAGTGGCCTACGAAAAGCTGGCTTCGACGGCGAAGGGAGAACCATCGGCGGCTGTGGCCGAGCGAGTACGGCGGGCGCGCGAAATCCAGCGGGCGCGGTTCGCGGGCGACGGCTTTGGTGGCGTCACGCTCAACTCCGACATGAATGCCTCACAGGTTCGCGACTTTGCACAGACGCAGATGAGCGAAGGCGCGGGGAAGCTGCTGCGGGTGGCGGTCGAACAGCTCAATCTCTCCGCGCGGGCGTTTCACCGCGTGCTCAAGCTGGCCCGAACGATTGCCGACCTCGGCGGCAGCGAGGGCATCGAGCAGGCGCACATCGCCGAGAGCATCCAGTACCGCGAGCGCGGCGACTGAGTGGAGCAACCCGTGCGGCTAACCCAGCGCTTCGCTACGATGGATGACTACGGGCCCCCGTAGCTCAGCGGATAGAGTGTCGGCCTCCGGAGCCGAAGGCACAGGTTCGAGTCCTGTCGGGGGTACCAGCCCACCAATTGAGCGGAAACAACCTACCCGTTCGGGATGATGACCGCCCGGCCGCGGATCTTGCCGTCGTGCAAGAGCTGGTAGGCGTGTGGCGCCTCATCGAGACTGAAGGTCTCTACCTCAACCGAGATCTGGCCGCGCCGCGCGAGTTCGAGCACCTCGATGAGCTCGGCCCGTGAGCCCCAGTAGGGAGAGCGCACGGCGACATCCCAGGCGGTTGTGAGGAATCCAACGGGAAGAGCACCCCCGCCGATACCGACAATCGAGACATCGCCTTCCACGGCTGCTGATGCGCCCGCGATCTCCACGGTTGGTTGCATGCCAACAAAGTCGAAAACGGCGCTTGCTCCCAGGCCACCCGTCAGCTCCCTGATTCGCTGAGGAGCATCGGAGTTGGAAAGCAGCGTCTCGTGGGCGCCCACCTGGCGGGCGAGTTCGAGCTTCTCGCCGTTCACATCGAGGGCGATGATCCGTGCCCCAGTGATGGCGCGAAGTACCTGGATAGCGACGTGTCCGAGTCCGCCGGCGCCAATGACAACTGCCGTGCTCCCAGCACCGAGCTTCGGCAGCGAGTTCTTGATTGCGTGATATGGCGTAAGGCCCGCATCGGTGAGCGAGACATTCTTCACCGGGTCGAGGCCGCGGAGCGGAACGAGGTGGCGCGGGCTATCCACGATCATGTACTCGGCCATCGCCCCCGGGGAGCCGAGGCCGGGCGGCATGATCCCTTCAGCGGCCGCGTTGAGGCAGTAGTTCTCCTTACCCTCGGCGCACTTCACGCAACGTCCACAGCCCCATGGCCCATATACCGCCACCGAGTCGCCGATGGCGACCCCCTCGGCGCCCTCGCCAAGTGCGGCCACGGTGCCGGCTCCTTCGTGCCCGAGTGTGAGGGGGAGCGGGTAGCGGAATCCTTCCGGTGGCAGGCTCATCACGAACTGGTCGGAATGACAGATTCCCGCCGCGGACACCCTGAGCAGGACCTGGCCGGGACCGGGTTCGGGCTTCGGAACCTCCACCACCTCGGGCTTTGCGCCGACCTGCCGATACTGAAGCGCCTTCATACGATCTCCCATGAAGATTGTTGCCCCGGTCCTTCGCGCAATTCGAACCTGCGTCGATCCTGAAGTCAAGGAAACTCGGCCCCATATCGAGAGCCATCCGTTGCGTGGCTCCGTACAATGGGCCTCCAGGAGGTGATCCTGATGGGTGACGAGTTCCGCGATTTCACGCTTGCGGCTGTCCAGGCAGCGCCGGTTTTTCTCGACCGCGAAGCCAGTATCGACAAGGCCTGCCGTCTCATCGATGAGGCAGCATCGCTTGGTGCAGACCTCGCTGTCTTCGGGGAAACCTGGGTGTCGGGTTACGCGTCATTTGCGGCCTGGCCACAACATCCGCTGTTTGCTGACTTGCTCCGGCGCTTCGTCGCGAACGCAGTTGAAGTCCCATCTCCCGCAACCGACGCACTCTGCCGTGCGGCCCGGAAGGCGGGCACCGATGTCGCAATTGGCATCGCTGAACGCGACATGACGACTGGCGGGACCGTTTACTGCACGCTCCTCTTTATCGGGCGTGAAGGCGTCATTCTCGGCAAGCACCGGAAGCTCAAGCCCACGATGTTCGAGCGCACCGTCTGGGGCGAAGGGGACGGGAGTTCGCTGCGACTCTATGAGCGGCCCTACGGAAAACTCGGTGGACTCAACTGCTGGGAGCACCAGATGGTCCTGCCCGGCTATGCGCTCATGTCCCAGGGGATTGATGTCCACGCCGCTGTCTGGCCAGGTGGGACATTTGCCCGACAGGAGGTACTTTCGAGGGCGTTCGCGATGCAGGGCGCCTGCTACGTGGTGATGGCGGGAGGCCTCATGCGCGAAGAGGACATGCCGCCCGAAATCCGCGAGCGCGTGCTGGAACTCGACGGTGCCGAGCGGAGACTGCTCATCCCATGCGATGGTGCCTCGGGGATTATCGCCCCGAGCGGGGAGATGCTCGCCGGTCCGCTGCTCAACCAGGAAGGGATCCTGACGGCAAAGGCCAATCGCGGCCGTGTGATGATGCAGAAGATGATCGCCGACCATGCCGGCCACTACTCCCGGCCCGATGTGTTCGAGTTCCGGGTGAACGCTCGCCGCAAGCAGACTGTCGCCTTCGATGGGCAGCAACCAGCCGGCCCGGTTGCACCCATCTCACGCGCCATCGATGAAGGCGCTATCCGGGGAAGCCGCGAACTCGAAGGAGCGATGAGTGATGCCGCCCGGGAGTTCGCCGCCGTTGCCGAGGGTGGCCTCTGATGGCTTTACCGCTCGCAATTATCGCGGTGGGGGGAATGGTCCTTGTAATCCTTGGCTGGATGGGCCTCACGGGGCGGCTCCCCCGTAACGGCATTGCGGGCATCCGCACCGCCTACACGATGAAGAGCGACCAGCATTGGTATGCAGCACATCGTAACGGGGCGCCAATACTGATCTTTGGTGGTGTGGCGGTGTTCATGACTGGCCTCGCCTTCTTCCCCTTCACGATCGCAGACAAGGTGCCGCCTGGCCTGGCCTTTTCGGTCACCCTCGCGATGACCTGCATCCTGCTCGTTTCGGCACTCGTCTCCTGGCAGGTTGGGGTGAGGGGCGCCAAGCGCGAACTTGGGGAGCGTTAGCCATTTCGCCGCCCAACCGGGTAAGCGGAGGCGTCTTCGAACCCTTTCGATTACAGTCGGAATAAGGGAAGCAGTTTCCATGCAGTAAACTGTTGGTTCGGAGGAAAAGGTATGGATCTTCAGGTTCTCAGGGACGCAATGAGGCGACTCGGGAAGGAAACCGTGGCGCCGGCTGCCGCCGAGACCGAGCGAAACCACGGTATCGCCCCGGCGATCTGGTCAGCCATCGCGAAGATGGAGTTGACCGGGGTCATGGTGGCTCCGGAATACGATGGCGCAGGTGGTGGCCTGCCCGAGGCACTTGTCGTTGCCGAGGAACTCGGCCGAGCCTGCACCTCCACCGCGTGGCAGTGGCTGGAGCACACCAATACCACAGTCGCCCTCAATAACTTCGGCAGCCCCGAGCTCAAGGAGTCCATGTTGAAGCCGCTTGCCCGCGGCGAACTCCTGGGAGCGGCCATGAAGACGACTGAAGCGGGGGGTGGCTCGGATATCCAGACGCTAAAAACGACCGCAGTGCCATCTGCGGAGACCTACGTACTCAACGGCACAAAGGTATTCCAGAGTCTTGCAGGGTCGGCCGATGTTTACCTGGTCGTGGCGCGTGAGGGGTCTTCGGATTCGGATGCGCTCAGCATCCTTGCTGTCGAGCGCAACGCCCCGGGGCTGAGCTTTGGCCCTGCCGAAAGCACGATGGGCCTTCGAGGTATTTCGATTGGCGACATGATCATGCAGGACTGCACCGTCCCCAGGGGTAATCTGATTGGGGCCCCTGGTGGCTTCGGACCGGTTTTCGGGGCTATTGGTGGCTTCGCAATGCAGGCTGCCTCTTCTATCTCCATCGGGATGATGCAGGCATCCATCGACGAGACGCTCGCATTCCTCGCGAATCGGCAGGTTGGGGCACGAACGCTGGGCTCACTCCACGGGATCCAGATGCAGGTGGCGGACCTCATCATCGACGTCGAGAGCAGCCGGGGCATGCTCGAACGTGCGGGCCGCGAGCCGGCGAATGTCGCCCTCCGCTTTGCGACCAAGGTGCGTGCGACGGAAGCCGCGGCACGCGTGGTCGACCGTTGTCTGCTCCTGCATGGAAACGCTGGCTACTCCCAGGCGCTCCCCTTTGAGCGGCGTGCCCGGGACGCACGGGCGCTTGCCATTCACTACGGCAATAACGACGTGATGCGTGGGAACCTTGGGCAGATGGCCCTTGCGAAGCCAGCCCGGCCCTAAAGAGGGCCACGGCTGAGAAGCGCGTGGATGCGGCCCCGGGCAGACCCGGTTCCCCGTGTGCCGGGGGCGATAGATACTGAGGCGGCCGCACCACGTGCAATACCTCCCAGGACCCGCCAGTGCCCAAGCTCGTCCTCGCCTATTCCGGTGGTCTCGATACCACGACTGCTATCAAGTGGCTCTCCGTTGAGCAGGGCTACGATGTCATCGCCCTCAACATCGACGTCGGAAAGAGCCGTGAGCAACCAGTTGTCGAATCACGGGGACTGGCCGCCGGGGCGCTCAAGGTCCGGGTGATCGACGCCAGGGAAGACTTCATCCGCTACTTCGCCTTCCCGGCACTCGCGGCCGGGGCGATGTACCAGGATGCCTACCCCCTTGCCACCGCTCTTGCCCGCCCACTCATGGCCAAACTCCTCGTCGACGTTGCAAACGAGGAGGGCGCGAGTGCCGTTGCCCACGGCTGCACGGGCAAAGGCAACGACCAGGTCCGCTTCGATATCGGGATCCAGACACTCAACCCGTCGCTCGAGATCGTGGCGCCCACGCGTGAGAATGCGATGGCCCGCGAGATGCAGATCGAGTACCTGAAGAAGCACGGGATCGACATCCCCTGGGGGACGAAGGGGCCATACAGCATCGACGAGAACCTCTGGGGACGTAGCGCCGAGGCGGGCGTTCTCGAAGATCCGTGGCAGGAACCCCCGCACGATGCCTACGAGTGGACAGTCTCGCCCGAGGATGCTCCCCCTCAGCCGGCTTACGTGGAGATCGCCTATAAGCACGGGATGCCGATCTCGCTCAACGGCGAGGAGATGTCCCCCGTCGCGATGGTCGAATACCTGAACGATCTCGGTGGCCGTTACGGCGTGGGCCGGATCGACCATATCGAAGATCGTCTCGTTGGCATCAAGAGCCGCGAGATCTATGAAGCACCCGCGGCCACCATCCTCCATGCAGCCCATCGTGCACTGGAGGGCATGACCCTTTCGAAGCAGCAGCTCAAGCTCAAGAAAGTGGTCGCAACCGAGTACGCCGAACTGATCTACAACGGCCTCTGGTTCAGCGCTCACCACCAGGATATCGCCGCCTACATCGCCAGCACACAACGCCACGTGAGCGGCACCATCCGTGTCCGCCTGCAGCGCGGGACCGCGACCGTCGTTTCGCGCCGGGCGGATGAGTCGCTGTACGACCGCAGGCTCGCTACCTATGATCGCGGCGATACATATGATCAGTCGGCAGCCGTGGGCTTCATCAATGTCTGGGGCCTGCAGACTCGTGTCCAGACACGCACACAGCTCCTTGGGACGACATCCGACCCGCTGAAGATCGCCATGCCAGGAGAGAACCCATGACAAACGCCACAACCCCGGAAGCCACCGTCCGCTATGAAGGCCCCGGTGTAAGTACCGAGATCTGGGCGATGACGCAGGCCAACTTCATGGTGATGATCCCCGGTCAGCATGCAAAGGAGGCCGCTATCGCATTGAATGATGCCGCTGCGAAGTATCTTGCAGAGCAGCTCGGCCAGGAGGATACACCCGAGAACCGGCAAGCACTCGCTCGGGACGTCGGCTCTTTCATCCTCACGAAGCAGCTCGGCGCGGGCGGCCGTATTGATTCGGTAACGACGGTGTCAGTTGCACTCCTGGGCCAACACCCGGAGCTCGTCGACCACCTGAAGTCGATTGAAGGCTAGCTGATGACCGCAACCGCCACCGGAGACGAGTGGTGGCGGCGTGCCGTCATCTACCAGGTATACCCGCGCAGCTTTCAGGATTCGAACGGTGATGGGATCGGCGATCTCCCGGGCTTGATCGATCGCCTCGACTACCTGAACGACGGTACTCCGGGCTCACTCGGCATCGATGCTATTTGGCTGTCGCCCACCTTTCCTTCTCCGATGAAGGACTTCGGCTATGACGTGAGCGATTACCTCGGGGTCGCAGCGGAGTTTGGTGACCTCGAAACGATGGACCGATTGCTTGCGGAGTGTCATAGCCGGGACATCAGGGTCCTCCTGGACTACGTGCCGAATCACACCTCCGACCAGCATCCCTGGTTTCTCGAGGCCCGTGCATCTCGCGATAACCCCAAACGAGACTGGTATGTGTGGCGCGATGCAAAACCTGATGGCAGCCGCCCGAACAACTGGCGCTCAGCATTTGGCGGCCCGGCCTGGACGTTCGATGAGGCGACGGGGCAGTACTACCTGCACTCGTTCCTCAAAGAGCAGCCCGACCTGAACTGGCGGAACCCCGGCGTGGTGCAGGCGATGCACGATGTCCTTCGCTTCTGGCTCGATCGTGGCGTCGATGGCTTCCGAATCGACGTCATGGGCATGATCGTGAAGCACCCGGAACTGGCAGATAACCCACCAAACCCGAACTGGGTACCAGGTGGGAGCGACCGAATGCAGCACCTGTGGGTGAACAATCGCAACTACCCGGACGTCTTCGAGGCGGTCCGTGGCATCCGCGGAGTGCTCGACGAATATGACGCCCGCGTGGCAGTCGGCGAAGTCTTTGGCTCAGCCGAAGAGATCGGCAAGTTCTATGGTGAAGCCGCACTGAATGGCCTGCACCTCGCCTTCAACTTCCAACTCATCCACGAGAGTGAGCCGTTCAACCGCTACACCCCATGGGATGCCACCGCACTCCGGCGGATCATTGAGAACGCCGAGGCTGCGCTACCGCCCGGTGCACAGCCCTGCTATGCAATCGCCAACCACGACCGCTCGCGGTTCATTTCCCGGAATAACCACGATGGCCGGGGCCTCGAGCGTGCCCGAGCGTCAGTTATCTTGCTCATGGCATTGCGGGGGACGCCATTCGTCTACTATGGCGAAGAGATCGGGATGACCGATGTTGAAATCCCGGATGATCAACTCCAGGACCCGGCCCGCTTTCGGTCGTTTGGGCGAGATCCGGCGCGGACACCGATGCAATGGGATACGTCGCCGGGCCGGGGATTCACAACCGGCAGGCCATGGCTACCGTTCGGGCCGGAGACGATCAACCTCGAGTCACAACTCCAACAGGATGACTCGCTATTCGCGCTCTATCGCCGGGCAATCTGGCTTCGGAAAGACCAGGAATCGCTCTATCGTGGCGTGTTCCAGCATATCGACCTGGACGATGACGTCTTCGCGTTCAAGCGTGAGTGGCCGGGCGCCAGGTCCATCCTTGTAATCATCAATACGGCAATCGAACCACGCTCGGTCGTCCTCCCCGAGGGCTATGGCCAGGTGCTTCTTGCCACCCGTCGTGAGGCGGAAGGCCGCCCTGTCGCCGGGAGCGTTGTTCTGCCGGGCCTCGCGGGCATGTGGGTCGCTCGCGCCTGAACACTGTTCGCGTTCGTTCCCAACGCTCCGGTATCCTCAATGTCCCATGACTGAACGGCGCCGTATCCGTGTCGACGACTTCAAACCACGCGAACCCCAGGCTCCTTCCACGCCCGAGCCTCCAGCGGAGTGCACGTGTCCGCGTCTCGACCCCGATGACTGGCATAACGTCGAGAACGACTGGTCGGACATCGCTTTCGTTCGGGGGGCCACCAATGCAGTGCTCGGCGTACCGGTGGGCTACGACGTCGCGAAGGCGGGGCTCGCTGAAAAGGCCGCCAGGCTGGGGCTCACGGTGCCAGAGGATGCGATGTTGCTGCTCGGATCGGGGAAGTTCCGCAGGCCTATCATGCTGGAGGTCGAGGGTGCGAAACCCGGCATGAAAGACGTGTACTTCCCCGGCGGAATCGCGCATACCTGGCTGGTTGATGCGCCATGGGGCGAGATGCAACGTGCCGTAGACGAAGCCCGCGATGCTGCCACCGAGCGTCACGGGCGCAAACCCGATGACCTGTGGATCTGGTACCTCACCTGCCGCGAGTGCTCCCGGGAGCGCAATTTCGAGACGCTCGTTGTCGCACACTTCCGGGAGTAGCGCCGCATGGACACCTTCGAGCAGTTGCAGTCCTACTTCTGGGTGCTTCTTGCACTTGGCCTCGGCGGGCTTGTTGGCCTCGAGCGGGAGTTCCGGGGTCACGAGGCAGGGATTCGGACGACGGCCCTTGTCTGCGCCGGGGCAGCGTTGTTTTCGCTGGCAAGTGCCCATCTTGGCGAGACGCGAATCTCGGCCGGAGTGGTGCAGGGTATTGGCTTTCTTGGTGCGGGGCTCGTGTTCCAGCGGGGCGATGGTGTGAAGGGGGTGACAACTGCCGCAACCATCTGGGTGATGGCATCGGTTGGGCTGCTCGTGGGGTATCACCTCTGGCTGACCGCTGTGCTCTCATCGGCCACGTTCGTCGTCCTCCTCGAGATGGCGCCGATTTCCGACTGGGTGCTTACGCACGGGAAGCCCTACGAGGGAGCACATGACAATCCAACTCGGCGCCACCGCGCGGGGACGTCACCTGCGCCCGGCGATGACGCACCACGATCCGTTGAGTAGGATGGAGGGGCGTCGGGCGCATCGCGCTCGCCACAACTCGCCTGCTTTGGCCGTTTCGAGGTTCGACTGGTGACCCACTGCCGGCTGTATCACGCCCCCGGCTCCATGACGCTCGCTGGCTCTTGCGACGCTCGTTGTCATGCCGTCGTGTTTCCTCCCGGGCACCAACTCGCCCTTCCTCTGCCCCGCGGTATGTAACCGGCGGGGCACCCCCAAGAACTGTGGCCGCAGACCAGTTTCCGTCTCCCCCAACGAGTGCACGTTCGAGGTATGAATCGTGGCTGACCGCTATGAACCCCACATGATTGAGACAAAATGGCGCGAGCGCTGGCTGGCGGACAATCTCTACCACGCGCCCGACAACGACCCTCGCCAGAAGTGGTACGCACTCACGATGTTCCCCTACCCGTCGGGAGATCTTCACACCGGCCACTGGTATGCCATGGCCCCGAGTGACGCGGCGGCGCGTTATCGCCGGATGCTTGGCTACAACGTCATGTTCCCGATGGGCTTCGACGCATTCGGGCTCCCGGCCGAGAACGCCGCGATTCGCCGCGGTATCGACCCTGCCGAGTGGACCTTCGCGAACGTCGAACGGATGCGCGGGCAACTCCAGCTGATGGGTGCAGGCTTCGACTGGGAGCGTGAGCTGGTGACCGCCTCGCCCGACTATTACAGGTGGACGCAGTGGTGGTTCCTGCAACTCTACAAGAACGGGCTGGCCTATCGTGCCGAGGCCGCCGCAAACTGGTGCCCCGGTTGCCAGACGGTGCTTGCCAACGAGCAGGTGGTCGATGGCCGCTGTGAGCGCTCCGACGATGTCGTCGAACGGCGCTTCCTGACGCAGTGGTTCTTCCGGATCACCGACTATGCCGAGGAGCTCCTGAAGTTCGACGGTATCGAGTGGCCTGAGAGCGTCAGGACGCGCCAGACGAACTGGATTGGACGCTCCGAGGGTGCGCACCTCAATTTCGACGTTGATGTCCCGGGTGTCGATTCAAAGCTAACGGTCTTTACAACGCGCCCCGATACCGTCTATGGGGCCACTTTCATGGTGCTCGCGCCCGAACACGCGCTCGTCAATCGCATCACCACGCCCGAGCAACGAGCCACCGTCGACGCCTACATCACGCAGACGAGCCGGCAGACGGAAATCGAGCGCCTCTCAACAGAGCGGGAGAAGACCGGGGTATTTACCGGCGCCTACGCAATCAATCGGTTCAATGGCGTACGCATTCCGATCTGGATCGCGGACTACGTACTCGTAACCTATGGCACGGGCGCCATTATGGCCGTTCCCGCACACGACCAGCGGGACTTCGAGTTCGCAACCAGGTTCGGGCTGGAGATCACCCCCGTCTTCTCGCACCCCGAAGTCGACGTAACGCAACCCCTCAGAGAAGCGTTCCCGCGCGGTGACCGGATGATCAACTCCGGGCCTTTTGACGACACCCCCGATGAGGAGGCGTTTCAGCGTGTCGTCTCCTTTGCCGAAGAGCGTGGAATCGGCAAGGGAACGGTGAACTACCGGCTGCGCGACTGGCTCATCTCCCGCCAGCGGTATTGGGGCGCACCTATTCCGATGGTGTATTGCGAGCAACATGGGCCAGTACCGGTCCCCGAGGACCAGCTACCGGTACTCCTCCCGGAAAAGGTGAAGTTTGAGCCGACAGGCCAGTCGCCACTCACCCAGATCGAAGAGTGGGTGAACACGACCTGCCCAATCGATGGGGGCCCCGCACGCCGCGAGACCGACACGATGGACACCTTCATGTGCTCGAGCTGGTATCAGATGCGCTTCGCCGACCCGCACAACGCTGAGCGGCCGTTCTCGCGCGAGGCAGCGCGCCAATGGCTCCCGGTAGACCAGTACACGGGCGGCCAGGAACACGCGGTCATGCACCTGCTCTACGTCCGCTTCTTCTGGAAGGCGGCTCGTGATATGGGGCTCGTCGAAGGCGACGAACCGATGCTCCGGCTGTTCAACCAGGGTGTCATCCTCGGGCCCGATGGCAACCGCATGTCGAAGAGCCGGGGTAACGTCGTTGCTCCCGATGACCAGGTGAAGAAGTACGGTGCCGATGCATTCCGCTGCCAGCTCATGTTTGTCGGCCCATGGGACCAGGGTGGGCCGTACAACCCGACGGGGATGGCCGGTATCGTTCGCTGGCTCAACCGGCTCTGGTCACTCGTTACAGAGCACCCACAACTCGAGGTCAATCCCGAGTCCGAAGCGGCGCGTTCGCTGCGCCGCGTATCGCACAAGACGACCCGTGCCGTGACACAGGAGATTGAGGCGTTCCGCTTCAACACGATGATCTCCCGGCTGATGGAGCACACTACCGCGATGCAAAAGGCGCGCGAGGCCGGACCGATCGACCGGCATGCCTGGGAGGAGGCCGTGCGTACGGCTATTCTCCTCACTGCACCACTCGCCCCATACGTCGCCGAGGAACTCTGGGAGCGTATCGGCGGGGCCTACAGCGTTCACACCCAGCAGTGGCCGGTGTTCGACCCGGCACTTGCCGCCGATGACGAAATCGAGGTCGTCGTGCAGGTGAACGGCAAGGTGCGTGACCGCCTGGTGCTGGCGGCCGATGCTGATGAGCTAGCCGCCCGGGAGGCTGCGTTTGCCTCGCCGAAGATCGGTGACTGGCTCGGCGGAAAGGAACCGCGACGCGTGATCTACGTCCCCGGTAAGCTCTTGAATATCGTCGTGTAAACAGTCCACCCAGCCCGCCCGACTCGTGATTCAGAGGGTGCCCGGTCACTTTACAAATTGCTGGACACCCGAATCTCACCCGTCTATCGTGCAGATGCGGCACGTGTGCAACGTATCTGCAACGCTCGCGCTTGCCCGGACACGGCAGGCGCCCAGGAGGCATCATGCAGCTCAACAAGAAGAACCCGCGCGACCCGCAATTCACCGACCAGAACGACCAGTTCGAAGAGGACTACAACATGGATGAGGCCGAGACCACCGATGCACGTGGGGAGGCGACGACCCGAACACGTGTCCGGGCAGAAGCAGAGGCCGAACCCCGCGCCGCCCGCAACGAGAGCGTCGTTGATGCGAACTCGGCCTTCGATGGCAAGTACGAGACGTCGCAAGATCTCCGCGTCCAGGGGAGTATCAGCGGTGAGATCATTTGCCGTGGGCTTCTGACGATTGAACAGGAGGCCACGGCCAAGGCGAGCATCCAGGCGCGTGATGCTCATGTCCGGGGCCGCCTCGAGGGCGATATCACCTGCAGTGGCCGCCTGTTGCTTGCGAGCACGGCCGTTGTGAGCGGCACACTCAAGGCCGGCAGTCTCGTAATCGAGGAGGGTGCATCGCTGAGCGGTAGCGTCGAAACCGCCGGTGCACCCGTTGCTGCTCAGCCGCCGGTGCCTGCACCACAGGCCGCCGCCCGGGCTGCTGTGGCGTCCGAACCAGCTACCCCTGCCACCTCGGAGCGTGGAGCATCAGTCTCGAGCAGTCGTGGTCCCAGTTGGAGCGGTGAGCGCCGCCCGAACGGTAACTCGGGGGAGAGTGCACCCGTTCGTAACGGTCGCCAGGCACCCTCGTTTGCCTTTGTCCCCACCAGCGAAGAACGCGCGGCTGCGTCTGATCGCAGCTAGCGAGACGGGTGTATGCACGCAGAAGCGGCGAGACCCTGGAGGTCCCGCCGCTTCTCTTTGCGCTGCTTGCGACGAGCTTAGTCAGGCGACGCTGAAGTAGACAACGTCGTCGACGACCCACGTGTTGATCGACTTATTCATGCGCTTTGCTGCACGGCTGACGCGTAGTGCCACACCGCGCGGAGTTTCACCGCGAGATGGCTGCAGCTTACCGATCTTTCCCGACGGCACACCTTCGACGAATCGTTCGTACTCCCGCATCCGGGCTGCGAGACGACCCGTCTGACGGGTGGGTCGTGGAGCTTCAGACTCCTTGATGACGCTAAATTCTGCCACCGATTTCCCTTTCTTGGTCGCTGAGGCTGGTCTTGGCCCGCTCGTTATGCGCCAGCGTTCCTACACACTAGAGCAACAGCGGCATGAATTCCAGTGCCAGCTTCACTCCCATTGAGTGGACCGGTACCGGACCCAATGCCCCTTCCGCCAGCAGCCGAACGTGCTTCGAATGCTATCGCTTCTCCTGCAATGAACCGATGCTCATCCGAATCGATTCGAGGAATGCCTGCAACTGGTTCTCAAGCCGATGGAGGACTTCGAGTGCGTACTGATCGGCATCATCGAGTTGCCGGGTGGCAGCTTCCGCTGCTTCGCTCAGGTGTGCCGCTGCGGTAGCATCAGCCTCGGCGATCGCCTGGCGTGCTCTCGCCTCCGCATCCATTAGCATCTGGTGGCTGCGTTCCTGTGCCTCACGAACGACGGAGCTCTCTTCGATTCGAAGGCTGCGTTCGGTTTCGGCAAGCGAGATCGTTTGCTGGGCCTTGTCGTGCGCGTCGCTCAGGATCTGGTCTCGCATTTCGAGGATCTGCTGCGCCTGCCGCATGTCTGCTGGCACGGACAGCCGCATCTGATCGATAACGTCGAGCATGCGCTTCCGATCGACAACGAGGTTGCCGCCTACAGGAAGACGCCGGGCCTGGATGACCAGCTCTTCGAGAGTGTCGACCAGATCGAGGATTTCCACCGTGGGGCCGGTGCTCTCCCTGCTAGGTGAGGTTCAGCTTTTCGCGGATGGCAGTTCTGACATGCGCTGGTACGAGTTCCGCGACGTCGTAGCCGAGCTTCGAAACCTCCCGGATTCGGCTGGCACTGATATAGAGGAAGTCCTGGTTCGCCATGAGATACACACTCTCCAGATGGGGAGCCATTTTGCGGTTCATGAGCGCCATGTCGAACTCTGCTTCGAAGTCGCTGACGGCGCGAATACCGCGGACAATCGCAACCGCGCCTTTACGACGGGCGAACTCCACTGTCATCTCGTCGAAGCCTTCTACTTCGACTTGCGGCATGTCCTCCACGGCCCTGGCGAAGAGTGCGATGCGCTCATCCCATGTGAACATGCCGGTTTTCTCCCGGCCCCTCACGACGGCCACAATGACGCGGTCGAACAGGTGTGTCATTCGGCGAACCAGGTCGAGATGACCATTCGTGACGGGGTCGAACCCCCCCGGGAAGACTGCGATCCTCATTCCCCCTCCTGCCTGACATACAGTGCGGTCGCACTGTCGCCATAGACACGACGCTCCGAGCAGACAAGGCCTTTCGGGCGTTCCGGCGGATTGTAACGGCTTCCGTGCTCGTAGACGACAGTCCCGTCAGCTACAAGGAACCCGGAAATTGCGAGTAGTGTATCGATTGCTGTCTCATCGTTGTACGGCGGGTCCATGAACACGAGGTCGAACGGTCCCTCGACGCTTCGCAGCGCCGCCGGCAGCCGTCCCCGCACAACGGTGCCCTGTGCCGCAAACCCGGTCCGGGCGAGGCTCTGGAGGATTGCCTGGCAGCCTGCGGCTTCTGCCTCGATGAACGTCGCACGGGCGGCACCCCGGCTCAGTGCCTCGATCCCCAGTGCGCCCGTCCCCGCGTAGAGGTCGAGTACGGAGGCATTCGCCACGGTGTCACCGAGGATGTTGAACACCGCCTCGCGTACAAGGCCGGACGTTGGGCGAAGTCGCACGCCCCGTGGCTCGGCAAGGGGAATGCCCCGTGCAGTGCCCCCGGCTATCCGAAGCTTTGCGGCAGCCATCAGTTCGTTGCCGTGGCAGTCCCGGCCACCGGGGTCTTCGTGTCGCGTGCCACGATATTGGCCGTGGCCTCGCTCTGGTAGAGGGAAACACCATCGCTTAGCGTGAGCGTAATCGTGTAGGTACCAGGCTCAGCCGGCGTGCTCCACGTGATGCGGCCCTTCCGGTTGTCCTCGAATGTCCCCTTGCTTACTGTCCATTTGGGTGCCAGGTCGTTGGCGTTCGGGGCGAGCAGTATCGGCTGCCCACTGGAGACGAACGGCAACACGGCGGTCCAGATGTTGCCGAGATAGGTGTCCTCGCTCGCGTCCTCGACTGCGACCCCTCCAAGCTTGTACTGGTTGATGTACTCCAGCTTGAATCCGACGCTGAAGAAGTTCTCGATCCACACGGTGCGTCCGCCGTTCTGTTCGTAGGTGAACGCGACACAGGCACTATCAGGGAACCATTGCACCCCGGTGCGCCCTTCCTCCTTGTCGATATTCGTGCCAACAACCGTCACTTGGCTGCTCGCCTGGATCTTGTCGGCACGAACAGCGATCTGCGTGGCGATCGTCATCGCCTGCGTGACGCTCATCGTCGTGATGCCCGAGACGGATTTCTCCGATGCGTACGGCGTGACCGTCAACACCAGGCGCGTGGTTGGCTGCACCCTGGTAGTCAGGTAGCCAAGAATCGCGGGCATGTCAGTCCGATACTTCCCCTGGTCACGGTAGGGTGCTAGCTGGATGACATCGGCGGCTTTGCCGATCTCGGCCCAGTCGTACGCACCTTCCTCTATGCGGTCCTGGTTCCGGATCGGCGGCTGCAAGGTGACTGTCAGTTGCTTGCCCTGGGCGTGTAATCGTTGGCCGAGTTCGCCGATGAACAGTGCGAATGATGTTCGCTCGTTCACGGTCAGGTCGAGGTAGGCGATATCGATCCCGGCCACACCGGTGTCGGCTACCTTCTTCACGATGTTCTCGACATGCGCTGACCGGTTCGCCGGTGTCGAGAGTATCGCCTGGACCGTCGCCACCTGGCCTTTGCCGGCACCGGTCGCGGAGATTGTCGGGATCCACTGGAACGTGTTGTCGGGCTTCAGATTGCTGAGTTCACCGGCCACCGTGCCATCGGCCGCCGGAGTGAAATCGAGCGTATGGATCATCGTGACCTTGCCCACCGCATCGTGATGCAGTGCAGCGCCGTGTGGCAGATAGGCAACCACCATGCCTCCGGGTGAGTTCCTTCGAAGTACTGCCATGTACTGGGGTGCGCTCGACAGCGTGGCCGAGACTTCCTTCCCCTGCGGGTCGAGCAAGGCAGGGGCAACTGGCTCCCATGCTTTCGTCTCGGGGATGTACTGGTAGAAACTCAGGTTCCGGCTATCGGTGGTTGCCTTCGTCACCGGAAGGCGGACATCAAGGTTGTTGCCGGAAGCAACGTTCCCCTTGTTCTTATTGTACTGGTAGACCTTCGTGACCAGTTCGTAGCCCTCCGGCGGTGCGAACTGGCTCCCGGACTCGCAGTAGAACTTGTCGCAACCCGTGCCCCCGCACGCCTTGGTGAAGAGAAAGTACGCCAGGGCGAGTGCAGCAAGAACGATGAGCGCGAGCACGGCGATACGCGCGTAGGGGCGTTGTGGACTTCCGCCGTACAGCCCACCCCCGCTGCGCGTATTCCAGGGAATCTGACTTCCGCGGCGAGTCACCGCAATCGATCCCGGCGCGAGGGGCTAGCCCCGCTTCGCAAGTCGAACATCGGTCTCGATTATCCGGCCATTGCGGTTGAGGACAACTTTCACCGCCTCATCAGGTTCATGCTGCATGAGCACGTTGAGGAAAGGAGTCGACCGGTTGACGGGCTGGCCCGCGAACATGGTGATGACATCTCCCGTCTGGGCACCTGCCCGCGCCATCGGCCCTGCCGTGTCGACGGACATGATGATCGCTCCATCGCCGACTGTGACTCGCGGTAAGCGTTGTGCGAGCTCAGGAGTCAGGTCGCGCGTCGCTGCTCCGATGCTTGGCCTGGGATACGAGGCGCCTGTCTCGATAATCCTCTGGGCAATCGGCAGGAAGCGCGCTGTGGGTAACGCGAAGGCGATGCCCTCGACGGCCACGCCGGTGCTGGATTCACGCAGTATCGCGGTTGGCATACCAACGAACTGCCCCTCGAGGTTGAGGAGTGCGCCGCCGCTGTTACCACTGTTCACCGCAGCATCCGTCTGGATCAGTCCGTCCTGTCTTACATCGTCGAGTGTGCGCTGGCGATTGAGCCCGCTAACAACACCGACGGTCACGCTGCCATCGAATTCAGCGAGTGGGTTCCCGATAGCGATGACCGTTTCACCGAGCTTGAGTTTCGAAGAATCTCCCGGCATGAGAGGTTTGAGACCCCCGGGACTTACCTGGATCACCGCAACATCTGTATAGGGATAATCATCGCCGAGGAGAATCGCGGCCTTCTCTGTTCCATCGCTGAAGATCACCTTGAGCGACTCGGTCCGCTCCACCACATGGGCGTTGGTTACGATATGCCCTGCCATGTCGATGACGATACCGGAACCGACATCGTGCTCGATACCGGCATTGGTCCGCCTGGTGCTCTCGATGCGGACAACACCGTCGCGCATCCGTGATGCCACGTCCGCGATTGCACTCGTTTGCTCAATGCTGATGTTCTTCGTCGAGGTGGTTCCCGCCGGTATACCGGAGGTCGCCGGCGCATCGCTCCGGATGGCGAGGGCAACAACCCCGCCCGATACCAGGCCTCCGAGGATGGCCGCAACGGCAGCAATACCGGCTGCCGCCCACCAGCCCGGTCCCACGGCGGCCTTCTTCGCGGCCGTGGCAGGGACAGGCGGTGGCTCTACGGGTTGGAATGCCAGGCCCGGCGAGTCAGGTGGAGCTGGCTCCGGGTTCTTGACAGGCAGCGGACCACTGGCCTGCCAATCGAGACCATCTGTAGCGCGGCGTTCCTGCGAGTGCCAGGGGTGCTGCTCGTTCTGTACCACCCGTATGGAGGCCTTTCATTGCGACGGTTCGCTGCTCACAGCTATACTGCCTCAGGACTGACGGGTTTTTCGGGCCCGCAGTCGCTTTTTTTGTTCCGCGACCACGCACAGGGTACGACATGACAGACAAGCAGGTTCCACTCACGCGTGAAGGCAGGGCAAGGCTCGAGCAAGAACTCGAGACGTTGCGTGCTGAGCGGCGGGACATCGCCGAGCGCATCCACGATGCCCAGCAGCAGGGCACCAGCCAGAACGATGCAGAATATGACGATGCCAAGCTCGAGCAAGGCATGGTCGAAGGCCGTATCCTCGAACTCGAGGATATCCTGCGGCGTGCTGTCGCTATCGATGAGCATGCGGTGGCGGGTGGACGCGTGGTTATTGGTAGCAAGCTGGAAGTTGACCAGGATGGCCAGGCACGCACCTATCAGATCGTCGGCGCACCGGAAGCCGACCCTGCACAGGGCAAGATCTCCAATGAGTCCCCGGTAGGCTCGGCACTTATTGGCAAATCGGTTGGCGACACTGTCCAGGTTGCTGTGCCGAGGGGTGTCATCAAGGTGAAAGTGCTCAAGATCGATTAGCAGCCGCTTGCGGCCTGTTGGATCCGAACGGGCCGCCTGCGGGCGGCCTTTTTCTTATCGGAAGATCAGCGCCGGCCGGCCCGGCAGAGGAGGTGGCCCTTGGATGAATTGATGGCCCAGCGGCTGGCAAAACTCGATGCTCTTCGCGCACAGGATGTCGACCCCTACCCACCACGGGCACTGCGAACTCATACTGCCGCCGAGGCGACGGCCATCGTCGAATCGCTCCCGGAAGGCGCCGAGCAAGCTGAGGAGACCGGCGTCGACATCGCTGGCCGGGTCGTCGCGAAGCGTGATATGGGTAAGGCCACGTTCATCGACCTGCAGGACGGGAGTGGCCGCATCCAGGTGCTCCTCCGTCAGAATGCCCTGGGTGGTCACTGGTACGAATCGCTGAAGTTCGTCGACCTCGGCGACTTCATCGGTGTCCACGGCACACCGATGCGCACCCGGACCGGCCAGCCGACAGTGGCAGGTACAACCTGGACGATGCTCGCGAAGGCGCTCCATGCACCGCCAGAGAAGTACCACGGGCTTGCAGACGTCGAGGTTCGCCAGCGAAAGCGCTACCTCGACCTGATGGCCAACGAAGAGACACGGCAGGTGTTTACCACTCGCAGCAAGGTTGTCTCCGCCATCCGCCGGTTTCTCGACGCGCGTGGCTTCCTCGAGGTCGAGACCCCCGTTCTGCAGGAGGAGCCTGGAGGGGCGGCAGCACGCCCCTTCAAGACGTACTACAACGCGCTCGACGAGGAGCGATTCCTCCGAATCAGCCTGGAGCTTCATCTCAAGCGGCTCGTCGTTGGCGGGTTCGAGCGCGTCTACGAGCTTGGCCGGATCTTCCGCAACGAGGGCCTCAGCACACGGCACAATCCCGAGTTCACGATGCTCGAACTCTACCAGGCATACGCCGACTACCATGACATCGCCCGCCTTGTAGAAGAGATGGTGAGCACCGTCGCCCAGGAAGCGCTTGGGAGCATGGTCTTCACCTTTCGTGGCAACGCGATCGACCTCACCCCGCCATGGCGGCGAATCACCCTGCACGATGCACTCCGAGAGTACGGTCAGCTCGAGCTCGATGACTTCCCAACCGAAACCGAGCTCCGTGTCGAGCTTCGCCGGCGAGGCGTCCCGGCCCTGCCAGAAGTCGGCGGCTGGGGCAAGCTCGTCGATACGGCGATGGGCCATTACGTGGAGCCGAACCTCATCCAACCCACGTTCTTGCTCGACTACCCGGTCGAGCTGTCACCGCTTGCCAAGCGCAAGCCCGGCAACCCGCGGCTGGTTGAGCGCTTCGAGCCGTTCATCGGTGGGTTCGAGGCGGGCAACGCGTATACCGAGCTCAACGATCCCATCGACCAACGCAGCCGCTTTGAGGAGCAACTCCGCCTGCGCAACGCCGGCGACGATGAAGTGGAGCTCTTCGACGACGATTTCGTGTTCGCCCTCGAACATGGCATGCCGCCGACAGGTGGCCTCGGCATCGGCATCGACCGCTTGCTCATGATTCTTACCGAGCAGCCATCGATCCGCGATGTGATCCTTTTCCCACAGCTCAAGAGCATCAAGGAGTGACCGTGCCACGGCCGCCCGGCGAGTTCGAGCGCCATTTCACCGCGACCGCCTACATCGTCGTCCGTGAGCGGACACTACTCCTCTGGCACAACAAGTTGCGCATGTGGCTTCCGCCCGGCGGACACTGCGAGCCAAACGAAGATCCTGTTCAGGCCGCACGACGGGAGGCGCTCGAGGAGAGTGGGATCGAAGTTGATGTGATCCCTCCGCCAGACCTGTTGAACGTGAGCCGGCCCGAGGTCCTGCCACCGCCCGCCGTTATTCTCATCGAAGACATCGTTCGGCCCGACCAACCGTTCCACCAGCACATCGACCATGTGTACTTCACACGCCCGCGGGCCGGGGTGACGGTGCGTTTCGAGGCTGCTATCCCACATGGCGTTCATACGTGGGCAACGGCTGGAGAGCTCGAGGCGACATTTTCGCTGCCAGCCCCCGATGGTACCCTCGTTCCTGTCGCCGAGGATGTCCGACTCCTCGGCGTTCGCGCAATTCGCGCAGCCTTACGAGGGTAACAGCCATGCTCAGCGTCCAGTTCATCCGGGAGAATGTTGATCGTGTGAAAGGCGACCTTCTCCGGCGGAACAACTCGGCGCCGATCGACCGGATCCTCGAACTCGACGACCAACGCCGGCGCCTCCTGCAGGAAGTCGAAGCCCTGCGTGCCGAGCGCAACATGGTGACAAAGGAGATCGGCGCCAGCAAGGACAAGGACGAACGAGAGCGGAAGATCGCAGCCATGCGCGAGGTTGGTGATCGAATCGATGGGTTCGACCGCCAACTCCGGGAGGTCGAAGGCGAACTCCAGGCGAAGCTCTACGAAGTGCCGAATGTCCTCGATCCCAGTGTCCCGGCAGGGCCGGATGAGAGCGGCAATATTGTCACGGAGACCGTGGGTGAGCTGCGTGAGTTCAACTTCCAGCCTCGCCCTCATTGGGAGATCGGCCAACTCCTCGATGGAATTGACTTTGACCGGGGGGTCAAGATGAGTGGTAGCCGCTTCTACCTGCTCAAAGGGCAGGTTGCACGGCTCCAGCGAGCATTGATCCAGTTCTTCCTCAACGAGCACACCGCCGATGGTTTCCTTGAATGCTACCTGCCGGACATGCTCAACGAGGCATCGCTCTACGCTTCAGGTCAGCTACCGAAGTTCTTCGATAACCTCTATCGCGATGCCGAGGAAGACTACTTCTTCATCCCGACGGCAGAAGTGGCCTTCGTGAACTACTATCGCGATGAGATTATCCCGCCCGGTGTCCTGCCGCAGCGGTTCGTGGCTCATACGCCCTGTTTCCGCCGCGAGAAGATGAGCGCGGGCCGGGATGTCCGCGGAATCAAGCGAGGCCATCAATTCGAGAAGGTTGAGATGTTCGTCTACTGCGAGCCGGACCAGAGCGAGGCCGAGCTCCAGGCGATGGTGCGTCGCGCTCGCGCATTGCCGGAAAAGCTGGGCATCCCGTATCGCGTGATCGAGCTCTGTTCCGGAGATATCGGTTTCAACAGTACCCGGACGTTCGACATCGAACTCTGGGCGCCTGGCCAGGGCGAATGGCTCGAGTGCAGCTCCGTGTCGAATTGTCTCGACTTCCAGGCCCGTCGTGCCAACATCCGCTATCGCCCAACGCACGACGCCCAGCCCCGCAATCCGCATATGCTCAACGGGTCCGGCCTCGCATTGCCGCGTTCGGTGATCGCGGTGCTCGAGAACTACCAGCTCGAGGACGGCTCAGTGATGGTCCCCGAGGCCTTGCGGCCCTACATGGGCACCGAGCGACTCGTCCCTCCGGGGAAATAGCTCGCGGAGAGTGCGACGCTGCCCGGTGGCATGAACTGCTGCCTGGTGCCGCCACCTGGCGGCTCGGGAGCAGTCACCAGTTCGCCTACTTCAGCACCGGTGACATCGGCACAGGTGACCCACCGGGTCGACGTGCTATTGGCGGGTGGAGTAGATACCCCCGGCCACTTCGCCGCACGCATGGAGTACAGCATCAGCCGGTGATCACGAAGGGCCCGTCGCAATCGACAGGCCCTTCGGTGAAAGTTCCAAACCCGGAAGAGCTACCCCTTCGGCGCCTCGTTAACCGCAACTGCCGCCTGGCTCGGACGCTCCAGGATCTCGTCGATCAGTCCATATTCTTTCGCGGCCTTCGGGTCCATCCAGAAATCGCGGTCGGTGTCGTGCTCAATGCGCTCCATCGGCTGACCCGTGGTCTCCTGGATGATATTGCGGAGGACTCGCTGGAGACGGATCGTCTCACGCGCCTGGATCTCGATATCGCGTGCCTGGCCCTGTGCGCCGCCGAGTACCTGGTGGAGGTGGACTGTCGCATTGGGGAGCGCATACCGTTTCCCCTTCGTCCCCGAGGTAAGCATCACGGTACCCATGCTGGCGGCAAGACCGATGCAGACGGTGGAGACGTCGGGCCGGATGAGGTTCATCGTGTCATACATCGCGAGGCCGGCAGTCACGCTGCCCCCGGGAGAATGGATGTACATCATGATGTCCTTCTCGTCGTCTTCGCGAGCCAGGTAGAGGAGCTGAGCGATGATGACGTTCGCGACCATTGCATCGATCGGCGTGCCGAGAAAGACAATCCGCTCTTTGAGCAGGAGAGAGTAAATGTCGTACGCGCGTTCGCGCCGCCCGTCGGACTCAATCACAAACGGCATCACGGCAGACGGCTGGTCCATGATGTCGCCCGGCCGGACGAGGCTGGCATCGGGCCGCTTGCCGCTCATCAGTTCCTGGATCAGGTCGTAGCTGCTCATGGCGCGCTCCTCCACAATCGGGTGGTTCCTCTCAGTGTGACGGCTCGGGCGCCCATCACGCAAAGCCAGACGAACAGGCAGGTCTCTTTACCTGGCGGGCACACCCAAACGTTGCTGAAAACTGCTGGCCGTAGTTTGGAAAATCTCCGTAAGGCATGATGGATCATATGCAGTCCCGACGCGCTGACGTGCGCAACCTCGCCATTATCGCCCATGTCGACCACGGCAAGACCACCCTGGTCGATGCGCTCCTCAAGCAATCCAACATCTTCCGCGAGAACGAACAGGTCGGCACGCTCATTCTCGATTCGAACCCCCTCGAACGCGAGAAGGGGATAACGATCATGGCCAAGAATGCCGCGATTGAGTATGGGGGCATCCGGATCAACATCATCGACACTCCCGGCCATGCCGATTTTGGCGGCGAGGTCGAGCGTGTCCTGAATATGGCCGATGGCTGCCTCCTGCTCGTTGATTCGGTGGAAGGGCCCATGCCACAGACCCGCTTCGTATTGCGCAAGGCACTCGAGATCGGCCTCCATGCAATCGTGGTCGTGAACAAGATCGACCGGCCTAACGCCCGCATCGAAGCGGTTGTCCACGAGACGAGTGACCTCTTCCTCGACCTCGCGACCGATGAGAAGCAGCTCGACTTCCCGATCCTCTACACCAATGCGAAGGAGGGGACGGCCACGATCGACCCGGCAACGCCGGGCGCCGATATGAAGCCGCTCTTCGAGGCGATCATCGCCAACACACCCGCACCGCTCTGCGACCGCGAAGCCCCGTTCCGGATGCTCGCCACTACCCTCGCCTATGACAGCTATCGCGGTCGGACTGCGGTCGGGCGCATTACCGACGGTGCCGTTCATCCCGGCGACACCGTCATTCGCTTCGATCATGACGGTCAGCAGACGACACACCGGATTGTCCAGGTCTTTGGTTTCGAGGGCCTCGGCCGCAAGGAACTCCAGCAAGCGACAGCCGGTGACATCGTCGCTTTGACCGGTATCTCCGACATCCTCATCGGCGAAACGGTCGCCGACCCCGCCGTCACCGAGCAGCTCCCGGTGATTACGATCGAGGAGCCGGCGATGAAGATGACCTTCCGCGTGAACGATTCGCCGTTTGCCGGGCGCGAGGGGCAATTTGTCACCAGCCGCCAGCTGCGCGAACGCCTCTACCGCGAGGTTGAGACCAATGTCGCCCTGCGGGTCGAGGATGGCGACAGCGCCGAGCAATTCATCGTGAGCGGACGGGGTGAGCTCCATCTCGCCATCCTCGTCGAGACGATGCGGCGTGAGGGCTACGAGTTTGCTGTGACGCGGCCGGAGGTCATCTTCCATCACACAGAACATGGGGTTGAAGAGCCCTACGAAAGGCTCTACATCGAGGCGCCGGAGTCTGCGACTGGCTTCCTCATCGAGACGCTCTCGGGGCGAAAAGCACAGATGACCGGCATGCATGCCGACCACAACGGGAATGTCCGTATCGACTTCGACATCCCCACACGCGGCCTCATCGGTTTCCGCGATACGTTCATCAGCGGCACCGCCGGCGAAGGCATCATGAACACGGAGTACCTTGGGTATCGCCCGTTTAGCGGCGAGATTCAACGTTCGCGCAACGGTGCCCTCGTCGCCTCGGAGACCGGCACCGCGCTGAGTTTCGGGATTGCGAACGCCCAGGAGCGTGGAATGCTCTTCATCGAACCCGGCACAGACGTGTATGGCGGGATGATCGTTGGCCTTCATAGCCGCGACAACGACCTCGATGTCAACGTTTGCAAGGCGAAGCAACTGACCAACATCCGGAGTTCCACGAGTGACATCGCCGTAAAACTGACGCCCCCATCGCCACCCAGCCTGGAGCGCAGCCTCGCGATGCTTGCCCCCGACGAGATGCTCGAAGTCACACCCAGGTCACTGCGCCTTCGGAAGTCGGAGTTGAATGCAACTCTGCGCGCACGCGAGACGAAACGGGCCAAGTACGCAACTGCTGAAGCGGTGAGCTCTTAGCGGCTTGAGTGCCAGGACATAACGTCATCAGCTGTGAGTGAACCTCGAACGAGTACGAGCGTGTAGATCACGGGGTCGAAGCAGAGCACTGTGAGCACGACCGCCAGTAATGCGAGGGTCACGAATAGGCGGGGCATTCGCAACAGCGCGCACACGAGCCCGACGAGGAGTGGGGGACGAAAGTAGCTTGGCGGTCGCGGGTGGCCGCCATTCACGAGGTCATCATCGCACGGGTCGCGTCATCTGCTGTTGGAGTGCGCGCGGTTGCATCGACATCGTGACGATGTCGGCCGAAAATCCGGCGTATGAACATCCGCGACCTTGATACGCCCTGCCTCCTCCTCGACCTCGACGCTGTCGAGCACAATATCGCGGCGATGATGCGCCAACTCGAGGGGACGGGTGTGGCCCTCCGGCCGCACTTCAAGACGCCCAAGTGTCCCGAGGTCGCACGGATGCAACTCGATGCGGGCGCCATCGGCATCACGGTGGCGAAGCTCGGTGAGGCAGAAGTGCTCGCCGACGCTGGCGTTGGTCCCATCCTGATGGCCAACCAGGTCGTTGGCCCGCTCAAGATCGGCCGCCTTATGGCGTTGTTGGCACGGGGTGTGGATATCACCGTGGCCGTCGAATCGGAGTTCAATGTCGATGAGCTCGCCGAGGGCGCGAGCCGTAGCGGCCAGCGGCCCTCGGCCATCATCGAGGTTGACAGCGGGATGGGCCGTTGCGGGACGATGACTCCAGCTGAAACGGTCTCACTCGCACGGATGCTCGTTGAAAAAGGCATCGACTATCGCGGCATCATGGGTTACGAGGGGCACATGTATGCCCAATCCGAGGCCGGGCCTCGCGAGGAGCTCATCCGCGGGGCACTGGCAACGGTGAATCAGCACGTTGAAGCCCTTGCCGAGGCCGGCCTTGCTCCGGCCATTGTCTCCACCAGCGGCTCGGCGAGTGTTGCCATCGCGGCTCGGACCTCGGGAATCACGGACCTGCAGGCGGGCACGTACGTCTTTCACGATAGCCACCATGAGGCCTTCACACCGGGTGTCTACCGTTACGCACTCACACTCCTCACCACGGTGCTGACGGTTCGTGAGCGTTACGCGGTCTGTGATGCGGGGATGAAGTCGCTTTCGAATGATCATGGGCCCGCATTCTCACGCGACGGTACCTTCAGGGCGGCGCGGCTCTCGGAGGAACACGCTCATCTTGCTGGCGCAGGGGTGGCGAATTTGAGCCAGGGCGACAAGGTGGAACTCATCCCCAGCCATGGCGACACGACACTCAACCTTCACGACTCGTATCACCTGGTGAGGCGTGGCGAAGTCGTTGGGGAATGGCCGATCCTCGGTGCGCGGAAGTTCAAGTGACTGACCGTGAGCGCTCCGTGCCCTACCATGGTGTTGAGGTGAGTTGAACGATGCGCGAATGTCCCTGGTGCCATCGCATGAACCTGAACGTGTACGGTTATTGCATGGGTTGTGGCCGCGGTTTCAACCGTGGTGAGGAGGAGCAGAAGCCCGAGAAGAAGCGGTGGTACTGGCCATTCGGTTCGAAGGCAGCCTGAGCGTTTAACCGGGAGTTCCCTGCAGCTCCAGGCGAACACGGGTCCCGGCGCCGCGTGCGCTGCTGATTTCTAATTTCCCTCCCACTGCGCGGGCACGTTCCCGCATCGACTGTAATCCGAGATGTCCCGGGAACTCTTCGTTTGGGTCGAATCCCATACCGTTGTCCCGGACTTCGAGCACGAGCAGTTGACCGCTTACCGTAAGGCTCAGGTGCACCTGTGTGGCACGTGCATGCTTCACGGTGTTGTGGAGCGCTTCCTGCCCGATGCGGTAGAGCACCTCTTTCACGCTGATCGGAATATCAGGCTCCTCGCCCAGGCTGGCATAGACCTCGATGGAATGGCGGGCCACGAGTGCCGCCACCTGTTTCTGGAAGGCAGCGACGATACCTTCGGTCTCGAGTGACTCTGGCCGAAGTTCGAAGATGAGTGCACGTAACTCGGCCAGGCCTGCCTCTGCGAGTTGCAGAACATAATCAAGTGGCTCACCTGCCTTATGAGCATCACGCTCGAGCAGTGTCCTGGCCGTGCGCGTACCGAGGCCAATGCCATAGAGCGCCTGCGAGACCGAATCGTGGAGTTCCCGGGCGAGCCGCTGACGCTCTTCGAGTGATGCCGCCTGTGAGCACGGGTGTGGAGCCGTGCGTTCTGCAGGGCGAGGCCGGCGCGTTGAGCGAGCGCGGTGAATAGCCGGACCTCGGCCTTCGTGAACGTCCGTGATTCCGTCCATGCAACCGAGAACACCCCGAATACGCACCCATCGACGATGATAGGGACATCGATGAACGACCTTACTCCTGCAGCCTGGATGATCTCCTGCAACGCTTCTGGCTGATCTTCGGCCCTTTCGACGACAAGCGGTTCCCGCCGTGAGTTGATTACCTCCTCTTTCAGACGGGCAAGCGAGGCATTGGCCGGGACCGACGGGTCGTAGTCGAAACCGCGCCAGGCGACAAGGTTCAGCCGCTTTGGTGTGTCGTCGTAGACGACCAGCAGGCTGCGGTCGGCATCGGCGATCGAGACGGCCACGTCGACCAGCGCTTCGAACACATCCTCCTGGCGAAGGGACTGGAGGAGCTGCTCATCCGCACGGTAGAGTGCATCGAGCTCACGTACCTTCCGGTCTGTCTCGCCAAAGAGTCGTGCATTCTCGATTGCGACTGCCGCCTGACCGCCGATCGCCTGCACCAACTCGATTTCAGCCTCATTCGGCGTGTCGTCGGGCAGGTAGTAGGCATTGAGCAGGCCAATTGTCCGGCCCCGGTAAATCATCGGTACAACGAGTACAGAATCCCACGCAACTTCAGCCATGAAGCGGTGAATGGGTTTGAGGTTCACGTCGGCAAGGGCATTGGCGCGAGCATTCCTCACGACCACCGGTAACTGCTCGTTCATTGCGCGGAGGCTGTCGAGCCGCGACTGCCGCGACCAGGAGGTGATGATTGCCGTGCGATAGCCTGCTGGCAGGCCAAACACCCCCACCGTTCGAGCATGGTAGTCGTTGTCGATCACCAGAAGGGCAGCGGAAACCGCTTTCGTTGCCGACACAACGTTGTCGGCCAGCAGGTCGAGGGTCTCCTCCAGTGTTCGGTCGAAGGTAAGGCTGGAGGCGACGCGCGTGAGTGCACGTGCCTCGTTCAGGCTCCGGTCGGTCTCGGAGAAGAGCCGGATATTGTCAGCTGCAACAGCAGCCTGGTCTGCAATCGCCGTCAGCAAGGCGAGTTCGCGCTCATCCGGGTTGGAGCCACCCGGGTAGTAGACATCGAGTGTGCCAAGTGATTGCCCCCGGGAGATGAGCGGCGTAATCACCACCGCATCCCAGGGCGCATCGACAAGGAGGGGATGCGCCATTCGATATGCCGGGTCTGCGAGGGCGATCTGGCGGGCATTCTTCACCACCCTGCGGCGACCGGTCTGGAATGCGTTCATCGTCGCTGAAGCGGCACCCGAACGGATCGCTTCGTAAAACGCTTGAGGGAATCCTGGTGGAAGCCCGAGTGCCCCCGTGTGGGTGAACTCACCAGACTCGGTTATCAGGTTGATCGAGCAGGCGATTCCGCTCGTGGCATCAACGACGCGTGCCGCAAGGTCGTTGAGCGTCTCGGTGGCGGGCTGGGCGAACGTGAGCGTCGAGGCAACCCTGGTGAGTGCGCCCATCTCCCGGGCGCGGTTCTCGGATTCGCGAAAGAGCCGTGCATTCTCAACTGCGACGGCGGCCTGGCCGGCGAACGCGACTGCGAGTGCCGAGTCGCGCTCGGTGAACTTCCCGGCCTCGTGATGCTCGAGCGTCAGCATGCCGATCGCCTCGTCACGTACGACCAATGGGACACCCATCCACGCCCGCGAGTTCTTGAAGCGCTCGCGCAGCTCATCGTCCCAGATACGCCGAAAGACGGTCGCGGCCTCCGACGGGCCATGCATGTCGTCGATGATGACGGGCGAGCGCGTTTCTATGACGAACCGATTGATGGGCACCTGTTCGAGCGGATAGGAACGCAGAGGGCCATAGACTGTCTCGTTCCCGTCTTGCCGGGCGAGTGTCCGCAGCATATCCCCGTGGACGTCGTAAATCGCGGCTTTCGAGAACGGAATCGTGCGCTGCAGTTGCTGGAGGATGAGGCCGAGTAGCGGTTTGAGCTCGAGTGTGGACGCGACAGTCCTCGCGACCTCGAGGAGAGTCGCCAATTCGTTGCCCCGGTCGCGTGTCTCCGCGAACAGCCTGGCGTGGTTGAGTGCGCCCGACACCTGGCTCGCGACGGCCATTGCCAGGTCGGCATCGTGATCGGTGAAAAATCCGGGTGTATCGCTGGAGAGCGCGAGCAGGCCGAACACGCGCCCTTTGTGTTCGAGTGGCACTGCCAGCCATGCCCGGATCATCGAAAACGTGCTGTCGGCATGGCTTCCAACCGCAGCCCGAAAGCCGTTCGCCAGCTCATTATCGGATCGAACGTCGTCGATGATGATTGGCTTCCCCGCGAGGGCGAGGTCCCAGATCCCCTGCGCCACGCCGATGGGGTAGCGGAAGTCGCCGCCCGCGCTTCCCCGGGCAGGCGAGCGAGCTGAGACGATCTCGAGCTCTCCCGAACCAGTCTCTACCAGCACGGAAACACCCGTTGCCCGAAGGAGGCCCCGCGTCCGTTCGAGGATGACGTCGAGGAGCGGTTCGAGCTCGAGGGTCGAGCTCACGTCGCGGGCGATATCGAGGATTGTGCTGAGTTCCCGGCTGCGCTCCGCCTCTTCGGCGAAGAGCCGCGCATTCTCGATGGCGATCGATGCGTGTGCGACGAAACCCTGGACCATGCGCACTTCGTCGGGTCCGAACCGCCCGGGCTGTTCATGCGAGAGCAGGACGAACCCGATCGTCTCCGACTTCACGCGCAGCGGGACAGCCATCCAGGCTCGCACGTACGCATGAGTTGAATTCACGTCAACTCCGCGCACCGCACGATACGCGATGGCCAGTGGCTCGTCGCTGCGGACATCGGTGATGACCGCTGGCTCTCCACGGGCCAGGGCAGACCAGATCGGATCTGCCTCGTCGATCGGGACTGCGCGGCCCACCGTGCGCTCGGCCTGCACGTTTGGCTCGCGGCTCCAGCGGAGCACCATCACGAGATCATCGCCGCGGCGCAGCGAGAGACTCGTTGCGTTGCAATCGACCACCTCGCGCAGGCGCTCGAGGATGACCTCAATGAGCCGGGCGGGCTCGATGGTGGACGAGAGGTCTTGTGCGATGCCGAGGAGTGTTCGAAGTTCGCGGGTCCGTCCCTCGATGCGACGCTCCAGGCTGGCGTGGGCTGCGCGCGCTTCTGCCTCGGCCTGGAATCGGCGGATACCGACGGCGACCTGGCTGGCGATAGCCTTGAGTGCCTGTACCTCACCGGGGGTGAGTGGTTTCCCGAGGAAGAGCCCAATAATGCCCACTGACTCGCCATTCACAACCATCGGGTATCCGGCGAACGCGTGGATTCCCTCGCGTGCCGCCCACTGGCGGTCCGTGATCAAGCGGCTCTCGCGAAGGTTATCGATTGCCCACGCCCTCTGCTCACCGGGCATCAGGCCGCTTCGCTCAATGGGTTCGATTGGACCGTTCTGTTGAATTGAGCGGCCCGCGCTTGCACGGAGAACCAGTTCCTCCCCGCCATCTTCCGGCATCCAGATCTGCCCCACGACGGCATGGAGTTCTTCGACGATCGCCCCAATGCAACCCCGTAGCGTTTCTTGCAGGTCCGCTACGTCGGTGAGCGAGAGACCGACGCGTTCGCCCAGGACGGCGAGGCGTGCGTGCTCTTCCGCTGCTGTCTCGGCCTGCCTGCGAGCTGTGATGTCTCGCACGACGGCAACGAGATGCTGACGGCCACGGAACTCGAGGCCCGCTCCTGCCACTTCGACATCGAAGATAGAGCCATCTTTCCGGATATCGCGGGCAACGGCGCGGAACTCGCCTCCTTCGCGCACAGTGTTCACATAATCGGTAAACTTGCGCAGGGACTCGGAGTGGATGAACTGCGCCGGATGAAGGCCGATGAACTCGTCGTAGGTGTAGCCGTGCATCCGGCAAGCAGCGGAGTTTGCTTCGACGACATTCCCGGTGTCCGGGTCGTTGATGATGAAGGCGTCACTCGTCGACTCAAAGACGTGCCAGAACTGGTCATGACGTTGGTGTGCAAGGTTGGCGGCCACCACTCGTTCCGTGACATCACTGAGCATATGGACGATGCCGGTGATCTGCCCATCTTCAACCAGGGGATTGAGGGTCATGTCCCAGTAGGAAGTGCGGTCGCCGGTAACGATGGTAGCAGCGTCGGTTCGGACCATCTCCCCTGTGAGTGCACGGTTGAAGAGTGGCTGAAGGAGCGCCACTACTTCCGGAATTAGTTCGTGGAGGTGGCGCCCGGGTTGGAGAGGCGGCTCAGAAATCGATGTTTGGGTCGCCACGAAGCGGTTCCAGGTTGCGTTGCTTTCACGCAGGCGGAGCTCACGGTCGAACACCGCAATGCCCATCGGCATCCATTCGAAGATGTTCTCCAGCAATTCGAGCCGCTGCGATTCGCCCATCCTTGTGCTCAGCCCTCTGGGGGGGTCGCGACAAGCCCGGTGCGTACAGCAAAGAGAGCGGCCTGTGTCCGGCTCTGGACGCCGAGCTTTCCAAGGATATTTGAGACGTGGGTCTTCACGGTCTTCTCGCCGATCTGCAGGTCGCGGGCGATCTCCTTGTTCGCCCGGCCACTGGCCAGGAGAGTGAGTACTTCATTTTCACGGTCGGTCAGCGGTTCAGGAGCCTCGGGAGTGCGGACCTCGCGGAGCAACCTCGCGGCGGCCTGCGGTGCCAACTGCACCTGGCCATCGGCGGCTGCCCTGATCGCCCGGCGAAGCTCGTCAGCCTGTGTGTCTTTGAGCAGGTAGCCAATCGCCCCAGCCTTCACCGCTCCAACGACTGAGGCATCTTCGAGCACGCTCGTAAGCGCGAGGACCTCGATATCCGGGAATTGCTGGCGGACCCTCCCAATAGCTGTGATCCCGTCCATCACTGGCATCAGCAGGTCCATCAACACCACGTCGGGTTGCAGCTTGCCCGCAAGTTCAAGTGCTTCGGCGCCGTTGTTTGCTTCCCCGATGACTTCCAGCTCCGGGTCGAGCGAAAGGAACATTCGGAGTCCCTGGCGAACCACGGCATGGTCGTCGGCGATGAGTATACGGATTGTCATTGTCTTCTCTGCGTCTCCGCCTTGCGACGGACGCCGGCCGTCCCCCTCAAGGCTCATATCCAACAAGACTGCAGAGGGATTCTGCAGTCCGATATTTGGGCTACAACTGTATCAGAGGTGTCATGATCAGGCTGCTGCTCGTGGATGACGATCCGGCCGTCCTTTGGGGTCTGCGCACACGGCTCGGCCTGGAGCCAGACATGGCGGTACTTGGCGAATCTGAGGATGGTGAGGCGGCGCTCACGATGGCAGCGCGATTGGCTCCTGATGTCGTCGTGCTTGATGCGCGAATGCCCCGGCTCGATGGCTTCGCCGTCGCGGCACTCCTCCGGGCGCGGCTGCCAGGTACGGCCGTGGTCATGCTCTCTATGTACGATAGTCCGGATGCACGGATTAGCGCCTTCGCAGGCGGAGTAGCGGGCTTTGTGGGAAAACATGAGCCTGCCGACATGCTCATCGCCGCGATTCGGGCGGCTGCCAGGTAGTCGTCTATCCGAAGCGCTTCATGAACTTGCGGATGGAGGTATCCAGCTGGTCCCACTCCATCAGGAATGCATCGTGACCGTGGAGGGAGCGGACCTCGCACGACACGAGCTCATTTCCATTTGTCCGAAGCACATCGGCAAGCTGCTGCTGCTGCCAGGGCGGGTAGAGGACATCGGAGTCAATTGAGAGGATGAACGCTGGCCCACGGAACCCCGCGAGTGCCTTGCTGGGCCCGCCACGGGAGTGCCCAACATCGAAGTCATCCATCGCCTCGGTGATACGCATGTAGCAGTTTGCGTCGAATCGCTCGACGAGCTTGCGTCCCTGGTAGTGGAGGTAGTTCTCGACGTCGTACCTGCCCTCGCTGTCTTCATCGGTTGCCGGCACGTGACGTGCGAACCGGTCCTCGAATGAGGCGGCCGACCGGTAGCTGATCATTGCGATCATCCGAGCCAGCGACAGCCCCGCAGCAGGTACAACACCGTGGCTGTGGTAGTCGCCATCGTGGAAGTTCGGGTCCTGGCGAATTGCCTGGCGGGCCGCTTCGTTAAATGCGATGTTCCATGCCGAATGCGAGAGGCCGGTCGCCATGGGCATGATCGAGCGCAGCATCTCCGGCGCCTGGGCCGCCCACTCAACCACCTGCAGGCCGCCGAGGGAACCGCCAGCGACGGTCACCAGTGATTTCACGCCGATCCGCTCGAGCCAGCGCCGCTGGACCTTCACCATGTCACCGATGGAAATGCGCGGGAAGCGAGCACCGTAAGGCTTGCCACGCAGCAGGTCCTCGGATGCTGGCCCGGTGGTGCCGTAGCAACTGCCGAGAATGTTGGAGCAGAAGACCGCGTACTTACTTGTGTCGAATGCGGCCCCCGGGCCAATGAGCGGGTCCCACCACCCCTGCTCACCTGCTGCCCGGGCATTACCGGTGAGTGCATGGCAGACGAGGATCGCGTTGTCACCGTAGGCCGAAAGCAGGCCGTACTGCTCGTAGGCCACGTCCACCTCAGGCAAATGGCTGCCGTTGCTGAGCGATGTGACTCCGAGGCGAAGCGAGTGCGTGCGGCTGCTAACGTTCGGCATTGGTTCTAGAACGTATCACCCCTCTCCCACTTGTGAGAGAGGGGTGGCGATGCGGCTCCTGTGTGGTTGTCGGGCGGCTAAATGGCCTCGAGTGCCTGGTCGAAATCTTCCTTGATGTCGTCGATGTGCTCGATCCCCACTGAGACTCGCACGAGGTCGGCTCCGACGCCCGCCATCGTCTGCTCCTCATCGCTCAGTTGCTGGTGCGTGGTCGATGCCGGATGAATCACGAGCGTTTTCGCATCACCGACATTCGCGAGGAGGCTCGCGAGCTTCACGTTGTTGATGAACTTCTTCCCCGCCTCCATGCCGCCTTTGACACCAAAGTTCAGCATCGAGCCAAAGCGGCCGCCCTGAACGTATCGCTTCGCCAGGGTGTTGTACGGGTGGCTCTCCAGGCCGGGATAGTTCACCCACGCTACGGCAGGGTGTCGTTCGAGCCACTGTGCCAGCTCCATCGCGTTCTGGTCATGCCGCTCCACTCGAAGGGAGAGCGACTCGATCCCCTGGAGGTTGAGGAACGAATTGAACGGCGACTGGCACATACCCAGGTCGCGCAGGCCTTCCACGCGCGCCTTGATGGCGAAGCAGATGTTGGCGCCATTGAAGTTGCCGAACACCTCCCAGAACTTGAGCCCGTGGTAGGCCGGCGAAGGCTCGGTCATCAATGGGTGCTTGCCATTGCCCCAGTTGAACTTCCCGCTATCGATAATGATGCCACCGATAGAGGTGCCGTGACCGTTGATCCACTTGGTCGTCGAGGCGACGACGATATCCGCGCCGTGATCGATGGGACGGATGCGATACCCGGCAGCCCCGAAGGTGTTATCGACCACGAGCGGGATGCCCGCATCGTGCGCAATCTTCGCCAGGGCGGCGAAGTCGGGCACATTCAGGCGGGGGTTCCCAAACGACTCGATGTACAGGGCCTTCGTCCTGTCATCGATAAGCCGCTGGAACTCGGCCGGGTCGTCACCGTCGACGAACTTCACACCGATGCCCAGCCGTGGAAGTGAGACCTTGAACTGGTTGTAGGTGCCACCATAGAGGAGCGACGTGGAAACGATGTTGTCGCCTGCCTCGCAGATCGTTGCGAACGCGAGCAGCTGGGCCGACTGCCCGGATGACGTGGCGACGGCCATCACGCCGCCCTCGAGTGCCGCCAGCCGGTTCTCCATCACATCGGTGGTGGGGTTCATGATCCGGGTGTAGATGTTTCCGAACTGCTGAAGCGCGAAAAGTGCACCGGCGTGTTCGGCTCCTTCGAATACGTATGCGCTCGTCTGGTAAATCGGTACTGCGCGCGAACCGGTAGCCGGGTCCGGGGCTTGCCCCGCATGGACCTGCAGTGTCTCGTAGCGATAGGCCAAGGTACCCCTCCTATGTGAGTCATACCGCCCGGAGGCGAAGTTAGCCTATAGTCCGGTAAGTTGACCACTTGAGTCAAGAATACGCGGGAAACGTGATCTTGCCCTGTCCTGCTATGCCTCGCTGACCTCGAATGCATAGGTCTCGATGACCGGGTTCGCCAGGAGCCGTGCACACATCTGGTCGACCACCCTCCTGGCGCATTTCATGTTCTTCGCGTTGACCGTGACCTGGAAATACTTGCCGGAACGGACGCCCTGCACCCCATCGAAGCCGAGTGAGCCAAGCGCATTTCCGATAGTGACGCCCTCCGGATCGTTGACCGTGGGCTTCAGAGCGACGTAGACCCGCGCCAGGAATGTCTGCTCATTATTCACCACGGGCGTGCCCGGCCGAGTCTCTTTCCTACCGTTCTTCTGCTTCTTACTCTTGTTATCTTTCTTGTTCTTATTCTTCGTTGCCTTTTTGTCTTTGCCCTTGCTCATACTAGCCTGCCGCCTCCTGGTGAGAGTCCTGGATACCTGGGATAAGTGCTATAAACTACCTGAATTCCCTTTATGGATACTTGATCTATACAGGTCCAAGGACAGACATAGGTTAACTTTAAGATAGGAATATCGTGTAGGCAGATTCCAGGCTTCATTGTTCTACTAGAAACTATCTCTTCTTCTGCTTTTCCTGCTCTTCCTATTTCTTATCGTTTGCCCTCTTCTCGTCCTTTGCCCTTATCATGGCTCCAAAGTTTGCCCGGTCAGCATTTCATATACCATAAGGTACCTTTCTGAAGTTGCAAGAGCGACGTCGTCGGGAAGAGTGGGAGCGGGGTCGCCATCTTTCCAAACAGAGGCCATCCAGTCCCGAACCGGCTGCTTATCGAAGCTCGGTTGTGGCCCTCCTGGCTTGTAGCCGGCTATCGGCCAGAAACGTGACGAGTCGGGCGTCAACACCTCGTCAATCAGGATGACCTCTTCGTTCCAGAGCCCAAACTCGAACTTCGTATCAGCGATGATGATGCCTCGCTCCTGGGCGATGGTATGCGCATAGTCGTACACGGCGATTGTGCGCCGTTTCATTGCTGTAGCCTGCTCGTAACCAACGAGGGCCTCGAGTTGCTCCAGCGTGATGTTCTCGTCATGGCCGATTTCGGCCTTTGTCGAGGGTGTGAAAATCGTTTCGGGCAGGCGCTGCGACTCAACGAGCCCGGCAGGCAAGGGAATGCCACAGACGCCCTGGCTCCGCTGATACTCCTTCCAGCCCGAGCCTGAAAGATACCCGCGAGCGATGCACTCCGCGTCGAGCCGTTTCGCCTTCTTCACCAGCATCGATCGGCCGTAGTACCGGTCATCGAGCGGGAGTGGTACCTGGGCGGCGTTTTCCGCCGTGATGAGCGCGACGAAGTGGTTTGGAACGACCTCTTTGATTCGGTTGAACCACCATGCCGAGAGGCGTGTGAGGATCTCGCCCTTCCGGGGGATGCCGCCCCCGAGCACCACGTCGAGCGCGGATATCCGGTCGGTCGCCACGATGAGCAGGTGTTCGCCAAGGTCGTAGGTATCGCGTACCTTGCCACGGTGCCAGCGGTTGGGAAGGTCAGATTCGAGCATCAAGTCGGGCATCGGTTCTCCCCCTCAGGATTTCGAAGAATACGGTCGTCGTTGTCGCAAGGTAGGCCATGGCGGGGACGGTGAGTAGCGCCCATACGATGGTTCCCACCACGCTAGCCGCCAGTTCTACGTTCCGACTGTCGCCTGCAAGCGTGAACGGGATGGAGATGATGATGAGTGCGACAAAGGCGACGAAGAGCATGCCAAGGACGATCGGCAGCGAGCCAACGAGGACGCCAAGGAGCCGGATCACATTGCCATGGAGAAGGCCCCAGCTTGCACGCAGGGCGGCGCCGGGTGGCAGGTCATCGATGATAAGGAAGTAGAACATCGCGGCCAGCCGAAGCATCACCCATGCCACGACGAGGGGAAGCACGACGGTTATCGAAACGATCAGCCCGCAAACGTAGAGTGCCACCAGCGTTAGCCCGAGGAGGAAAAGGCCGCCGAGTTTCGTGAATGGCGGGTCGAGATATTCTGCGAGCCGCCTGTGTGAACCTCGCCTCACGTTACTGATTGCAACGACCGACGCACCCACACCCACGAGGATGAACATGCCCCAGGCGAAGAAGAGGAGCGTGAACGAGAAGAGCAGGCCACGTGGTCCATCGAGCAGCGCCTGGGCGTTGAACAGGTCCTTCTGGTCGGAATAGACCGTCTGGTAGAGGACCCATGGGATTATCGCCCCGAGGACTGCGAGCGGAGCCTGCACCACAGCAAGCGGCGCGGCGATTTCGACGGCGTTCGCGGAAAAGAGCACCCGTGCCTCACGCAGTACCTGGCGGACCGAGACGCCGGGACGCCCGGGCGGTGGTGGGATATTGGGGAGCTGTGACGGCGCTTCGGGTGTCACAGCCCAAGGCGCTCAAAGGTCGCGCCGATGTTCGTGAGGTAGAAACCGTAGTCGAAGAGCTCGTCAAGCTGTTCGGGCGAAACCCTGCTCGTTACCTCCGGGTCGCCATCGAGGTTCTGACGAAACGCCACCCGCTCATTCCATGATTTCATTGCGTTCCGTTGGACGATAGCGTACGCATCCTGGCGGCTCATTCCTGTCTCGATGAGGGCCAGGAGTACGCGTTGCGAAAACACGAGGCCATACGATCGGTCGAGGTTCTCGCGCATGTGCTCGGGGAACACGGTGAGGCGTTCCATGACGCCCGCGAACAGGGAGAGGATATAGTCGAGCACCAGGCAGGCATCGGGGAACATGATCCGCTCGGTCGACGAGTGGCTGATATCTCGTTCATGCCACAGCGCCACATTCTCCATCGATGTAAGCGCATAGCCCCGGAGGATGCGGGCGAGCCCGGTGACCCGTTCACACAGCTCGGGGTTTCGTTTGTGAGGCATCGCACTCGAGCCGGTTTGGCCCTCGTCGAACGGCTCTTCGGCTTCGCGAACTTCTGTCTTCTGCAGGGCGCGGATCTCGGTTGCGAACTTCTCGAGCGATGCACCGATGATCGCCAGCGTTGTCACGAACTGCGCGTGGCGGTCGCGCTGAATTACCTGGGTTGAGGCATTCTCGAGGCCGAGCCCGAGCTCCCGGCAGACAATCTCTTCGAGCTCCGGTGGAACGGATGCGTGTGTGCCGACGGTACCGCTGATCGCCCCGACGGCCACAGCCTCGCGTGCCGCCTCAAGTCGTTGGCGATTGCGGCGCATCTCATCGACCCAGACTGCGAGCTTCAGCCCGAAGGTGGTCGGTTCGGCGTGGACGCCATGGGTACGGCCAACGCAGAGCGTATCGCGGTGCCGCGATGCCTGCCGGGCGATGACTGCAGTGAGGTGGTCGACACCTTTCAGGAGGAGGTCGCAGGCGTCTCGTAGTTGGAGGCCTGTGGCAGTATCCCAGACATCTGAGCTCGTGAGTCCAAAGTGTACATAACGACCTTCCTCGCCCAGTGATTCCGAAACTGACCTGAGGAATGCCGTTACGTCGTGGTGCGTAATGGCGATGTATTCGTTGATCTTGTCGAGCTCGAACGAGGCGTTTCGTGCAATCAGTGTGGCGGCCTCTCGGGGGATGCGTCCGAGGTCAGCCCAGGCCACACAGGCCGCGATCTCAACGTCGAGCCAGCGCTGGAACTTGTTCTGGTCGCTCCAGACGGCAGCCATTTCGGGGCGTGAGTAACGAGGAATCATCTCCGCTTATGATAGGGGCTCGGGCCACCAAGACACCAAGCCCGCTGGCGGCTCATCGCCAGGCACGAGTGTGGCCCACCATCAACTCGAGAGGCGAACGTGAGCAAAGGGCGCATCGAAGCATTCAGCGATGGTGTGCTCGCAATTCTCATCACGATCATGGTCCTCGAACTCCGGACTCCCGGCGGAGAGCACCTCTCGGACCTCCGGCCACTGGTACCCGTGCTCATCGCCTACGTCCTGAGTTTCATGATGGTTGGGATCTACTGGGTGAATCATCATCACCTCTTCCAGGTGGTTGAACGCATCGATGGCAGGGTGCTCTGGGCGAATCTCTTCTTGCTGTTTGCCTTGTCGCTGGTACCGTTCGGCACGGCATGGGTCGGCAGCACCGAGTTCGCGCCGGTCCCGGTCACCGTATACGGCGTCGCATTGCTGGCGGCTGCTGCAGTGTACTTCCTGCTCGTCCAGGCGCTTCTACGGATTCATGGCCCATCCTCGCAACTCGCGCGGGCCATCGGCAACGACCGAAAGGGAAAGCTGTCTGCTGTGGGCTACCTGGCGGCTATCGCTGTCGGCCCGTGGATCCCGTACGCAGCCTGGGGCATCTATGTCGTCGTCGCCCTCGCCTGGGTCGTGCCAGACGTACGCATCACGCGTATCCTCGACCGGCACGAGCACCGGCCGTAAGCCGCAGTTGAGGTATGCCTCCGGCCGGTTGTCCCGTCGTGCCAGTCTCAAAACGGGCCCGCGTCAGGAAAAGGCCAACCGGGCTACCCAATGGGATCGTCGATGATCAGCCCTGCGACTGCTTCTCGCGGAATGCCGAATATGCGTGACGGATGTCGTCGTGGCTGAGCGAGAGGATTGATGCGGCCAGGTACGCGGCATTTCGTGCACCCCAGCCGCCGACGGCGACACCTGCGACCGGTACGCCGGGAGGCATCTGCAGAACGCCGTAGATGGCATCGAGACCGCCGGCGACTTCGCTTGACGCGAGGGGGATGCCGATTACGGGCAGCGTCGTCTGGGCCGCCACTGCTCCAGGCAGGTGGGCAGCGCCCCCGGCGGCACAGATGAGGACCTCGAGCCCATCACTCTGGGCGCGTTTGGCGAACTCCCGCACCTTGTCCGGGGTGCGGTGTGCCGACATCGCCCGGACGACATAAGGGATGCCCAGCGAATCCAGCACCTGTTTTGTGGGTTCGAGCAAAGGCTCGTCGTTCTTCGAGCCCATCAGGATAGCCACCAGCGGATTGCTCATGTTCAGACTCCGGCTGCGATGTCGGTTCGGTACTGCGCGTCCATGAACTGGATGCGCCGCACGTTGTCGTAGGCTCTTGCCCGGGCTTCGGCCACCGTGCCGCCTGTTGCTGTCACCGTGAGCACCCGCCCGCCATTGGTAACGAGTCCACGCCGTTCGTCGAGTTTCGTCCCGGCGTGGAAGACGAGCACATCGGGATCGACGTCGCCGACACCGGTGATTTCGTGGCCCAGCTTGTAGGTTGCCGGGTACCCACCACTCGCCATTACTACCGAGACGGCAGCCTTCGGGGACCATTCGATGTTGATACTGTCGAGTTTCCCCTGTGCCGCCGCGAAGCAGATGTCGAAGAGGTCCGTCTCGAGCCGCGGCATGAGTGATTGCGATTCGGGGTCGCCAAAGCGCGCGTTATATTCGAGCACGTATGGGCCGTCTTCGGTGACCATCAGCCCGGGGAAAAGCGTGCCATTGAACGGCGTACCGGCAGCCGCCATTCCCGCCATGGTCCGTTCAACAACTTCGTTCCGGATGTGTGCCGCCAGGGAATCGTCAACCATGGCGCTCGGGCTGTAGGTGCCCATGCCGCCCGTATTCAGCCCGATATCCCCATCCTGCGCGCGCTTGTAATCCGTCGCAAAGGGCATCATCACGGCCGTCTTGCCATCGCAGAATGCATGGGCACTGGCCTCCCAGCCGTTCAGCCGTTGTTCAATGAGCACCGTGTTGCCGGCCGAGCCGAAATCGCGACGACGCATGATGATGTCCAGGGCATTGAGGGCTTCGTGGTTGTCATTGCAGACCAGGGCCCCCTTGCCGGCCGCGAGGCCATCGGCCTTCACCACGATGCCACGGTCGGGGAGCGTCTCGACGTACGCACAGGCCTCGGCATAGTCGCTGAAAGTCCGTGCTGCGGCCGTACGAATGCCGTGCCCGACCATGAACTGCTTCGCGAATGCCTTGCTCGATTCGAGCTGTGCGGCTGCTTTCGTTGGTCCGTAACAGAGGACCCCTTCAGCGGAGAGGCGGTCCACGAGGCCGAGGGGCTGCGGGTCATCCATCGTTGCAAGGTAGAAGTCGATCCGATGCTCTTTTGCCGCTTTGCTCAGGTTCTCGATGTCCTTGGGCTGAACCTGGAGATTGGTCCCAAGGCTTGCTGTGCCACCGTTACCAGGTGCGATGAACAGTTCATCGACCTTCGTACTCTGGCGCAGCTTCCAGGCGATCGCATGCTCACGCGCCCCGCTTCCGACCAACAACACTCGGGATCCCATTAGTACGACTCCTCAACGCCGCATCGGCCCACGACGAATGACAACCGGGCTACTCCCACTCGATCGTCCCGGGCGGCTTCGGGGTCACGTCGTATACCACGCGATTGACGCCATGCACTTCGTTGACGATCCGGTTGGACAGTGTCGCCAGGAGTTCATGAGGCAAGCGAGCCCAGTCGGCAGTCATCGCATCATCGGCCACCACGGCCCGAATCGCGAGCGCGTAGCCGTACGTTCGATAATCGCCCATCACGCCGACGCTCTTCGTATCAGTCAGCACGGCGAAGCTCTGCCAGATATCGCGGTAGAGGCCCGCCCTGCGAATCTCCTCCATCACGATGCGGTCGGCACGCCGCAGGATGTCGAGTTTCTCCTTGGTCACCTCACCAATGACACGAATCGCGAGCCCCGGCCCCGGGAACGGATGACGCCAAACCATCTCTTCCGGCAATCCGAGTGCCTCACCAATGCGCCGGACCTCATCCTTGAAGAGAAACCGTAACGGCTCGACGAGGCCGAGTTTCATATCGGGCGGAAGGCCACCAACGTTGTGGTGCGTCTTGATTTTCACCGAGCCGGCACCATGGGATGCGCTTTCAATCACATCTGGGTAGAGGGTTCCCTGGCAGAGGAAGCGTGCATCCTCGATAGCCCGCGCTTCCCGCTCGAAGATACGCACGAACGTGTTGCCGATTCGAATGCGCTTGGTTTCGGGATTGGTGACCTCGGCGAGCTGCTGGAGGAACTGATCCTCTGCTTCGATGTGCACCAGGTTCATGTGCATGTGGCGGCGGAAGGTGCTGACGACCTCCTCGGCTTCGCCCATGCGAAGCAGGCCGTTGTCAACGAAGATGCAGGTCAGCTGGTCGCCGATCGCGCGGTGCACGAGTGCTGCTGCCACCGCACTATCGACCCCGCCGGAAAGGCCGCAGATGACCCGCCCATCGCCAACCTGCGTGCGAATCGCCGCTACGGTTTCATCGATGAAGTTGCCCGCGGTCCATGTGCCTTCGCAGCGGCAGATGTCGCGGACAAAGTTTTCGAGCAGTTCCCTGCCTCGTGGTGTGTGCACGACTTCGGGGTGGAACTGGAGCCCGTAGTACTGGCGGTCGAGGTCGGCCATAACCGCAAGCGGAGAGTTCCCTGAACTGGCCACGCTTTCGAATCCCGGCGGAACGGCATCGAGCCGGTCGCCGTGGCTCATCCATACATCGAACTCGCCTGGCAAATCGCGAAGTAACGGATTGTCCTTGCTTGCAGTAACCTTCGCCGGGCCATACTCGCGATGGCTTCCGGGTACCACCCTCCCGCCAAGCTGGTGAGCCAGGAGTTGCATACCGTAGCAGATGCCGAGGATCGGGAGACCAGTCTCGAAGATCCATGGGGGCGCGAGGGGGGCGTTCTCGTCGTAGACACTGTTCGGACCACCCGAGAGTATGAACCCACGGACATCGAGGCCGGCGATGCGGTCAGGAGTCGCGTCGAACGGCAGGAGCTCGCAATACGTGTTGAGCTCCCGGATGCGGCGGGCGATGAGCATGGAGAACTGCGAGCCGAAATCGAGGACGACGATCGTCTCGTGCCCCTTGGCGGGGTCGGCGGCGGCATTCTTTTGTGCTTCGGAGAGGGTTTCGGCCATCGATCCTGTGCTGCCCATACCGGACGGTAGCAAAATTGTATGCTTGGGTCTACGAATTCACGCCGATGGCAGTACCACTACCCCTAACCGCAACACCTGACTCCTTCGCACGATGTGCTGATGCCCTGCGCTCGGGGCTCCTGGCCGTATTACCGACCGACACGGTCTATGGCGTTTGTGCAGATGCCCTCAATGACCGTGCTGTAAACGACCTCTACCGCGCCAAGGGCAAGGGGTCCGATGCGCCGCTACAGCTTCTCTTCGGGCCATCCCTCCGTGAGATCGAGCGTTTTGCCAACCTGGGGCGGCTCGCCCGGCACTTCGTGGAAACGGCTGGCGCAGGGGCCTGGACGATCATCGTCCCGGCGGCGCCCGGTTGGAGCAGCCCCGTGCTGGCCGGCGGCGCCACGGTCGGTTTCCGGATTCCGAATGCAACGGTAGTCCACGAGGTTGTGCGCTTGCTCGGCCGGCCGGTTGCCGCCTCCAGCGCCAACCGGCATGGTGGTGCGAGCCCGGCCACCTGCGCCGAGGCACTCCGGCAGCTCGGTGAGTTCATAGGCTGCGCCCTCGATAGTGGGCCAACGACGGCCGGACTCGATTCGACCGTGATTGACCTGGCGGACGAATCGCAGCCCCGCATCCTGCGTGAGGGTGCGATAGACCGGCTAACAGTCGCACGTATACTGGGCGTACCAGCCATTCCCGTCCTTAGGAGCGTGCGCCCGTGAACCTTGCGTTCGGCGCCGACCACGCCGGCTTTCCCCTCAAACAGCACCTCATCGAAATGGCCAGCTCGCTCGGCCACCAGGTGCATGATCTGGGCACCTATGGCCCCGAAAGCGTCGATTATCCCGACTTTGCCGAGCCCGTCGCAGATGCTGTCATCGATGGGCGAGCGGATCTCGGCATCGTGATCTGCAGCAACGGCGTCGGCATCAGCATCACGGCGAACAAAGTCCCGGGGATTCGTTGTGCCCTCTGCCATACGAGTTGGGGAGCCGCGCGCGCCCGGCAACACGTGAACGCGAACGTCCTTGCACTGGGCGGCCTGGAGACCGGTGTCGCCATCGCGGAAGAGATCCTCGTGGCGTTCCTCTCCAATGAGTTTGAAGGCGGCCGCCACGAACGGCGTGTCAACAAGCTGATGGATGTCGAACGCCGCGGCATTGGCAAGGAGGCTGGATCACGATGACCGATAGCGGAATCGGTAAGAAGACCGTCCGTGACATCGACGTGAATGGCAAGCGTGTGCTCGTCCGTGCCGACCTGAACGTCCCGCTCGAAAATAGCCTGGTTGCCGACGACACCCGCATCCGTGAATCGCTGCCAACGATCCGGTACCTGCTCGACCACGGTGCCAGGGTCATCGTCTGTTCACACCTCGGACGGCCGAAAGGCCATGACGAGTCGCTCTCGCTCGCGCCGGTGGCCGGCCGGATGGGCAACCTCCTGGGACGTGAAGTGCTGTTTGTGGAGGATTGCATCGGGCGTGAGGTGGAGCAGGCCGTCCGGGAGATGTCGCCAAGTCACGTGCTGCTGCTCGAGAATCTGCGCTTCCACCCGCAGGAGGAGAAGAACGATCCTGAGTTCGCACGCGAACTGGCGGCGAATGCCGACGTATTCGTGAACGACGCCTTTGGAGCTGCGCACCGTGCCCACGCCTCCACGGAGGGTGTGACGCACTTCCTGCCGGCAGTCGCCGGTTTCCTGATGGAGAAGGAGGTGCGCTACCTCGAGACGCTCGTTGCGAACCCTCCGAAACCGTTCGCCGCGGTCGTGGGTGGCGCAAAGGTGAGCACCAAGATCCCCGCGATCCAGCACCTCCTCCCGAAGCTCGACATGCTCCTCGTGGGTGGCGGCATGGCAAACACCTTCCTCAAGGCCAGCGGCGTGAACGTCCAGATGTCGCTGGTAGAAGATGACCTGGTCACGAAAGCGGCGGAGATCATGGCCGCGGCAGAATCGCGGGGCGTCCGGGTGTATCTGCCCGAGGACGTGGTCGCGGCTGAACGGTTCGCCGCCGACTCTCCAACAGAGACGGTCCCGGTCGCACAGGTTCCCCGCGGCTACATGATCCTGGACATTGGCCCGAAAACCGTCCGGGCCTATGGCGACGCGCTTCAGGGTGCGAAGGCCGTTGTCTGGAATGGCCCGATGGGCGTGTTCGAGATGGAGAAGTTCTCGCACGGCTCGTTCGACCTTGCTCGCGCGATCGCGAGGCTCAATGCAACGACCGTGGTGGGCGGTGGCGAGACAGCCGCTGTTGTCGCGCAGGCAGGACTCGAAAAGCAGTTCACGCACGTTTCCACCGGCGGCGGCGCGTCGCTCGAGATGCTCGAAGGGCGCGAGCTGCCCGGTGTCGCCTCGCTCGCCGACGCTTGATGGCCGCGACGCGCGCGCCCCATGCGCCCATGCTCTTCGCCTTCCGTGGGATGCGCGTGTTCCAGGCACTTCTTGCCTTCGCTACGCTCGGTCTCGGCATCGGGACGGCGGTTGCCGCCAAGGCGTTCTCCGACGAATCGAATCTCTACCTGCTTGGGCTCACCATCTTCCTCGGCCTGTTCTTCGTCTGGATGTTCAGCGCAACGCTCAAGGCTCCGACCTCCTTCGTGGCGATCAGCGAAGACGCAACGCGGATCCGCTTCGGCGGGTTCGTCGATACACGAATGCCCAACTCGAATATCCTCGGTGCCGAACTCGCCACCCATCATCTCATTGGGGGCATGGGGGTCCGGACGAACTTCCACGGAGATGTAGCACTCGCGAGTACGGCGGGAAAGGCCGCCCGGCTCGTGTTCCGCGACCCGATCCGGGTCTGGATCATCCCGCGCGTGCTTCCCGTTCGGACACGGCGTCTTACACTCACCGTGATCCATCCTGAGCGGCTCGTCGAGCGCTTTGGCGCACCAACAACCGTACCGGCGAAGGCCGGTGCGAAGCAGAAGAGGCAACGTGGATCTTGAACTAGCGCGGCAGCTCTCCCAGCCTGCCAACACGAAGATCATCCTCTGCGTCATGGACGGCCTTGGCGGGCTACCGAAACAGGAGACCCTGCGCAGCGAGCTCGAGGCCGCGGACATTACCAATCTCGACCGGCTCGCTGCGCGCTCCGAGGTTGGGCTGACCGTTCCGGTTGGCCCCGGTATCACCCCCGGTAGTGGCCCTGGCCATCTTGCTCTCTTCGGCTACGACCCGCTCACCTACGACATTGGCCGGGGCGTCCTCGAAGCCGTGGGTATCGACTTCGAACTCGGCCCCAATGATGTGGCGGCACGTGGGAACTTCTGCACCCTCGATACATCGGGGAATATCACCGACCGCCGTGCGGGCCGCGTTGCAACCGAGATCTCGGCAAAACTGGTCGAAAGGCTTCGGACGGATGTTTCCATCCCCGGGATCGAGATCTTCGTCGAACCAGTTCGCGAACACCGTTTCGTCCTCGTTCTTCGAGGCGATGCACTGGGTGATGCGGTCTCGACGACTGACCCGCAGCATACAGGCGTCCCACCACTCCCGGCGCGTGCCCTCGATGCACACTCTGAGCGCACGGCGGCGGTGGTGAACGAGTTCATTAGGCAGGCGCACGCCCTGCTCGCAGATCAGCCGCAGGCCAACGGGCTGATGCTCCGGGGATTCGCGAAATACCCAAGCCTGCCGCAGTTTCCGGAGGTCTGGGGTCTGCGGGCTGCGGCCCTCGCTGTATATCCGATGTACCGTGGCCTGGCCAAGTTGGCTGGAATGACTGCCCTTCCCTGCCCGGGTGGCCTCCCCGACCAACTCCAACAGGTCCGCAAGCACTGGGACGAATACGACTACTTCTTCGTCCACTACAAGAAGACCGATGCTGCCGGTGAAGACGGCAATTTTGAAGCGAAGGTACACGCGCTCCACGAGTTTGACTCGTTTCTCCCGGAGATCATGTCGCTCGGCGCCGACGTACTCATGATCGGCGGCGATCATTCGACACCTGCGCTCATGGCTGCCCACTCGTGGCACCCGGTTCCGTTCCTGCTACATTCGAATTTCTGCCGCGAAGGCAACGCTGAAGGGTTCAACGAACAGGAATGCCTGAAGGGCAGCCTGGGGATCTTCCCGGCGAAA
>WBZR01000316.1_pt2 | contig 50162 bp, 56 predicted proteins | sample 5204231 | NCBI WGS metagenome assembly WBZR01 (sample SAMN12412403, study PRJNA552823) | activated sludge metagenome | isolation source: activated sludge from anammox sidestream of wastewater treatment plant... | place: USA: Virginia | collected 2017-08 | reverse complement strand
GCGAATCGGAAGCCATCGAGAGGCACCTTCGGGACGAGGTGCAACGTGCAGGCGCCAAGCGGGCGTTTATCGTCTGTTCGAAATCTATCACCAGCAGGACGACCATCATCGACCGTGTTCGGGGGGAGCTTGGTAGTCTGTTTGCCGGGGTATATGACGAGATCGAGGTTGACTCGACTTACCGCTCGGTCTGCGCGGCCACGGATGCCGCTCGCAAGGCCCATGCCGACCTGCTTATCGCTGTCGGTGGCGGGAGCGTGATTGTCGCCACCCGCGCCGTAGATATCTTCCTTTCCGAACAGGGCGATCCATTTGCGTTGATGACGCAGTATCCGGAGGGCAAGCCTGCGTATAGCCCACGGCTCTTGGCCCCCAAACTACCGATTATCAACGTTGTCACAACCCCAACGAGTGCGATGAATCGTGCCGGCACGGGGCTGAGGAATGAGGATCTCGACCACCGCATGGAATATTTCGACCCCAAGACACGCCCAATAGCCCTGTTTTGGGACTGGGCGGCGATCGAGGCGACCCCGTTCTCACTTATTCGCTCCACGGGAACCACAATATTCGCCGGGGCACTCTCTAGCCTCGCTACACGCGATGCCAATCCACTGGTGGAAGGCGACCGGAATCAGATGTTCCGTCTCGCAAAGCGCGGCTACGAAGGGCTCGCCACCGGTACCGCAGACCTTACCTCACGCCTCGACCTGTTCGCCGCTGCGCTCCTGGCCAACCGGCTCGCCGATGACAGTGCCAGCGGAGGAATCGGGGCAGGCCGCGGCACATTCAGCGGGAACTATGCCATATCGACCGCTCTCCACGTTCGTTACCCACATGTCGGGCAAGGGGAATCGACATCAGCCATTGCTGCGGCGTCGGCCCGCCGCCTGGCATCCGCGGCCACCGAAGATGATGCCCGCCCCATCTGCGAGGCGCTTGGTGCCTGGCAGCCGGGGATGACTGGACAGGACGCTCAGCTTGCAGCGGCCGACGCACTCGAGTCGCTCTACCGGAGAGTTGGTATGCCTACACGTGTCCGTGAGTTGAATATCCCGCGCGGAGACCTTGACCTTATCGCCCGGGATACAGTGAAGAACTTCAATGCGAACGCAGGTGCTCGGTCTGGTGAACAGGTGAAGGAAGCTCTAGAACTCCTCGAGACTGCCTGGTGATGTACTTCATCAGCATCCGGACGTGCCCGCGCTACATCTTCCAGGGAGTGAATCATGGATTTTCGGTTGAGTCCGGAAGACGAGGCCTATCGCGCCGAGATTCGTGCTTTTATTCAGGAGACACTCTCCGATAGCCGCGATACGAGATCATTCGTGAATAAGCTGGCAGAAAGGGGCTGGCTGACCCAGTCGTGGCCGAAAGAATACGGTGGGCAGGCAGCTTCGCATATCCGTCAGCTCGTTTACAACGAGGAGATGGCCTACCACCAGGTTTCTGGTCAGACGATGGGCTCCGACCGCGTTGGCCCAACGCTCATCCTCTTCGGCACCGACGAACAAAAGGCAGAGTTCCTCCCGAAGATCGTGAGGAATGAACTCAGCTGGTGCCAGGGCTTCTCTGAGCCGGGAGCCGGCTCAGACCTGGCTTCCCTCCAGACTCGTGCAGTCCGTGATGGCGACGTCTGGGTGGTGACCGGACAGAAGATATGGACGTCCATGGCGCAGCATGCTGACTACATGATCCTCCTCGCGCGGACCGACCCGGATGCGCCAAAGCATCGTGGGATAAGCTACTTCCTTCTCGATATGAAGAGCGCGGGGATCACAGTCCGGCCCCTGGCCCAGATGACGGGACAGGCTGACTTCAGCGAGGTCTTCTTCGACGAGGTACGCATCCCGGCCAACCGGATGGTCGGCGAATTGAACCGCGGCTGGTACGTCTCGACGGCCACCCTTGATTTCGAGCGGTCTGGCATCTACAGAGTCATCGGCGGTATCCGCCACTACGAGCGAGCACTGGCTTACGCCAAGTCGACGCCATCGCGTTCGAGAATGGGGCGGCTGTTCGACGAACATCCGATTCGCCATGCTCTTGCAGACATCGGCCTTAGTTTCGAGGTCGGCAGGCTGCTTTCGTACCGGGTCGCCTGGATGCAGAGCCAGAAACTCGTGCCCAACTATGAGGCGTCGATGGCAAAGACGCTCGGAACGGAGCTTCAGCAACGCATGGCGCAGGTCGCGGTCAAGACGCTTGGTATGCCAGGACAACTCCTCGCCGGCGAACGGGCTCCGCTGGGTGGCTCGATTGGCAACCTCTACCTCTCGAGCGTGTCCGTTACGATTGCGGCTGGGACGTCAGAAATCAACCGGAACATCATTGCCACGCGTGGGCTGGGGCTGCCGCGCGCGTAGTGTATGCCGCCGAGGCACACTCCAGTCATCACCGAGCAGACTACCCATGCAGTTACAAGGAGGAGTCTTGTATGACAGTCAGCGACAGGTACGGCGACGTCTCTGTGAGCCTTGGAGACCACGGCGTAGCACTCGTGGAGATCCATCGCCCCCCAAACAACTACTTCGACATTGAACTCATCAAGTCCCTCTCCGAGGCGTACGAGGCACTCGATGAAACACCGGAATGCCGGGCAATCGTCCTCGCTGCTGAGGGTAAGCATTTCTGTGCGGGCGCGAACTTTGGGGCGCCCCGCAGCGCATCGTCCGGCGGTGACGGTGGGAGTGCCGCTGACCTGTACATGGAAGCAAGCCGTCTGATCGCCGCAAAGACGCCGGTTGTTGCTGCGGTCCATGGTGCCGCAATTGGCGGTGGCCTGGGGCTTGCCTGCTCTGCTGACTTTCGCGTCGGGTCGTCTGAAACACGAATGTCGGCGAACTTCGCGCGGCTTGGGTTCCATCATGGGTTCGGGCTCACGGTGACGCTCCCGCCGATCGTTGGCCAGCAGCGCGCCCTCGAGATGCTCCTCGTTGGGGACCGCTTGGGCGGAGAGGAAGCATATCGAATCGGCCTTCTCGACCGGCTGGTGGCGCCGGATCAGGTCCGGGCCGAAGCCCTCCGCTTCGCATCCTCACTCGCGTCCTCGGCACCGCTAGCTGTGCGGAGTATTCGGGCCACGATGCGCGAGGGACTGGTCGAGCGCTACAAGGCAGCTACGACCTGGGAGCGTACTGAACAGAGCCGGCTTCAGGCTACGGCCGACTTCGCTGAGGGTGTCCGTGCTACTGCCGAACGACGTACCCCTGAGTTTCAGGGGCGATAACCAGGGGCACAAGCGCGACTGAAGAGGCCGTCGGACCCTGGACCGATAGTCTGCGGTGAGGAGGATAGTCACATGGGCCCACTCAATGGGATACGAGTGCTCGAATTCACGCAGATTGTGGCCGGGCCGGTTGCTGGGCTGAACCTCGCAGATCTCGGTGCTGACGTGATTAAGGTGGAGCCGCTCACGGGTGACTCTCACCGATACGTCGGTACCACCGTGCCCGGTGAGAGCAAGATGTTCCAGGGGAACAATCGCGGGAAGCGAGGCCTGTCAATCGACATCCAGGACCGCCGTGGCCGCGAAATCATCCATCGATTGATCGCCACGACCGACGTCGTGGTGATCAACTTCAGACCCGGAGTGCCGGCCCGTCTTGGCATCGACTACGAATCAGTGAAACGAATCAGGCCGGACATCATCTACGCCGAGATCAGCGGCTTCGGTATCGACGGTCCGGGAGCGAAGAAGGCTGGCTCCGACATCGTCGCGCAGGCCCACTCCGGACTCATGGCAGCTGATGCGAAGGTCGATGAAGGTGGAGGGCCAAAGGCCATCGCGGTGCCCCTCTCCGACTATGCGGCCGGACTGGCGGTGGCGATGGCCGTGTGTGCCGCACTCTATCACCGCGCTCTGACTGGTGAAGGCCAGTATGTAACGACCTCGCTACTGCGCATTGGACTCCATCTCCAGAACCGCGTCGTCATGCGAGAGCCAGTAAGTGACGTGACATTGCGTGACCCTCGCCTGGCCCGCCTACAGCAAGCAAGGGCCGGCGGCGCAACCTTCGGAGACCTGGTGAAAATGCGTGAATCTAAGGCGGAGCTCGCATCGCCGTTCAGCCTCTACTACCGATCGTACCAGGCTCTCGATGGCTCGCTCGTGATTGGAGCCCTCACACCGCAGAACCGGCAGGCGCTTCGGACACTGCTGGGGCTCGACGGGGAGCATTCAGATGATCCGGGCTTCGATGCACAACTCCAGGAGAACATCGTCGCGACAGAACGCTGGAAGAGCCACATCGAGGCACTTATGAAGAGCAGGCCCGTCGATGAGTGGGTCGCGCTCATTGAAGAGGTTGGTGTGCCGGTCGCGCGTGTTAACTTCCCGGAAGAAATGTCCGATGACCCGCTGGTCGAGTCTGATGGGATTATGCTCGATATGTTCCATACCATTACCGGTCCCCAGCGGGTCGTGGGACCTAGCGTACTCATGTCCAACACACCCACCGGATCGCTGCTCCCGGCGCCCGCTCTCGGGGAACATACGTTCCAGGTATTGAGTGAGGTTGGTGTGGGCGAAGACGAGTTGGCCGCGCTAGTCAGTGCCGGGGTCATCAGGGGCCTCTGACTCGTTCGGCGTCCGAATACCCGGCGCGATTACCCAGGTCATGGCTGCGAGATGCAGGGCGGACCGTACGGTGCCCCCTTGGGGATACTTAACTCAAGACTCATGCCCACTACGCACTCATAGTGTTGCGTCTTCGCTCCCCCTCACCCCCTTCAGAATCGGTGACGTCGACAGCCTGGAGCGTACCGGGTGAACAGCCAGGTTGGAGTGGAGGTTCGGAGAAGAGCCCCTGCTTGGCATCGATGTGAAGACCAGCCAGCACCTCTCTGAAACTGCGGCCGCCACCGTGGGCTGAGCCCAGAATCCGCCTCCTTCGCAGGAATCCCGTAGGAATCCCCGGCAAGCCGTACAGGTGTACGACATTTTCTCTTGTAACGCAGTTCACCGATCCTTTACTGTTCCGCTACACGCCCCGAGCGGAAGTGGGGCCTAGGAGCAGTACGGTGGCCATATCGTTACGGTCGATTCTGCTATTCGTAATCGTATTGTCTGGCCTTGCCATCATACGATTCGATACGCGCGATGCCGCTGGCGAGACCGTTGCCCCCTCTGTTGTTGGTCCGTCGTCCGCATATCAGGGTGGCAGGGTCGCCTTGATGGTAAACGTCCCGCCTGGATCGAACAAACTAGACCTGACATTTGGGTCCAGTGTCTTCAACGAGCCCATCCTGGATTCAGCACCGTTCAGCTGCACTCTCGCTTCCACCTCGATAACGTGCAACACCGGGGGCGTGGGTGGGATGGTGTTCCTCCGGCTTCATATCCAGGATTTCGCTCCCCCTGGTTCCGCCGAAGTTGTGGCCACTCTTGACGACACGCCTACACTCTCGACGACGCTCTCAGTAGTTATTTCCGAGCCTCCCATCGTCGAGCTCCGTCAGGCTGATGTAGATGGGAACCTGAATGCCGCGCTGCACGAGCAGCAGGCCAGAGAGAACCTGATTGTTGGTGCTCGTGTGGCAGCGTGTTTTGTTACTCCCGAAGGCCAGCCTGCCTCAGTGCCCTTATTATCACCAACGGACATAATGACCGTATCGAGCGGTGGCTACAGAGTGTCCGGTGACGAATCCCCGAACATGGTTGATGTTCAATATTTCTTGAGCACAGCCGGTGGGACGTGTTTCTCATGGGTCTCAACCGGAGCAGGGGATCAGGATGTCCACGCCCAGGTCGGCTGGAGAACCACCGGCTGGGACCAGAGTGGTGCACCGCTCATGTTTGGATGGAACCGGCTTGAAGTGATGACCATTTCGGCTGCTCCATCGACCCAGCCGGTGCCTTCGCCTGTCTCGGCAACTGCGGCCGTAGATAATCCCGCCGGACTCACCATACATGTGGCTCTTTCCCCTTCCGGTTACCCGCCAATCAATGTTGGCCTTAGGCTCACCGGCTCGCACGTCAACGCTTCTGGTGAGCCGGTCGAGATCGCCCCTCCCAACAGCCTTGTTGGGGTTTCATGGTCAGCACAACAGTCTGAGGCTGGCACCTGTAACGCCGGGTTCCCTGTCAATGGAAGCGTGCTGTCGGATGATGGCTCTGCCTTCCTTATTAGCCCCCCGCAGATATGTGCGCAAGCAACATCGTTCGATGTCACAGTCACCGCAAATGAGCCCGGGCCGTTGGGCTCCGGTCCTGGGAGGAGTGTAACGGCAGTTATACACGTGGTGCTCGATGCACCAGTACCTGCTCCGAAGTCAATCCTCCTCGCGTGGGCTGGTCAGCGGGTCATCCTGGAGACCGACTATCGATCGCTGAGAGGTGATCTGGGCGTCCCCCCCAACCCGCAGGGAACCTGTGCTTATGAGCAAGAGTTCCAGGTGCGATATCTCCGTGAAGACGGCCCCGGCAACTTCATCCCCGCACTGGGCGCCACCCTCGGTGTACCCGATGAGGCGACTATCACTGTGAGTCCATCGAACAGTCAGGTGGTGAGCCAGTTCCCGTCGGCCCCCCAGGCCTCCTGTATTTCTCGCGTTCTCTACGAGTCTGAGGACCAGGGAGAGGTGGATATCGAATCATTCGTGGAGTCGGTGGGAGGCGCTTTCCCCGATAATCCACGAAAGTCCACGTTCGTTGTCTACTACATGAAGATCAATCATGTTGCCCTATCTCTTCCCCATGCGAGGAAGTCACAGGTCAATGCGACGGGGACTGACTATGCATCAGGGGTGAACTCGGGCAATCCGTGGGATGTTGCAACGGACACGCCCTCGGTAACCGCGAACCTTGCACGTGACACCCTCGTTCGCGGGCGTGTCAGTGGATGGTTCGTCAATGCGACCCCTTCCGGGCGTCAGCGTGATGATTCCAATCCTTCGAACATCTTGCCCGCGGACCGGTGGGTCGTGCCCGATGACTGGAGCATTATTGCGGGCGCTCCGTTCCGCCCCAACTACGACATCATGATCGCCCCGAACAACAGCTACGGGTACGGCTGCGCCAGTCCTACAGGGCCCTGCACGGATGCCACGACCGCAAACGATGGGCTGGACTTTGTCTACGGTCCATTCAGCCTGCTGGACGTTCCCGGCGTCGTGAGCGGAGCTATCAGCCCCTCACCACTCTTCCGCCCAGACAACAGTATTCTCGAGGATGGTGCCGTCGATTGGTGGGACGCTCCGATGCCGCCGACGCTCGTCAGTGTCTCCCTGCGCGGCACGGGCTTCCTCAAGCAGGTACTGAAGCAGGATGTCTACTACACCGGCCAGGCCGACCAGGAGAGCACGCAGCGATACCCCAACCCATTCTATGAGGCCGCAATTCCGGCATCGCCATTTATTCCCGCAATGGTCGTCGGAGGCCAGTCAGCGTGGGATACCTGGGGCAACGATGGGCCAGGCGGAACGGGAAAGGGTCCTTACACCTTCTGGACAGCGATTCCGTCCTTCCTGTCTGGTAGCGGGTATGCTGCGGACGGCGCATCAGATACTTCACTGACATCTGCGGAACTCGATGCGATATCCCAACTGCGACAGTCGGCATCCGACCCCAGTATCGCCAGAGACCTCGTTATCTACTCTGACAATCACGGTGAGTTCATGGTCGCGGCCAACGGGGCGTTCCGGGCCGGGCCATCCACCGCTGAGGTTGCCGGCACGGCCACAATCAGTGCGGTTGCGGACTACCCGGAGTTCTCCAAGCATTGGCCTGTTACGTCCGATCCCGTCTCCGTCACCTGGCTTTGGACGTACATCTCCTCTATTACCCCGGGGAGTGTGGCTGCGGGCTCTGCACCCACATCCATAACTGTCAACGGGCCAGATTTCCTCGGTGACGCGGCCATCTTCTTGAACGGGACGCAGGTACCCACCCAGCGACTGTCGCCAGCCGCCCTAATCGCAACAGTTCCCGGCGGGCTTCTCGCGAATGCCGGGGTGGTCAGCGTTACCGTGAAGTCCCCCGCGCTCAACGATCAGGAGTCAAACGTCTTTCCGCTCTTCGTGACGCAGACTGCGGCCCCCGTCTCAAATGTTGACACGAAGACCGTGGATAACTCCCAGGTGACGGCATCGACGGGCCCATCCTCAACCACGACGCCCAGCGTTCAGGCAACAACCGACTTGGGTACCGGCACCGTCGCTGTGGCGGTGTACGACTCGAACCCAGGTGGCACGCCGAGCTTCGCCACGGGCACCTTGGGGGGCACGAACGGCACGTTCGTCGATGTGTATGTCGCTCCAGGTAGTACGTTCACCAGCACGCAGATCCAGATCTGCGACCCGAACGGAGGTGACGTTCTCTACTGGTACGACACAACTCACAGCGCGTGGGTTCAGACAGAGGCAACAGTCACTTCTGGCCCTGTACCACCACCAACCTGTTTCTCACTGGCAGTGACCAATAGCACGGCCCCAAGCCTCGCTGATCTGGCCGGGACGGTCTTCGCAGTTGCCTACAACCGGGCACCTACCACAGGCACTATTACTGGCCCCACTGCACCTGTTGCCCTTGGCACCACCGTATCTGTGTCTGTTCCATTCGATGACCCGGATGTAGCCGATAGCCACACCGTTAGCTGGGATTGGGGTGATGGGACGACGAGTGCAGCTACGATAACGGAGAGCAATGGGAGCGGAACGGCTTCCGGCACTCACAGGTACATCGGTGATGGGACCTATACCATCACGGCAACCATCAGTGATAATCATGGCCAATTAGCAACATCTACGCTCTCGTTCGTCGTGGTCTACGACCCGACAAGTGGTGGGTATGGGCTTGGCTGGTTCACTTCTCCAGCCGGTACATCAACCGGCAAACCACAGGCTACCGGAAGGGCGGAGTTTGGTTTCGCAGTCCAGTACCTGAGGCTATTCTCGAAGCCGATCGGCACGTTTGAGTTCAGCTTCGACAAGGCGAAGATCGATTTCCATGGGACATCGATAGACTGGATGGTCAACACGGATTCCTCTATCACCTTCCGGGGCGCGGGGAAACTCGGTAAGGCGGCTGGCTATGGCTTCCAGGTCTGGGCCACTACCGAACGGAAGGGCCCCGACAAGATTCGCATCCGGATCTGGAAGACATCAGACGGGTCTCTCATCTACGACAGCGAACCATCCGCACCGGCGAACCCGACCATCAAGCTGGGCGGAGGAAAGATCGCTATCAAAGACTGACGGTATATCAACCCGGAGGCCCGCCAACGGACATGGGCCTCCGGGTTCGATCACTGGGACTTCGTTTCGTATTGCTCGCACACTGCCACGACCTTGCTATCGCATCCCACCTGTGGGTACCTACGCCGCCTCCGACGAACTCCCGCCCGCGCCGATCGCCTCCTCCATCATCCGTAGAGCATCGAGAACATCGGCGCGGAGGTCGTTTGCTTCGGAGGTGATGCCATCTGACGAGGTGCGGATGGTCGTGGCCATGCGCTGCAGGTTAGCGACTCGCTTCAAAGCGTCACGAATCCGGCCCGCCTGCGCCTCAATCGCTCCCAGGTCTACTGTCCGCCTCGCTGCCTTCGCGCGGTCGACTTGCTCCATTGCCAGGGAGAACCGGATGGCAGTCATGAGGTTCTCATCGGTCGTCGCCACCCAAGACCCACCTGCTGTCGTTCCCTCGCTCCAGTCTCCGATCTCCTTCGCGAGCCCGCATGCCTCGCGGACCACATAGATTCTGCGACCCGCACCGCGCGTGTTCAGCGCCCTCGTGGCATTGCCCCGAGTGGCCGGACACATTGGCTAAGCTGCGAAGGCAGCGAGATCTTGGGGCTGGAGCGTACAGGCTTTATGGGAGGCAGCGAGCGGTAGCCGAGGGCGGAGTGGAGGCGTCTGCGGTTGTAGCAGACCTCGATCTACTTGAAGACGGCGACACCGGTTGGCATCGTCTTTCTGCGACCTGCTTCATCCCTTGGAGCAAGCTCAATCAGGCGCTCTGAGCTACAACGGATAACTGGACGACTTTCGCTCCACCCAGATTCAGTTCTGCAGGTTCCGTCGCACACCGCATAGCGGGTTGAAATTGGAAGGCAGGCGCTCTACCACTGAGCTACTCCCGCTCGCGCGCTGCGTGCCCCGGGCTGGCCGCTATTGTACCAGAAAGGGGTCCGGGCCCTGAACACACACCCGCCCCACTCTTCTCATGGTCGTGCCATGGCGAGGGCTGGCTTCCGGTCAATGACGAGGATCATAGTAGTATTCCCGCTTCGTTTCGGTAATCTGGCATCCATCGCGGGGGCCTGCCCTGGGTCCCGGAAGCTGCAAGTCCTCTCGCCCCCGCGATACTACCCCCACCACCGCGTATAGATGCCTCCGTGCTAAGCCATTGACGTGACCGATGTCACATCTATCCACCCGCGCACGACGAAGTATACTGATGTGGAGAGCCTTGCAGCGCCACGGAGGCCCAGACCATGACCAGTGTGACTTCAAGCCGCACGCCCTCGTCGCCCACACACCATGCGAACGCCGAGCGACAGTGGCACCTGGTCGAGGTGTTGGCCAATTGCCCGCTGCTCTTTGACATACCAATCGCGCAACTCGATGAAGTTGCCAAAGACTGCTCAATCGTCAGTGTCAAAGCGCAGGAACATGCGTTTCTCGAAGGGGAGCCCTGCCGTGGCATCTGGGTGATTGCCAGGGGCCGTGTGCGCCTCTACCACGCCGATGCGCAGGGCCGGCAGCAAGTCGTGAGCTTCCGCGGGCCGAACTATCCTCTCGAACTCGCTCCTGCACTCGATGGGCGCCCGCATACAGCAAACGCATTGGCGATGGAAGACTGCGAGCTAGTCTTCATGCCGCGTGCTGCCATGTCGCTGCTCGCGGTCAAGTTTCCGATCACGATTCGAAACACCCTCGATCAACTCTGCCTCGAAGTTCGCCAGCGGGATATCGCGGTCGCCATTGCGTCCCTCCGCGACGCCCGCGGCCGGGTCGGTTGTACCATCCTCCAGATGGCCCGCCAGTATGGCGTCCAGACTCAATCTGGCACGATCAACATCGAATACCGCCTTACGCGGCAGGATATTGCCGATCGCTCGGCGGTGACGCTCGAGACTTCGATTCGCGTGCTCTCGGATCTCCAGCGCCGAGGGCTCGTACGCACCCGCGCCCAGAATATCGAGATCCTGAGCCTCGAGGGCCTGCGTAAACTGAGCGAGTGTGACGAATGCGAACTGGACTGCTCCGTGTTTGCAAAGCCCCGGCCGCGGCCAACGTAGGATCCAGTTACTGCCTCGAGCCACTGGCTACAGGTGATGCGTAGAAGCCGATCGCCTCGGCGACGCTGCGTTGGGTGACCCCGTGTTGCTTCACCACAGCCTCGAGCCAATCGGGACGGGCCTTCGCGGCTACAGAAACGGGCTCTGTCAGCTCCGAGTGCTCCATGGCAAGTTGCGCGAACCGCGCCGCGTAGTCGGGCGGTCGAAGATCGGCTGCCAGTTCGACGAGTGCAAATGGGTCGGGTGTGCTCTCTCGCGCCGCAACTCCACGAACGATCGGGAGGCCCGGCTGGTCGCCTCCTCCGGCGATACCGTGCCCGTCCGCGATGATACATCCCCGAACCTGGGCTGGGCGGGCGCCAGCGAGCATCAGGCCAACGTAGCCGCCGAGTCCCCGGCCAAGCACCGTTGCTTCACCAACCATCTGGAGGGCGATATCGGCGTCACCCATTAGGAGTTCGGCCGTGTAACCACCGCCTCCCGACGACGTTGACTCGCCGTGGCCCGTGAAATCGAGGGCATAGATAGACCCCGGCCACGCTACGACGTCTGCGGGCACCTCCTTCGGTGAATGGTCTCCAAGACCGTGGAGGAGTAGCAGGTGTGGCCCGCCCCCATTGCGCAGGGTGTGGAACGCGAGCTTCATCTTGTTGTGTTGCAGGAACACGCTCATGCGAGGAACTCCAGGACGAGACTCGCCACCTCACGCGGGTGTTCGATATGGATGAAGTGGCCTGTGTTCTCAAATGGCACGAGGCGCGCTCCAGCAGGCAAATGGGGCAGGATCGCCCGGTGATTTGTCCCCCAACCCATCTCTTCCTCAACCGTTGCCGTGAGCCCCAGCATCGGGATCTCGAGTGTCTTGAGGCGCTGAAGCGACCAGCCCGGGTGCCACGGCCCGAAGCCGCCCATCCGGATCGCCGGATCGAGTTTCCATCGCCAGCCATCCGGGTCCCGGCGAGCACCAACCGTCACAAGGTAGCGCAGCCACTCATCCGAAAGGCGTGGATTCATACGCTTGCGCCGCTTCGCAAGGTCGTCGAGGGTTCCGGGCTTCCGCTGCAGTGAACTCAGAGCACGACGGTGTTCCAGCCACGCCTGCAAGTTCTTGAGGGTCAGGCCGCGCTGTTCCCGGTCCGAAACGTCCGGGTGCGGGTCGTCGGTGGGAAGACCATCGATCACCACGAGCTGCGACATTCGCCGCGGCAGGCATTCCGCGAGTTGGAGCATCATTCCCCCACCCTTCGAGTGCGCGATAACCGGCACAGGGTCGGGTGTCGTCGAATCGAGTACGGAGAGTGCATCGCGGACATCCGCATCCCATGAGTAAAGGTCGGCATGGTCCGAATCGCCATGCCCCCGGTGGTCCCAGGCGATCACCCGCCAACCGGCATCGGCGAGCAGTGGCGCGAAGACATCGAAGGTCCCCGCGAAGTCCGATCCGCCGTGTACGAGAAAGACGGGCGGATCATCCTCGTTGCCCCATTCGCCAACGGCGATACGGACGCCGAAGGAACTCACCCACCGGTGCCGGGCGGGCCGCCGCGCACCGGGATACGAAATCGCTTCCGGAGTGGTTGACTCCACGTATTCCCCCAAAGGCAAAGAGACCGCCCAATCCATTCTTGCAGACCTGTGCCGAACGAGCAGTGGCTCCTATGCCAGCTTCCCCTCGAACCCCAGGTCCTCTCCAGGGGCGGGTCTGCCGCCCGCCACCCATCCGATGTAGTCGATTTCGCCGGTGTCTACCCCGGCCCGTGCAAGTTCCCAGGCAAGCTCGGCCCGATGCTGTGCGGAGTGACCGAGAACCTGTGAGATCAGTACGTGCATGGGCATCGATGTCTGCCACCACGGGACGAAATGCGATCGTTCCTGGCCAGCCTCGCCCGCGGTCATGGTGATTGCGAGCAAGCCATCTCCGCTCTCGCGGTCGTAGCCGCTGATCTCGTCGAGATCACTGGGCGGCAGGGGCCTTGCTGCGTTCCCGCGCAACACATCGAGGAATGCGCGCTCTGTGCCCGCCATATGTTGAAGGCGGGTGAGCAGCGTATCTCCGTCGTAGCAGACCAGGTCCAGGACGTGCGGCTTCTCGTGGAAGCTCGCGATGACGGTCGCATTTGCCCAGGCGTTGTGCCTGACCAGATCGGGTAGCAGGTACATGAGTGTCCTTTCGTGGTCCCTGTCAGGTCGATTGCCGCATGTCGCGCTCGAACTCGCCGCGGGCAAGTGCCGAGAGGCGATGTGCGAGTGCACCCGAGCCTTTCACGAGCGGGCCGAACTTCCATGCGACCGCTTCCTCAAACGCCTCTGCCGTCGCCAGGGGAATGCTTCCGTCGGACACCATGATCCACGAGCCAGCCAGCAGGCGGAGATGGTACTCGGTGGCGCCCCGGTAGAGGCGTGTATCGATGCCGTCGACCAGTTGTGGGTGTTCGGCAATGACCCGCTGCGCGAGCACTCCGGCCGGCCCCATGATGAACCGATCACGGTCGACCACCCGGCCGAATGATGTCATGAGCCGGCCATAGATCGCATCGTCGATCCGCGGTTTTCGTTTGAAGAACATCTGGCCAATCAGCCTAGCACGGCCCAAACCCGGTCCTCGTGAGCTGTGGAGACCACGACCCGGGAATACCCGCCCGCCTTGAGGCGCTCGGCCATCGCCATCGCCGGGAGTACATCTTCGTCGTCTCGCGGGTTGTTGAGCAGTGCATGGATCCGTGCCCCCGGAGGGACACCCTTTCGCCCACCCCTGGCGTGGAGGAGCACTCCGGCGATTGTCTCCTCTGATACGAGTCCTCCTGGCTGCTGACCCGTAATTTTGGCGACGAGTTCGGGCCGGTGTACCCACTTCTCCTCCAATGTCCTCCCAACAACCGTGAGCCCGACACAGACCACGACGTCGGTGCTCGAATCGGCGATTACCGGTTCATGTTCCCCTGGCGCCTTGAACGGGCGGTGCGCCGATCCATCTGCTTCGATGGCCAGAAGCCCGGCCCCCACCGCTGCCATCCGGTCAATGGTTGTCTTCTCGAATCCCTGCAGCCGTCCATGCGTCCCGGTGCCGCTCGTTGCCACGAGGGTTGACCCGGATTCGAGGGAGCGGGCCGCTGCCTCTACGATTTCCCCATCCGGAGCCGTTACGATGGCGGGCATCTCGATACCTGGCGGGCGAGTGAACCGCACCGTCGTCGTGATGATGGCGCTCAGTCCACGGCGATTCGCTCCCCGGGCAAGTGCATACACGAGGCTCGTCTTTCCGCCCCCACCAACGACCGAGACGATCGCGCCCGGCTCGATCCCAAACGCGGAATACAAGTCCATGCGATCATCTTACGGAGCGAACCAGAAATGAGGCGGAGGGCCAGGTCGTGGATTCTCTCGACGCGATAGTGCTTGCGGGTGGCAAGAGCCGCCGTTTTGGTTCAGACAAGGCGTCCGCGCTCCTCCGTGGGCAGCCGCTTCTTCAATGGGTGACATCGGCGCTCGACGAGGTCTGCGAGCGGATCGTCATCGTGCGTGCTGCCCACCAGGCCCTCCCCGAGGTCACATCGCGAGCCGACATCGTGGTCGTCGATGACCTTTTCGAGGCGAAAGGGCCCCTCGCGGGCCTGGTCGCGGGTTTCTCCGCCGCAAGGGGTGACCTCTGCTTCGCTACTGCCTGCGATGCACCGCTGCTCCAGCCGGGCCTTGTCCGGTACCTGGCGTCTCTTGCCGACAACCACGATGTTGTCTGCCCGTTGGTCGATGGGTTCCATCAGCCGCTTTCGAGCATCTACCGGCGGACGACGTGTGAACCGCTCTTTCGCCAGATGGTCCTGCGCGACGAACTCCGTATCGTCCCCGCCTACGAGCAACTCGATGCCGTCATCGTTGAAGAGACCGCAATCCGAGAGATCGACGGTCAGCTTCTCAGCTTCCGGAACGCCAACCAGCCTGAACGCCTCGCGGAAATCGAGCAGTTGCTGGGTTAGTGACCCTCACCGTTCGCGCCACCGCCTGATTGCCCGCCGTTACCGAGCTGGAGGTACCTGTCGGCGAACTGCTCGTTCACATGGAGCACTCCGTCATTGAGCTTTGCGTACTGGTAGCTGTCGGTGATCTTCGGGAGCGCATCGGCTGCCTCCTGCGTCGTGATGACCGCGCCTGCCGGTACGTAGCGGCCCTCGGCGATCGTCACGCCGATCACTCGTGCCCCGGGCTCAATGACGCAGTTCTTCGCAATGACCGACTTGAACACCAGTGCCTGCATTCCGACGAACGTGTGATCGCCCACGGCGGCGGGACCATGCACCTGGCTCTGGTGTGCAAGGGACACGCCCGCACCGATGAACACCGCGTACTTCTTGCCCTCAACCGTCACCTGGTTCTTCTCGATGATCTGCCCGCTCTCGAATGTCTCGAGCGCATGGACAACCACACCATCCTGCACATTTGAACCCGCGCCGATAACGATCGGCTGGCCTTCATCCCCCCGGATGCTGGCAAATGGGGCGATATACACCTTCGTCCCAATCTGCACGTCGCCGATGACGGATGCGAGGCTATCGATGTATGCCCCCGTTGCAATCTGCGGCCGATCGACCGTCGGATTGAAGGTTGTCGCGACGTTCGTCCGGGTATTGGCGGCGGGTGCCGCGGACACAGCTTCGTGGGCACCATCTGCGAACTTCGCCTGGTAGACCGTCCAGCCTCCGAGGAGCGCGACCGCGAGCAGCAACGCACCGTTGAGCATCTGCTGGTGCGTCCACGACCCGATGGCCATGACTTTCGGGATCTTCGGGATATCGAAACTGAATTGCAGCGAGAGTCCACCCTCGGCCTTCCGGTTGATGGAGACCGGGGCATCGGCGCCGGGCAGCGCCGTAATGTTGTTGCCGTCGGGTTCGAGCGCTTCGGCTGGCTCGCCCATGCTTCACTCCTCGAACGGCCGGGCCGCGAGACTTCACGGTAGGTATCGGAAGCGCAGGCTCACCTCTGCAGCAGGGTTTCTCCCAACGCGCCCGCCGGTCTGGCAGGCATTACCGGGGCCGATGGAGTGCGGTTGACACGCCTATTGGCACACCTATGATCGATTCTACGTGTGGCTCCGGCGCTTCGAGCCTCACGATTCGCCTTTCTTGGGCGGATGCCGGATATGGCGGCGGGTGTCGCGTTTGCGGCCTCCCTGTCCAGGCGGCGGACTCGCAGCCCCTCGATGGGCGGCGAAGAGGAGGAATGGACAGGCGTGACAACTCTCGAACGGCCTCGAACAGTCGGCGAACTCCGTGCGGCGGGCTATGAAGTCCTTCCCGTACGCGAAGAGATGCGAAAAAACCTCATCGCGAAGATCCGCGGCGGTGAAGACCTCTTCCCTGGCGTCTACGGATACGAAGAAACGGTGATTCCGCACATCGTCAATGCCATCCTCGCCGGGCAGGACATCATCTTCCTCGGCGAACGCGGGCAGGCAAAGTCCCGCATCATTCGCTCAATGGTATCGCTGCTCGATGACGCTACCCCCGTCCTCAAGGGCTGTGAAATCCCGGAGAACCCGTACCATCCAATCACCCAGCAAGGCCGCGACCTCATCGCTGAAAAAGGCGATGGTGCCGAAATCGAGTGGCTCGAGCGTGACAAGCGCTACGGTGAAAAGCTGGCTACCCCCGATATCACCATCGCCGACCTCATCGGCGAAGTCGACCCGATCAAGGTCGCCGAGGGCCGCTATCTCTCCGATGAGCTCACCATTCATTACGGGCTGATCCCTCGTACAAACCGGGGAATCTTCTGCATCAACGAACTCCCCGACCTGGCCGAGCGCATCCAGGTTGGCCTGCTCAACATCATGGAAGAGCGCGACGTCCAGATCCGCGGCTACCGGATCCGCCTCCCGCTCGATGTCTTTGTTGTTGCCAGCGCAAACCCCGAGGACTACACGAACCGCGGGCGCATCATCACCCCGTTGAAGGACCGCTACGGTACCCAGGTTCGCACCCATTATCCCGCGAGGATCGAGCACGAAATTGATATCATGGAAGCGGAACACCATCCGGTGCCAGCCGACTTCAATGTCACCGTGCCGCCGTACATGAAAGAGATCATCGCCGAGATCTCGCGGCTCGCGCGCCGTAGCCCCGACGTCAACCAGCGCTCCGGTGTTAGCGTCCGGGCCAGCATCGCCAACTACGAAAGCATGCTCGCGAACGCCCTCCGCCGCGCCATCATCACCGGCGAGGACGTCGTCGTCCCCCGTGTCTCTGATCTTCCCTACGTGGTTCCGACGCTCTCCGGAAAGGTCGAATTCGAGACCGTTGAGGAAGGCCGCGAGGAGCAGATCATCGACAAGCTCATCCAGGGTGCCGTCGTGGCTGTATTCAACCGCCATTACAACCTGGGCGAACTCGAACAGGTCGTCAATCGCTTCAAGTCTGGCGTGGCTGTTGAAGTTGGCGACATGGTGCCCAGCGAGACCTACGTCAAGCTCGCCCAGCAGATCGAAGGCCTCTGGCCCGCCGTCCAGAAGGCAGGTGCAGGCACCAACCCCGCCGAAACCGCCGCTGCCGTCGAGTTCATTCTCGAAGGACTCCACCTCAACAAGCGGCTGAACAAGGACAAAGTGGCCGGTAAGGCCCAGTATCGAGGATGAACTGGCAGATCTTGCCGCTGCCCACGCGTGGCCCCCTGTTCGAGGGGGCCATTCGTGTGTACGGCGACGCCTTCGCCGAACCACCGTATTCCGACCCCGATCGAGGCGCTGAGATTCGCACACGCGTCCAGGAGATCCACTCGCTCCGGCCAGGGTTCCATGCCTACGCGGCCGTTGAACCGCCTGAGAACGTCATCGGGATGATCTACGGCTACCACGGGTCATCGGGGCAGTGGTGGCACGACACCGTCGCTCGCGCCATCTCCCCGCGTAGTGCTGCGGAGTGGCTCGCCGACTCATACGAACTTGTCGAAGTCGCCGTCGAACCGAAGCATCAGAGCGAAGGCGTCGGCACAGCACTGATTCGCCAGTTGCTCGATGGTCGCGACGAGCACACCTGCGTGCTCAGCACGCGAACCGATAGCGATGCCCACTATCTCTACCAGCGGCTCGGCTTCGAAGTCATCACGGAGATGCTCTTCGCCGTCCGCGGAGCACCGTTCTACGTCATGGGCAAGCGGCTAAGGACGGATTGACGCCGGTCGCCGGGGCAGGTGTCCAGGTGCTGCGACCGGAAGTCCGAGTGCCAGGCACATTTGGAATCGATCGCTATCGCGCTTCGGGAAGGCGGCGAGTGGGTGCTGATCCACCGTTGCCGCGGCTGCACGGTACTCCACGAAAACCGGATTGCAGGTGACGACAGCATAGTGGTGTTGATGCCCCTGGCCGCCCGGCCACTCGCTCAGCCACCTCTTCCGCTCGACTTCCTTCCATCTTCTCGAGCTTCGCGGGTCACTCCCCAGGGAGGGGCTCGCGGAGCCTTACCGCCGCCAACCCTAGAATCATCCCATGACCTCCGCGAAACGCACTCCACTGGAGTGGCTGCTCAAACAACTCGATCTCGAAGCACTCGATGATGACCTCTACCTTGGCGACCCGGGTCGTGGCCGTGGACGCCTCTTTGGCGGTCATGTGGCCGCGCAGTCGGTGATCGCTGCCGGTCGTACGGTCGCCGAAGGGACCATCCACTCACTCCACGCCTACTTCCTGCGGCCCGGCCGCCACGATGTCCCCATTCGCTTCGTCGTCGACCGTATCCGCGATGGCCGGACCTTCACGACGCGGCATGTGGTCGCCTACCAGGGTGGCGAGGCAATCTTTGACCTCTCTGCGAGCTTCAAGACGCCCGAAACCGGGATCGAACATCAGGAGGCAGGCCCTGAAGCCCCCGATCCCGATGGCCTGTCCAACTGGGAGGACGCGCGATCCGAGGCACTCGAGTCACACGAGCGCCGGCCCGATGGCCCCATCCTCATCCGTGCCGTCGACCCTGATCTTCCGGGCCAGAAGCAGCCACCACACAAGCGGATCTGGGTGAAGCCCGATGGTGCTCTTCCGGAAGACCCGCTCATCCATGCGGCGATGATTGTCTACGCCAGCGACCGCACGCTGCTCAGCACCGCCGCACGGCCCCACGGGCTGACCTGGGGGAAACGTATCAGTGCCAGCCTCGACCACGCAGTCTGGTTCCACAGCAGCCCGCGTTTCGATGACTGGCTGCTCTATTACAGCCACAGCCCCGTGGCACGCGCCGCGCGGGGCCTCATACATGGTGCGATGTATAACCGCGAGGGTGTGCGCGTCGTCTCCGTCGTCCAGGAAGGACTCATCCGAACCCCGCGTGAGGGCTGACTGATACCAGGCGGCGCCGGGCATCCGCACGGCGCGCCGCGTGGCACCCACGACCGTGAGTCTAGGCCCGGCTCGGAAGCTCCACCTGCACGTTGCCGCGCACGCTCGGCTCACCCTCTGCCAGCGTCACCACTTCGAGCTCCACGATATTCTTCCCGTCCTCCTGCCGCTTGTCGACCACGCGGCCCGCGAGGACCAATGGCCGGTCGGCGACGTCCGGGCGCCGGAAGGCGATTCGCAGGTTCTTCACCGACCCCTCGGTGCCGGCCCAGTCGCTCACGAATTGCGTGAGCCATGCCATCTTCAGCATGCCCGGCACGAGCGCGCCACCGACACCCATGCGCTTGCCAGCTTCAGCATCGGCAAATGCAGGATTGGTTGGGTTGTCGCGGCCGAAGAAGTCGATTGCGAGGTCGGCTGTTGGTAGCTTCTCGACAGGCGCCAACTCATCGTTGACAGACACATCTTCGTAATATCTCTGGCTCATTCGGCGCCCTTCGCCCCCTTCGGATCGAACTGCGTGATCGTGATCATCGAGCCAGCAACGTGGTCGCCGTTCGTGTCGTAGTAGTCGGTGCCGGTAGTCACCAGGACGCTGTAGCCATAGCGGCCGCCGAGGCGTTCGCGGATATCGGTGATCTGCGATACGGCCTGCAGAGATTCGCCAACCTTGAACGGCCGGGTGAACCGCCACTCTTGCTGGGTCAGCAGCCCTCCTGGAAGGATCATTGGCATCGACCGGTTTGGGCGGCCGCCAAAGCTCGAGATCACGTATCCCGCCGCCATGCCGCTTTCGTCGGTCCAGCGCGGGTCCTTGTCTTCGAGAAGGTCGCGCATGCGATAAGCATCGGCTTCCTTGACGGTGACGGTTGTCGGTTCGCTCTTCTGGCCGATGAGCGCGCGGTGCTCATCGGTGATGAGGCTCTGTTCAGGTACGGACAACGGGCATATCTCCAGCGAATTCAGCGAGATGGAGCATACCAGAGCGTCGATCGTCGCGCCTGTTCACTCGTCCCGTGGCATGATGCCTACGCTATGGATGCATAGCCACAACAAAGGAGAGACAACGTGCGCCTGGAACGCATCGGCATCATCGGTTCGGGCCTCATGGGGAGTGGAATCGCCCAGGTGGCGGCCTACAGCGGCGTCGATGTGACGCTGGTCGACATCGACCGGGTGCGCGTCGAAGGCGGAATTGCGGCAATCCGCAAGCGCCTCGAACGCGAGGCTGAGCGCGGCCGGATTGGCAAGGTCGAGGCCCAGGCTGCAAGCGAACGCCTGTTTGGAGCCGATGATTGGGAGGACCTGGGCACTGTGGGTGATGCTGATTGTGTCATCGAGGCTGTCGTCGAGGACCACGCCGTCAAGACACGCATCTTCAAGACGCTCGGCGCCGTCTGCCGCCCCGATGCCCTCCTCGCCAGCAACACGAGCTCACTCCCGCTTAGCGAGATGGCAGCTGCCAGTGGCCGCCCCGAGCGGGTCATCGGGCTCCATTTCTTCAATCCGCCATGGGCACTCAAGCTCGTGGAGGTCGTCTCGACGGCGAGCACCACCGAAGAGACACTCGCCGATGCCCTGCAGGTGTGTGCGAAGCTCGGGCGTGTACCGGTGCAGGTGAAGGACACGCCGGGCTTCATCGCGAACCGTTTGCTCGTCCCGTTCATCTTCGATGCGATCGACCTGCTCGATAGCGGGGTGGCGACTGCCGAAGATATCGACAAGGCGTGCAAGCTTGGCCTCAACCACACGATGGGACCACTCGCGACCGCAGACCTCATCGGCCTCGATACGCTCAAGCTCATCGCCGAGAGCATGTTCGAAGAGTATGGGGAGCCGCGCTTCAAAGCGCCTACACTCCTGCGCCGCCTCGTTTCCCTGGGCCACCTCGGACGCAAGACCGGGCGGGGATTCTTTCACTACGAGTAGGCTGCTCAGTTCGGGCCGGGCTTGTAAATGAAGATTCGGTCATTCGGGCCGAGGCTTGCGCCCACGGCGGCGAGATTGGCCCGTTCGACATATTTCGCGTCGCCGACCTGGGGGTAGAGATACTTTACCGTGGGGGGCACGGAATACCCGCCAAATAGCGCCAGCATGACCGGCGTGTCAACGCAGTACAGCGTTCCACCCGCCGGCAGCGTTGGATAGGTGGCTCGCAGTTGATCGACCCATTTCTGCACAGAGTCCGGGTTTCGGCCGGCCCAATCCCTCACGCGGTCATTCCCGAGCACGACACCACCAATCACGACCAGCGCGATGAATACCGCGCTCGAGGCGGTGAGAGCTCGCGCGGCTCTCACGACTTCCGGCAGCACGGTGCGTACCTCGATCGCGGCCTGGACGGCGAATATTGCGAAGAACGGCGCCGCAAAATAGAAATATCGGCGGTCGAGCCCGAAAGCCAGCGGTGCAAATGGTGCTAGCGATAATCCGAATGCAAGGAAGAGGGCGAATAGGAGCCAGCGCCTCGAGGTGGCCGCCCATGCACCCAGCGCTATGATCGCAACCCCTGCACCGTTGGATGTCAGCGCTCGTGCACCAGAGATGCCCGAATTGAACGGCGCCGGCCCGAACCGCAGGAGTTCCCAGGAGTTGGAGACCATGTGCCGGCCCCACTGGTACTGGAACTCGTCCGCGAACGGCGCCGTGAAGAACCGCGTTCGAATCACGGCATGGAGGCCGATGAGCGCCACGAGCGGAAGCAGAGGCAGATAGGCGCGCCAGTTGTACAGTCTCGTGCGTGCCGGGCAGCACAGGTACCAGGCCACGATAACCGGGACGATGGCCACTGCCGTCTCACGAAACCCGAGTGCTGCGACGCATAACACAGTAGAGAGCGTGACGAATTGCCATCGCCTCCGCTTCGAATCACTCTCTGCCGCCGCGGCGAAAGCAAGCCACGCTCCGAGCATCAGGGGGACAGCCACGCTGTTGAGGCTGGAAACCCACGCAATTGAGTCAACACCGGCGGGGTGCACGGCCACAATCAACGCGGCCAGGCTCGCACCCATTGCGCTGCGCAGAAGCCGCTTCGCGAGAGCCCAGGTCATCAGCACCGTCCCGAAATGCACGGCCAGGAGCAGCAGGTGATAGGGCAGCATGTGGCCGTGAAAGATCGGCCAGAGGGCTTTGAACGAGAGGAAGTAGAGGGGCCGCCAGAATCGGTCGGTCAGCAGGATCTCGCTCCCCTGGTACTGCGGCGTGATTGCCGCCTTTGCGAAGTCCGCAAAACTCAGGTCTCGCGCCGCCCGCAGATAGATGTAGTCGTCACCGAACGGTGGTGAACCGAGCGCGGGCCAGTAGATGACAATGGCGAGCAGGCAGCCCAGGGCAACGAGCACAACGGGTGCCACCGTGTGCCAGCGCAGGAGCGGCGCTGGCGGATCTTCAATCTGGAATTGGATGCCGCGCGTGGGCTCTGGACGTGCAGCCATCGCCGCAGTCTACCCTCCCAGGTGCATACCCGCGCTGACGCTCCCGCGTCGCGGCTGCGTGGTTTCGCGATCTCCCACTCGCGGCCTACACTCTCGGCCTGGGCCCCGGCCCGACAAGTGGATACGAGGTCGCGAATGGTTTCACCAGCCAGTGTCCGGGAGCAACTCCGCATATCGCGCCATCTCGTCTCGCGCGATATGGATATCTACGGTGCCTGGCCAATGAAGTTCGGCCTCTTTTCGCGACGCCGCTCTCGGGTGCTTCTCTTTTTCTATCTGCTTTTCACGGTCCACACCTTCCCGTCGGTATTCCTCTTTCGACTCCAGACCTTCTTCTACGATTGCGGCCTGCCGCCCGTCGCGACTACCCTCTCGCGCATCAACCACATCCTCTTCGGGGTCACTATCGGTAACCATGTGCGCACGAGCGGTGGACTCATCATCGCCCACGGCCACGTCGTTCTAGATGGCTGGACCAGGCTCGGCGACAATGTCCAGATCAACCCATTCGTGACGCTCGGCATCACGAATAGTGAACGGAAGCCGTTTGAACTCTGGGGCCCCACCATCGGCAACTTCGTCAATATCGGAACAGGAGCCAAGATCCTCGGCCCGGTGACGATTGGAGACAACGTGAAGATTGGGGCGAACGCCGTCGTCATTGATGACATCCCCCCGGACCACACTGCCGTCGGTACCCCGGCTCGTTCGTTCCCGACACAGAAGGCCGGGAACAAATTCGAAGATGGCCCGCGCCTGCCCGGGAGCGATTCCTAGCCGAACGTCCGCAGGATGGCGTCCATCTCCTCGAGAATCGCCACGCACTCGTCATCGGTGTTGTAAAAGTGCGGTGCCACGCGAATGCCAGCCCCGGGACGGTAGTCGATGACGAAGCCGCGGCGAATGAGCTCGTTCTTCAACTCCTCTGCGTGCGGGGGGTTCACGGTTACGTGATTTCCCCTGTGTTCGAACTCCGCCGGTGAGTTGACTTCGAAGCCACGCGCACGTGCTCCGTCGTAGATGAGCTGAGACTGCCGCCGGGCCTTCTCGCGAATGACTGGAACCCCAACCGTGCGAACGATCTGGTAGCCCTCCCGTGCCTGGTAATAGGCGGGGATGTTCGGGGTGCCGCCCATGAACCGGCCGATACCTTCCGCATACTCGATCGGTGGCGCTTCGAATTGGAATGGCCGCGCATGCGAGAACCAGCCCGCATCGCGGGGCGCCAGGCGGCCGACAAGTGCCGGGTGAGCGAACAGGTAACCTGCGCCAGGCCCTCCGCAAAGCCACTTCACCGATCCGCCAACGAGGAAGTCCACGCCCAGCTCCATCACATCCAACGGCACCGCGCCCATCGACTGGTAGGCGTCGAGCACGACGAGTGCGCCCCGGTCGTGAGCCTTCTCGATGAATGGCCTTGGATCGACGAGCTCGGCTGTGCGGAAGAGCACGTGCGAGAGGACGAGCAGGCAGGTTCGGTCATCGATCGCGTCCAGGAGCGCATCGGCCGGGAACACGAGAGGGTCATCACCAATCCGCACCACCTCGGCGCCGATTCGCCGCTGTCCATCGAGGATGTACTCGACCGTTGGAAACTCACCGGCGCAGTGCACGATCCGGTTACGCGGGGCTTCGAACTCCATGCATGAGAGGATCGCAGCCATGGCGTTCGTAACGTTCTGGAACATCGTCATGGACCCGCGTGGAGCATGGATGATGTCCTCGAGCACCGCCGCCGTCTCCGCCACGAGTGGCAGCCATGTGTCCCATGCGACAACGCCCTCGCTCGCCCAGAGATCGGTGTATTCAGCGAAAGCATCACGAACCGAACCGGGCATTGCCCCGAGCGAGTTGTTGATCAGGTATGTCTTTTTGTTGAGGATTGGGAACTTTGAGCGCCAGGCAGCTGCAAGGTCATCAGTCATACGCTACAGGATGCGCTACCGGCGCGGCCGGGAGAAGTGCAAGAAAGGGAACGGCCGCCTGTTTGGGGCGGCCGTTCTCGCATCTGCGCCGGTTCGGGCTACTTTGGCAGGCCCACCATGATGATCCCGTCCTCGATCTTCACGGGATATGTCTGCATGTCTTCGGCCTTCTTGTTGAAGAACATCAACTTTGATTGCAGCCGGCCGAGGAATGGATGGTCATTGTTGAACTCGCTGCTGAATGGCTGCCGTACTACATGGCCCGTGGCGACCTCGAAGCGCGCACCGTGGAACGGGCACATCACGCACTCATCGCGCACCGGTTCGGGCTTGACTGGCGAGCCCGGGATCCCGCCCAGCGGCAGCCGTGCATGGGAGCAGAGGCCACCCATCGCATACATGCTCTCGCCCATCCGGATCATCGTGACGCGCTGGCTGCGCAGCCGGACTTCCTTCGGTACACCATCGACATAATCGCGGACCGTACCAGCCTTCGCCCAGCGGGTGAGCTTGGCAGCCGGGATGATGTTCTTGGCCTTGAGGGGCAACGGCGGGTCGATGCCGAGGAGCGGCGTTACCACGATCTGCATGAGCCCGCCCGAGATGAGGCCGGCGATGATGAGGACGATACCGCCAAGGGTGTGGCTCGAGGCTGTTGTCGGATCGCCCGGGAAGAACAACATGAAGATCCCACCGACGATGAGCCCGAGCGATGCGAGCCCCCACGTACCAAGCACCGAGACACCAAGAAACGCGAGCGCAGGAGACACAGCCAATTCCTCCGGGGGCGATACTACCCCGTTTGTGCCAAATTGCGCAAAGTCCCCATGCACAATTAGCAGACTCCGATGATCAGTTTCAGGCCCCCGACAGGCTGGCCGAAAGCCCCTCCAGCAGCACGCGAACCTGCTCTGGTTCCTTCAGGTAGACACGGAGCCGCGATTCGAATCCCTGCCGGTCTGCGGAGGCGAACCAGTTGCGCCAGTCCATGAGCCCGAACCATGTGCTGATCACGACAAGCGTCTGGGGATTTTCGCTATCGCGCAGGGTCTCCCCGCTGATATACCCGGGTTCATCGAGGCATCGCGCGCGCATCTGCCTCAGGATGTCGGTCACCTGCCGTTCCTGCCCAGGGACAATCTTGCGTTCGATGATGACTTTCACTGCCACGGCATCAGTCCAATTTCAGCGAGCGGTAAGCCCGCCGGTAATAAATCAGTGGCTTGAGGCCGGGATTCGCCGCCGCTCCGACCACACGTCCAACGACAATCGTGTGGTCGCCCCCGGGAAAGGTGGCCTCCAACTCACAGTCCAGGTGGGCGACACCGCCCTTGATGATCGGTGCTCCCGTGTGCCATTCGTGCCACTCCACGAGCGACTCGAACTCCCTGGCCGGTTCACGCCCGTGCTTCGCAAAATACTGCGACACGTCCTCCTGCCCCTCCGCGAGGATAGTGACTGCGAAGAGCTTTGCGTCCTGCACCATCGTGGACATCAGGTTTGAGTTCGCCACGCACACCAGCACCAGCAGAGGGTCTACCGAGAGTGATGAGAAGCTCGAGGCGGTCAGGCCATAGACGAGTTCCCTGTGCTTCGTCGTCACGATGGTGACGCCAGCTGCCCAGGCCCCCAGTGCTGCCTTGAAGTCGTTCGGGTCGGCCACGGGCATCGGGCTACACTCCCTGCAGTGTGGGCGCCATGTCCCACAGCGGGTGCACCTCGATTTCCGCGAAGTAACGCGCCATCGGGAGCGCGGCAATGAGCTGGTCCATCTCCCGGGCATCACCCGCCTCGTAAATGGCCAACACCCCCACACCGGTCTCGCGATAGATGGCCCGGATCTTCCCCTGGTCGTACTGCGACTTCGTCGCTCGCAGTTGATCGGCCACGATGCCCTGCCACGCCTCCGCCGTCACATCGTGGGGTTGCCTGGAGATGAGACGTACGGAAAACAGCATGCAAGCTCCCCTGGTTCGGTCTCTGGATTATATGCGGACACCTGTGAGTGAACGAACCACTGGCCCATTGGCACTGTCAACGAACGAACAAGACCGTTGCCACGAGCACGCCATAGGAGATAACGGCTACCTTCAGCCACCGTTTTCCAAGCCTCCGCGCGACGCCGACGCCGAAGTATCCGCCAGCAAGCGCTCCGACTGCCATGATTGTCATCGGTAACCAGCGCACCGGCCCAAAGAACACGAAATAGACCATCGCCACGGCATTGATGAGCGCCGAGAGGAGCCCTTTCAGGGCGTTCGAGCTCTGGATATCATCCGGCAGCAGGATCCCGAGTGCGGCCAGTGTCAGGATCCCGACGCCGGCCCCGAAGTACGCTCCATAGATCGCCAGCACGACGGTCGCCAGGAGCAGCGGTAAGGGCACGTGCTCTTCATGCTGTGAGGCGAGCCGGTGATGTGCCGCGAAGCGGCCCAGCGGCTCCTGGAATGCCATGAGGGCACAGGCGAACAGGATGAGGAACGGAACCACACGGTCGAACACCGATGTCGGCGTGCTCAACAGGACGACAGATCCTATGAGCGCTCCCGCGATGCTCGGCACGCTCAGGGCCAGCACGCGGCGCCGCTGCCGGCCAAGTTCGCGCCGATACCCATACGAGCCGCTGATATACCCCGGCCAAAGCGCTACCGTATTCGTCACATTCGCACTCTTCGAGGTGTACCCGGCCGCCATCAGGGCGGGGAAGCTGATGAGCGATCCGCCGCCCGCCACAGCGTTGACCGCCCCTGCTGCGAATGCCGCAATCGCGAGACCGATGGCAGTGAGCACATCCATCGGCTCGAAACGGTCGCCGCTCGAACGGCTACGCGCCACTCGTTAGCATGATGTCGTGGAGCAGCGGCCCCTGGTGACCTTCGACCTCGACGGTGTTATCTGCCGTCCACCGTTCGGCATCAACCCCGGGCGCGGCCAGAATAAGAAACGGACCGGTGAGGGAACAAGGAATCTTCTCTGGCGGACCGAGCGCTGGCGGTATCTCGGCCGGCGGCCAATGGATGGCGCGGCTGATGGCCTGCGGAGTATCGCGCTCGAGTTCGAGTTTGCGGTTGTCTCCGCGCGCTCGGGCGATGCGGAGGCTCTCACGCGGGGCTGGTTCGAGAGGAACATCGGTATGACGCCACGGCTTTGCCTCCGCCATGACTGGCATGAGAAGCCCGCCCAGTTCAAGGTGCGGACTATCAGCGACCTCCGGCCCATCGCCCACTTCGAGGATGACCCTCATACCGCACAATGGGTTGCCGAGCTCATCCCCGCCGTGTTCGTCATTGATTGGTGGCGCAACCGTTGGCTCTCGGGACCAAACATCTACCGCATCCAGCGGATCGAGGAGGCGCTCCCGATCCTCCGGGAACTTGTCGCGCGATCAACCTGATTCGAACTGGTTATACTTGCGCCGCATGGAGCTTCGCCTTACTCCCCGGCAACAGGCACTGCGCACCGAGGTTCGTGACTGGCTCGGTGCGATCATGACACCGGATCTCGAAGGCTTCCCCTACGCCGAGGAGGAAGACCCCGAGCAACTCCGCTGGTTCAACAGGCAGCTTGCTGCCAGGGGGTGGATTGCGCCATCGTGGCCACGCGAACACGGCGGCATGGGCCTCGATGCAGTCGAACAACTTGTTTTCGGTGAGGAGTTATCCTACGCGCGCGCTCCCAGCGGTGCTCGTGGCCCTGCAGTCGGCTATGCCGGCCCCACCATCATGCTCTATGGCACTGAAGCTCAGAAAGCTCGCCATCTCCCGGGGATCACGAACTGGGATGTGGTCTGGGCCCAGGGGTTCAGCGAGCCCGGGTCGGGGTCCGATCTCGCCTCGTTGCAGACGGCTGCCGTCCGCGAGGGAGACGACTGGATTCTCAACGGCACAAAGATCTGGACAAGCCATGGTCACTATGCCGATTGGATGTATCTCCTTGCGCGAACTGACCCATCGGCGCCCAAGCACAAGGGCATCAGCTACTTTCTCCTCGACCTCCATTCCCCAGGTGTGAGTTTCCATCAGCTCCGCAACATGGCCGGCCGGGCTGGCTTCGGGCAGTTCTACTTCGATAACGTGCGGATGCCCGCTGACGCGCTTCTCGGCGATGAGAACCGTGGCTGGTACATCGCCACCACCACGCTCGATCTCGAGCGTTCGAATATCGCAAATGCTGGCGGTGCTCGGCGAACCGTCGACGACCTCTGCACTTATCTCCGCTCCAACGGCCACGCGTCGCGCCAACAACGGCTTCGTCTCGCTGACCACCGGATCGAGGTTGAGGTCGTCACCATGCTCAGCTATCGCGTGGCGAGCATCATCGCCGGTGGTGGTGTGCCCAACCAGGAGGCGAGCCTGCTGAAGCTCTTTCTCAGTGAACTCGACCAGCGGATCGCCAACACCGGGCTCGGTATGCTCGCCATGCGCGGCGGCCTGCTGCCCGGTTCGCCTTATGAACGCCTCCGAGGGCAGTTTGCCCTCACCTACCTCACCACGGTCTGCCGCACGATTGCCGGGGGCACAAGCGAAATCCAACGCAACATCATCGCGACACGAGGCCTTGGGTTACCGCGATAGGTGCGTGAGTTACGGGGGCCAACCCGGCGATGGGAGTGCTGACCGCCCCTACGAAGGGAGCTCACCGGTCAGAGCGCGACGCAACAGCAGCATCGCGGTCGTCACCGCGCGCCGCTTGATTGCGGTTCGGCCCTGGTTCATCGACATCGAGATGACACCCCCGGCACCATCCGGTCCTGCGACACCGATATGGACGGTCCCGGGCGCCTTGCCTTCCTGTGGATCGGGCCCGGCCACACCCGTGATACCGACACCCCAGTCTGTTCGCAGTTGCTCGCGCACGGCCTCGGCCATCGCCCGTGCCGTCTCCTGCGAAATCACGCCATGCTCACGGATGACCTCCGATGGCACGCCGGAATCGATCTTCAGGTCTGTCCAGTACGTCACGATACCGCCGCGAAAATAGTCTCCGGCACCCGGTGTATCCGTAATCACGCTCGCAAAAAGGCCACCGGTGCACGATTCCATGCAACTCAACGTCTCGCGCCGTTCTGTCAGCAGCCCGCCAATGCACCCTTCGAAGGTGTCATCGTCCTTACCCCAGATGGCCCGGCCGAAGATCCGGTCCATCTCCTCTTCGACAGGGCGGATCTTCCGCCACGCCTCCTCGCGAGTCGCGCCTTTCGCTCCGATGCGGAGGTGCACGCCATCCGCCCGCGCATAGGTCCCGATTCCCACATCGGTTGACTGGTAGAGATGCTTTGCCATCTCATCGACCGTCCCCTCGCCGATCCCAACGGTCTTGATCGTCCGGGTGACGAGCACCTGCCCGTCGCCGCGGCGCTCCAGCTCCGGGCGAACCTCGTTCGCCCACATCCGCTCCATCTCAGTGGGTACACCGGGCATCGCGACGAAAATCCGCCCATCGCGCTCGACCCACCAGCCTGGCGCCGTCCCGCGCGGGTTATCGATTGCCCGCGCGCTGGGGATGAGCCACGCCTGCTTGATATTCGATTCCGGCATTGGATAGCCACGGCCAGCGAACCAGGAGCGCAATCGCACTTCGAGTGACGGCTCGACGAACGGCGTCTCGCCGAGCAATGCAGCGATCCCTTCACGGGTCATATCGTCCTCAGTTGGCCCGAGGCCGCCGGTAAGGAGGACGAGGTCCGATCGGTCCCACGCTCTCTGAAACGTCTCGACGATGCGGCCCCGATTGTCGCCAATGACTGACTTGTACAGCAGATCGATGCCGAGCTCCGGCAACTGGCGGGCGATGAATGCACTGTTCGTGTCGACGATTTCGCCGAGCAGGATCTCGGTGCCGATGGCGATGATTTCCGCTTTCACGAGCAGAGTCTACGGTTTTCCACCGCGACGCGTGTAGACCAGCGTTGAACCGGGCCGCGCCTGCACACCGTACACTCTCGTAAATGGCACGTGGCGTCGTAGGCTCCAGGAAACGATCGCACCGCTCCCCTGAACAACCGCCGGTGGGGTCCTCACGCCTCGCCTCGCCGCCCTGGCCGCGCCTGCAGACGCTTCATCCGGTCCGGTCACTCATCCTGACAGTGGCGACCGTTGCCATCGCAGTCGTCGCCGACCTCGAAGGAAGCCGTGCGACCTGGATACAGATCGGCCTCGGGATGCTCCTTTTCCAGTTCTCTTTCGGCATCATGAGCGAGGTCGCCGACGCAGCCGATGGGCATAATTCGAAAGCCGGGAAGCCGGCCACGAGTGGAGGGTTCAGGCGCGACCGGGCTGTGCTGCTGGCGGCGGTCTGCGCCGGCGGTGGTCTGCTCGTCACCATCACGTTTCCGCTTGCTGCGTGGTTGGCCGGGGTAGCGGGGCTTGCCTGCGGTCTCGTCTACGTACTTGTTTTCAGACGTACCGTGCTCAGCTGGCTGCCGTTCGCGGTCGCTGTTTCGCTCATCCCAATATGGGTGTATGCAGCGCTCGAGCTCTGGAATGGCCTGCTCTGGTGGACACTCCCGATTGGTATTCTCCTGGGCTTCTCGCTGTACATCGCCAGCCGCCTCCCGCGCCTCGGCCAGAAGAGCCGGCAGGCGAGCCGCCTGGCGTCCGAGCGTGTCGACGCCCGCCGCATCTACGGGATTGCGATCGCGGCCTTCGGCCTCGCCGCCTCGGCAGCGATCGCCGTACTCCTCTTCGAATCGCCTGAACGGGCGGGCCTCATTGCGGCCGATGCGATCGTCATCGCCTTTCTCGGCCCCCGGGCGACGCGATTGTTCGGGCGGGACGGCCTCGTTGGAGTCATCGCCGCGGCCACAGCCGTGATGGGCGTGGTGTTTATCTCAGCGGTCTAGGTGCTCCTCCAGCCGCCGGAGGCGGCCGTTGATGGCCCGGACGTGGTAGCGAAAGATCGCCATCGTGATGAAGAAGTCGAGCCATAGCAGGAGTGCACCCAGGCTGATGCACGCAAACCGCACGATCGACTGGTCAACGAAAATACCGATGAGAAGCAGCACGACACCGATACCCGAGACGACGGACGGCAAGACGATCTGCATCAGCCGGCCATCTCGCGCCTCAGTTGCTCGAGTCCCATTGGCCCGAGGCCCAGGGCCGCCATGTGGAACTCTTTCAGGCTGAAGCTATCGCCCATTCGGTGTCGTGCCGCCTCTCGTGCCTGCAGCCAGTACCGCTCACCCACCTTGTAGCTGATCGCCTGCCCGGGCCAGCCGAGGTAGCGTACGAGTTCGCTTCGCATGAACTCTTCCGAGCGCCCCCGGTTGAGCGCGAACTCCAACCCGAGGCTGTGATTCCACCTTTCGCCCGGGTGGAACGGCTGACCCGCCGGGATCGTCAGTTCCAGGTGCATCCCGATGTCGATGATGACGCGTACCGCGCGTAACACCTGGGCCGCCAGCAATCCGAGCTGGTAGTCGGGGTTCTCGAAATAGCCGAGTTCGCCCATAAGCCGCTCTGCGTAGAGCGCCCAACCTTCGCTATAGCCAGAAATGCTCGTCCAACTGCGCTGGTAGCGTGACAGGCTCTCGCCCTGGCACTTCCGCAGCCCGATCTCGAAGTGGTGGCCGGGGACGCCTTCGTGGTAGGCCGTCGTCACCTCCGTCCACTTCGGGAAACGAGTGGCTGACCCGGTGGGCCACCACGTTCGGCCCGGCCGTGTGAAATCCTCTGAGGGGCCGGTGTAGTGTGCGGCCATCGCGCCACCCGGGGGCGGAATCAGTACCTCAACGCGCCGAATCTGCCTGGGGATATCGAAATGCGTCCCGGCCAGCGCCTCCATCGCTTCGTCGTGAATACCCTGGAGCCACTCGCGGTACGCGTCGACGCCCTCGATCACACGTGCCGGGTCACTTGTCAACAGGGCAATCGCATCTGGCACACTGCCGCCGGGCAGGATCGCCGCTGCCGTCGTATCCATCGCCCGTTCGATCTCGTGCAGCTCGTCCCACGCCCACGAGTAGGCCTCTTCGAGGTCCAGGGTAGCGCCGGTGAAGTAGCGTGCTGCGAGCAGGTATCGCTCCCGCCCCACAGCATCTTTCTCAGTTGCTCCGGCGACCAGCGGAGACAGCTCATCCGCTGCCCGCGCGTAAGACTGTGCGGCCGCTGAGGCCGCAATGCGAAGGTCGCTGAGCAGGCGCTCATTCCGAAATGGCGACGACTCGAACTCCCGCACAATTCGCTCGAATGCAGACTGGCCAGTGGTGCGCCCGGACCATGTCTCCGCCTGCTTGATGCACTCCACTACCTGCAGGCGGGCGGGCGGCGTCCTGCGCTCGAACCCTGTGCCAACTGTGCGCAGGTAGCCCTCCACCATGGCAGGGACGGCGGCCAGCCTCGCTGCCAGCGCCTGCCACTCATCCAGGCTGGTTCGGGGTTGGACGTCGAATACCTCTCGCGGTGCCTGGAAGGGACTCGCGATGATGCGCAGGTCCCGGAAATGCTCGCCCGCGTTGAACCGCTCGAGCCTGATTCCGATCCGCTCTCGCATCAGGTCACGCGCAATCCGGTCGCGCTCATCCTGCGGTGTAAGCACATTCAGTTCGGCCAGCATGCGGCGGTCCAATTCTGCGATCGCCTCAAAGCCTGCGGGAGAGTAATCGGTTGGCCGGGCCTCGTGGCCTGCAATGCCGCTGCGCGTGGCCGCAATTGGGTCGAGTGCAGCCATCTCCTCGACGTAACGCTCCGCAAGGTCGTAAATCGGCGTCACCCGCCCCTCCTTACCGCAGACGGCGTACATGCGAATTATCACCCGCATGAACGCTCGCCTGCCAGCGTTACCGATGAGAAGTTCCCGCAACGAGTCTGCAAGTTGGAAAGCCGCTTTGCTGCGGCCGCATGCCTCCGTGCCCGGTAGCCTCGAACTGGAGGAACAACAATATGCCCAGCCGAATGGCAACGCTCACCGCCCCTGCCAGTGCCCTCGATGCTGCCCGGCGCGGTGAGATCATCGCCGATCTCAATGCCAGCCTCGTACGCCTCATCGACCTCCACGTCTCGGCAAAGCAGGCCCATTGGAATGTCCATGGCCCCAACTTCGCCGGCCTTCACGCTCACTTCGATACCATTGCTGGAGAATGCCGCGAGTACGCCGACCTTGTCGCCGAACGTGTACTCGCCCTTCGCGGCACAGCTCACGGCACGATTGCCGATGTAGCCGCGGCGAAGGAGCCGGGTGTGTTCCCGACGGATGAGCAGGCGTGGGAGAAACTCACCAGCCTGATGCACGAACGATTGATGAAGACCTCGGAGCGGTTGCGCCACTCTGCCGCCACGCTGGATGACGAGCTCGCCACCCAGGACATCTACATCGAGATCATCCGTGGGCTCGACAAGTGGGCGTGGATGCTCGAGAGCTTCCTCTCGGATGGGAGCAACCTGCAGGCCGGGCACTCGTCGCGCTGATCAGCGCCAGCCGAGCCCCAGCACCGTCTCCTGAAACTCGGCAGTGATGGCGGCATTCCCGGCGATGACCCCTTCGCTGAAGATCGTCGCTTCGCCGCCATCGCGGTCGAGACAGACCCCGCCAGCTTCACGGACGAGCAGGAGCCCCGGCGCGCTGTCCCACAGCTGCAAGTTCGAGTGGACGTAGATGTCCCACTTCGCGGCTGCCACGTAGGCGAAGCCGAGCGCAGCCGATCCGGATGTGCGTAGCGCCTGCATCGCGGGCCAGAGGTGCAGAGCCATCTCGAGCTGCCGGCGCCCGCGTTCGGCGATGTATCCCAGGTCGATCGCCACGACCGAGTCAGCCAGCCTTACCGCCTCAGAGACGTGGATCGGCTCGCCGTTCAGGAATGCCCCTTCGCCACGTACCGCCGTGAATTCCCAGTCCAGGAGCGGATGAACAGTCAGAGCGACTACTGGTTGGTTCGCATGGCAGAGGGCGATGTTCGATCCGACGTGCGGGATCCCCTGCGCGAAATTCTTCGTGCCGTCGATCGGGTCGACCACCCACATCCAGCCGTTGGAGCGCGTCCCGGCGGCCGTCTCTTCGCTCAGAATGGCGTGGCCGGGAAACTCGCTGCGGAGAATGGCCGTCACGGCCCGCTCGACAGCCAGGTCCGTCTCGGTGAGCACGTTGCCGCGCCCCTTCACCTGTGAGACACCAACCCGCCCAAAGCCCTCGCGGATGATCCGGGATGCCTCGGCGCCACACGCCCGGGCGACTTCCATCGCTGACTTATCCGTTGCGGAGCGCGGCTGGGTGGTCACCGTTGGCGCTTTCGCAGTTCGCGGGCGCTCAACGCCTGGGCATCGCCCCAACGGTCCAGCCCCACGAGATTCTCCAGTGGAATCCGGTATTGGGGTGCCAGTTCCTTCTCCTGGAGGTCGGGCGGAAGTGCCTCAATCGGTCCCGGATAGCCCACCGCCACTATCACCAGCACCCGCACGTTTTCCGGTACGCCAAGCGCCAACCGCGCGGCCGCCTCATCGAACGATGCCATGGGGTGACAGGTCAGGCCCATCGATGTCGCCTGGACGAGCAGGCTGCCAACGGCGATGCCGGAATTGAAGGCAATGAGTTCCCGCTCGATAGGCGTGTCCGCGCCCTCGAAGTTCGCGACGAGTGCGAACAGGAGCGGTGCTGCTGGCGCCCAGCTCCGGTTCCCTTCCGATAGTGCGGCAACGAGCTTCTCTCGCACCCCGGGTGATTCCGCAACCAATACCCGGGCGGGCTGGGTGTTCCCATGGCTCGGCGCCACATTGATGGCCCTCCACAGCACTTCCTTGATTTCAGGCGGTACCGGGTCGGTGGTGAATGACCGCCGGGCACGCCTCCCGGCGAGCGCTTCAATGAGTTCAGCCATGATTGATCCCCTCCGGGCCCCGTCGCGACGCACGTGGCAACGGCCCTGGAACGACGATATACCCGTCACACCCATTTCCGAAAATGTGGATGCCTGCGGGGCCTCCCCGGTAGCAATGCAGACCAATGAGGGCACAGGTCAGCCCATCGAGCGTGTCCTCGAACCGTTTGAGGGCGGCGCCCTTCAGTGTCGAAGGATCGGTCTGCAGATGCCGGCGGATGTCTGTTGTATGAACCAACTCGGGGGTATGTGCCGCCAGGTAGCCTGCCAGGTGCTCCGTATACTGGCGTAGCACAGCCTGCCTCTGCTTCACCGGGCCCTTCTTGTACGGGAGCCGGTGCTCGAGCCCGAAGAAAACCACGTGGGCAGGATGTGGATACACCTCGATGGCGATCCGCTCGGCTGTTCCCAGGTTGTTCGGGTCGAGGTCGAAACCGTCAGCAGCGAGGCGGCGCCCGGTTTCCGGCCCGGCCAGCCCGTTCATCCCCGCAAGAAAGGTTTCGCTGGCAACGTAGGCGCCCGCCTTGAAGCGACCGAAGACCGAATTGAGCTCGCGTTCGGCCGTGCGCTTCGCACCGGTGATCAGCGGCGCGTCGACAGCCACAAGCACCGGAGCGGGAACCGATCGTACAAGTTCCGATATGGCCTCGCTCGAAAGGCAGAGTGCTGCCAACCGCTCGCAGCGTACGCCATCGCCGTCAACGGAGAGCACGCAGAGTCCGGATTCACGCTGCTCCGACCACGCAAGATCAATACCGATAATCGTGGCCATGTGCCGACTCTACGAGATTGGGCCTTACATCCGCTCGGGTGCATCCATCCCCATGAGTCCGAGTACTCGGGCCAGCGAAATTTTCGCTGCGAGTACGAGCCGCAGCCGTGCCCGGCTCATCGCCTCATCGCCGGTGATTACCTTCAACGAAGAGTCATTCTGCTGCTTGAAGGCATCGTTGAACGTATGGAATGCGGTTGCGAGCGACATCGCGTAGTGCGGCAGAAGCTGTGGCTCGAACGTGATCGCTACGGTCTCGATGACGTCGACAAGCCGCATCATCTCGCGGACGAGGCCGAGTTCGTGTGGCTGAGTCAGGAGCGATACGTCTCCGCCGTCTGGAGTCAACCCCTGCTCTCGTGCCCGGTCGAGGATGCTGGCCAATCGCGCATGAGCGTACTGCACGTAATACACCGGGTTTTCGCTCGACTGCTTGACCGCCAGGTCGAGGTCGAACTCCATCTGGGCGCCGGGTGACCGCAGCAAGAAGAAGAACCGGGCGGCGTCCTTACCGACCTCTTCGATGAGTTCGTCGAGCGTGATGATCTCACCACCGCGCTTCGAAAGCCGGACGACCTCGCCGCCGCGCTTTAGCACGACGAGCTGGTAGAGCAGAACGTGCAGCCCTTCGGCGTTACCGCCAACCGCACCTGTTGCTGTCTTGAGACGTGAGACGTGGCCATGATGATCGGCGCCCCACACATCGATGACGAGGTTGAAGCCCCGCCGGACAAACTTGTCGTAGTGGTAGGCGATGTCGCTTGCGTAGTAGGTTGGCCGCCCGTCGGAACGGATGACGACGTTGTCCTTGTCCTCCCCGAGTTCGCTCGAGGTGAACCAGGTGGCGCCTTCGCGTTCTACGAGCTGACCCTTCTCGCGGAGGATGGCCATCGACTCCTCGAACATGCCGCCCGGCTCATACAGCGACTTCTCGCTGTACCAGCGCTCGTAATGCACGCCGAACGCCTCGAGTGTCTGCGCGATCTGCCGGACCATGAGCTGGATGCCAACCTGCGCGAGGCTGGCGGGTGCCGGTTCGCCCTCAGGCCTGAGGTAGGCCCCCGCGGCCTCGTCCTTGATGGCCTGCGCGAGCGTAACCATGTACTCACCGGGGTAACCATCACTCGGTATGGGCGTATCTCGCCCGAAGAGCTGCTGGTAGCGCGCGTAGAGTGTCTCCCCAAAGGTGTCGGTCTGGGTCCCCGCGTCGTTGACGTAATACTCCCGCTCGACCTCGTAGCCGGCCGCGCTCAACGCCGAGGCGAGTGCATCGCCGATCGCCGCGCCGCGGCCATTGCCCACATGAAGGGGACCCGTGGGGTTCGCGCTCACGAACTCCACCTGCGCTTTCTTCCCCTTGCCAGCCGCGATATCGGCGTAGCCGGCACCGGCCGTTATCACGTGTTCGACCTGCCCCTGGATGAACGCGTCCGACAAGCGGAGGTTGATGAAGCCCGGCGCCGCGACTGTTGGCATCTCGATCGCCGGGTCCCCCGGCATGTGCCGCACAATCGCCTCGGCGATGACAATCGGTGGCTTCATCGCAGCCCGGGCCATGCGCATCGGCAGCGTGCTCGCAAAGTCACCGTTCGCGGGATCTTTCGGGCGCTCGAGGCCGCTGTCGGGAAGAGCGACGTCGGGAAGCTCCCCGGCGGTGATGGCGGCACGGACCGCCTGGGTAAGAAGCACCTCGAGGTGCTGGCGGATATCGCGAGCGTCGGCCATAGGCAGTCTAGGGTAGAGGGTGCGGCGAAATCAGAGAAGCGCTGTGCTAACGCTGGCTGAATGGGAACGCGCCCTCGCGTGCGAGCCCGGCCACCTCCCGTGCTGCCTCCTCGGCTCGCGCCACCACCTCGATCGGGTAGCTGTACTTCCGTTGGTGTGCAAGGAACTCGTCCTCATCCAGCAAGTCGATGGTGCCATCTGCGCGCACTACGACGTCGAGATCGAGATCTACATAACCGAGCTGGCAACCATCGAAAGTTGGTGGAGTGGTGATGTTGCAGTACCAGAGTGAGAGTGCACAGCCCGGCCGCGAAAGGCGGAATACGTTGTACCAGCGGTCGCGCCAGAAGTAGACACGGCTGTCATATGGCGAGCGGAACTCGCCGCGGCTGGTATAGATAGGAGTCCTGGCACGGTATTGGGTGACGATCAGTGTGCCATCGTCAGAGAGCACCTGGAACGGCTGAATCCAGTGAGCGGCACCGTCATACTTCGTAGCACGAAGTAATACACGAGAGCCGGGCGTCGCGCGAGGGCTGCGAAGCGTCTCCATCTGGGAATCATACCGTGACAACCGAACGGATGCTTTCCCTTACGTGAAGTTCTCCTGAATATTCTGATTAGTTGTTCGCGGCAAGACCCAGGACGACACCGAGGATCATTGCCACGGCGCCAAGCCCCCACGCGAACCACAACGCTGTCTGCGGGAAGTCAAAACGCACCTCCTGGTGCATCGGCGCCGCATTCGGGTCTGCCGGGGCATGGTGGGTATCGTGCGGGTCGTGCGCCTGGGCATGGGCATCGGTCATGTCGCACCCCTCGGAATGATTCCCGCCCATTCTCAAACCACGACGCGTTCCGCGCACATCGCTGCTACTCTCCTCCCATGACGCAACAAGCACCCCGGCGGCGAAAGCACCTGGTCACGAAGCGGATCACCGTGCCCGGCAATTTCCAGCGTGCCTGCGACGACTACAACGCGAGCCGTTTCTTCGAGGCCCATGAGTGGCTCGAGGAGATCTGGCAACAGGAGCGGGGGCCTGTTCGCAACCTCTACAAGGGGCTTATCCATATTGCAGCGGGGTTTGTCCACATCTCACGGCAGACCGAGTACGGGTCGGAACGCCTCCTTCGCACGGCCGTCGAGTACCTCGCCCCATATCGCCCGCAGGGGGGCATGGGCTGGGACATCGAAACCATCGCGCGCGACGCGGAAGACGCCCTCGCTCGCGTTCGCCAGCTCCTCCCGGGGCGTCTCGATGAATTCGATCTCGCTCGCCGGCCGTTCTTCACCTTCGATGCGCTGGCCCTTGCCAGCGAAAGCCGGAGGTGGAATGCGTGGGGCTTCGACGCTGACGGCAATGCCCTCGAGATGGAGATCACCGTCGCCGAGTAGCTGTTAGCTCTCGCGCGGGTCCGGGACGTTCACCACGATCTGCTCCTGGCTGTTCCTCGCGAGGAGCAGTTCTGCCTCGGCCGTCTCGTCGAGATTCTCTTCCATGTGCACTTCGAACGGCGGAACGAAGACGAAGTCGCCCGGTTCCGTATCCACGATGTGCTCGAGCTTCTCGCCCCAGCGAAACCGCACGCGCCCGCGAAGGATATAGATGCCACTTTCGTTCGCACCGTGGTGGTGGGCCCCGCTCGAGGCGCCCGGGGCATTGACTGCCGTCCCCATCCAGAGCCCTTCGGACCCGGTGAGTGCGTTCGAGATCCCCGCCTCGCGCTTCATTCCCGGTGTCTGGGCTGTACCACCATCCCGGCCTTCGGGTCGAATCACCTTCACCATGACGGGGATTCTACACGCTCCAATTCATCCCGCGCCGCTATCCGAAAACGCCGTTTGCTGCCAGTCTGGCGACCTCTGCGTCTGTCAGGCCAGCCAGTGAGAGCACGTTCGCAGTGTCGGCGCCGGGACCCGAGGCCATGCCGCGCGCCCGCACGTCTGCTCCTCGAATTACGAATGGTGCCCCGACCGTCTCGCCGGCCTCGCCATCGCCGCCTTCGATCGGCTGGAATGCGTTCCGATGCCGGAGCGAAGGATCAGCGACAACCTCGGGCAGCCCTACCATCGGCGCCCAGATCACGCCGTGTGTATCGAGCTGCACCGCCCAGTGCTCGAGATCCTCGGCCAGGAACCGGCCTTCGATGAACGCCGAAAGCTCCGCTCCGCGTGCCCGCCGGGCGGCAATCGTCGCGAATGCCGGGTCCTCCGCCATCTCCTCGCAGTGCAGTGCCCGGCAGAGCCTTGGCCAGTAGGGGTCCGGAGTCATGTGTACAAGCAGGATCCAGTGCCCGTCGCGTGTCGGGTACGTGTTGAACAGCGGGTTGTCAGGTGCCGTCCGATCATGTGTCTTTGGCTGGCTCCCATCGACCAGTGTGCGGGAGATGTCCGTTGCGATGGTGTAGACACCCGTGTGCTGGAGCGAGATGTCGACGACCTGCCCCTCGCCCGTCATATCCCGAAGCCGCAGCGCTGCCAGCGTCGCCGCCAGTGTGTTGACTCCCGTCGTATGGTCTCCCTGGGCGATGCGGCTGAGCACTGGCGGCGCACCCGGATGTCCGACCAGCGACATGATCCCCGAGCGCGCCCAGAATGCGGAGAAATCAAACCCGGGCCGCGCGGCATCCGGGCCGTCGATGCCATAGCCGGTAACACTGACATAGACAACGCGGGGGTTTCTCGCCAGAACATCGCCGGGCCGGAGCCCGAACCGCTCCAGCCGGGGTGCCATCAGATTCGTGAGGAACACATCGGCACCCTCGATGAGCCGTAGCAGCAATTCCGGGCCGCCTGGAGCATCGAGCGCAATGGTGACGGACTTCTTGCCGCGGTTTTCCAGCTCAAAGAGAAAATTGAAGGGCATCCGCGCATCGCCGCCGGTGGGGACAACGCCGCGCATTACCTCGCCGCCCGGTGGCTCGATCTTGATCACCGTCGCGCCGAGGTCGGCCATCAGTGCACCCGCTGATGGTGCGGCGACGTAGTTCGCAGCTTCGATGACGGTGATCCCTTCGAGCGGTGCGGGCACGTCAACCTCAGGCTATTTCGTCGCCGTTTGAACGGCGCTATGGGCAGATCCTAGAAGATCGGGCCCGATTCCGTCCCGGCTTCCGCCTCGCCGACTGCTGCTTCGGTACTGAGCAGGCCCTTTGCACGCATCAGCCGGCGCCGTATCCCGCCGAGATCATCCTCGGAGGCGCCACCGAGCGCCCGCTGAAGCAGTGCAAACAGCGTTTCCCCGGTAATGAGCGTGTAGCCGTAGTTCTGACAGGCGATCTCCAGCGTGTGCGCCAGCTGATCGCCACGGCTGACGGGGTCGGTCTCACGTTTTCCGTTGGCCACCACCAGGCCCCGGGCCGCCTCGCCAGTCTTCAGCAGGCGCTCTTCGAGGCGGCGCTGAAGCCGTACATATGGCCACTCGACGACCTCGTCACGTGCACTCTCCGCTTCGAGTAGCGCCTCTTCCCCGTCGCCTCGCACGGTGTACGGCTCTCCCATTCCCCCGTTGACGCTGAACCCAAGGATTCGCAGCGCTCCCACAACGGCCTCGATGAACAGGGGACCATCGGCCCAGAGGATGCGCCGGTGGTGCTCGAGGGTATCGTGCGCTTCCTGTGCGGTGGCTACCCGTGCCTCGGCCTGCGACAGTGTTTCGCGGGCGTCGGCAAGCTCCGCCTCCGCCTGCTCAAGGCCCGGAACCGCTACCGACTTCGCCCACCACGGCGGGTCTTGCACGTTGCCGCCTGCATTGAGCCGCCTGCAAACGTCAACCAGTTCCTGTGCGGCTTCACTTCGGAATGTCCCTGTGCTGTCAGATAGTGCCGGGACGAAGAGCACACGTCCGCCGCTCACCGAGAACTCCATGGCAATCGGAACACCCGATCCGCCCGTCGCGATGACGCGCCCCTGGCGGACCTCGGCCTGGCGATCATCGAATGTTGCTCGGTAGCTGATATCGCTTCGAAGGTTCCGCAGGTAGTTCGTCAGCGGATGGTCCTCGGCGGCGACACGAACCGTCTTGCCCTCACCTGCTCGCAGGTAGGGTGTACCCCAGCTGAGCCCCCCGGGAGCGGGGAGCCAGCTGTACCGGTCGCATCCCTCGAACCCTTGCAGCCCGGCCTGGATGGCGTTTGGCCGGGCGAAGACCACGACTGTCCCGCCGGCCTCCAGTAATCGCCGCGTCTCTTCGCCTCGCCGCCGGATCTGATCCGCTGCCGAGACGGCGGCCGCGCTGGTGGGACCGTTGATGACGGGCCGGCCATCGAACGCCTCGAACTCGCCTTCACTGTCCACCAGTTCTCTCGCCACGCGGGTGATACTCGCCGGGTCAATGATGAGGGCATCGTAGTCCGTGTAGCTTGGTGCAGTGAGGACGTTGTAGTTGTCTATCTCCACGTTCGGTAGCGGATAGCCGATGGCGATCACTCGCATGAGTAGCCTTCCTTCGAAAGAACCTCGGCCAGGCGCTCCCGGAGCGGCTCCGCCAGGCCGGGGCGTGCGAGCGCGGCGCCAACCGCGGCGACGATCAGGCCAAGGGGTCGCCCTGTATCGTAGCGGGCGCCCTCGTAACGGTATGAACACACACGCTCGCCTGCCCGTATCTGGCTCGCAAAGGCATCGGTGATTTGCAGCTCGCCGTTCTTGCCTGGCACGAGGTGATCGATGTGCTGGAAGATGGTCGGGCTGAGGATGTACCGCCCAACCACGCCGAGATTGGATGGCGCGTCTTCTGGCGATGGCTTCTCGATGATCCCCTTCAGGAGGGCGGGATTCGCGTTGGGATCGATCGGGTCGCAGATGCCGTATTGGGAAACGTCCGCCGGATCCACTTCCTGGACCGCGATGACGCTGCCGCCGCACTGCTCGTAGGCGCGGATGAGTTGCCCGGCAACTGGCTCGCGTGCGATGAGCAGGTCGTCGGGAAAGAGCAGCGCAAAAGGTTCACCCTCTACGAACGCTCGGGCGCACTGCACGGCATGGGCAATTCCCCTGGGCGCATCCTGGAAAACCCAGTCGAGACGAGCCGCCTCAGCGAGATTTCGCAACTCCTCCGCGCCCGCCTCGTTGCCGGCAGCCCTCAGGCTGGCCTCGACACGTCCACCGGGGGCATAGTGATCGCGGATCGCCTCCTTGCCGTCGGCTATCACGAAGATGATGTGCGAGATGCCCGCCGCAAGGCATTCGTCGACTGCATACTGGATGAGTGGCCGGTCTACCACCGGCAGCATCTCCTTGGGAACGGCCTTCGTCGCCGGGAGCATCCGAGTACCAAGCCCGGCGGCGAGGATTACTGCTTTAGAAACGATGGCCATGGGCCGATAGTACGGGCCCGGAAGGTGAGCGGATATACAGCAAGGCTTCACGCTGCTATGATTCTGGTTCGTTCGCATTTTTCTCGGGGAGCAGTTTGAGGAAACGACCAAAGGCACCACCGAAGCCCGCGCCGCCGGAACCGCGTATCAATGAGCGCATCCGGGTACCTGAAGTACGCCTGATCGACGAAGAAGGTCGGCAGGTCGGCGTCGTCCGCACAGCCGAAGCGATAGCCATGGCTCGCACGGCCAACGTCGATCTCGTGGAGGTCGCGTCCAACGCCAGCCCGCCTGTCGCCCGGCTCATGGACTTCGGCCGCTACAAGTACGAACAATCGAAGAAAGAGCGCGAGGCCAAGAAGCACCAGCAGAACGTCCAGCTCCGCGAAGTCCGGATGAAGCCGAAGATCGACGAACACGACATCGACTTCAAGACGCGAACGGCCGCGAAGCTGCTCAAGCAGGGCGACAAGGTCAAGATCACCGTCATGTTCCGTGGGCGCGAAATCACGCACCCGCAGATCGGACGGGCACTCCTCGACCGGTTCGTCGTCGCGCTCGACGAAATCGCAAGCGTCGAGAAGGATCCGATGCTCGAAGGCCGGCACATGACGATCATCATGGCGCCGGACAAGAAGAAAATGGCGGCAAAAGCCCGCGCTGTTGCGGCGGCGGCTGCCGCTGGCCAGGCCCCCGTGGAAGAGGAAGAGGATGAAGCCATCCTCGCCGCTGCCGCTGCCGCCCCCGTCGTGGGCGAAGACGACGAAGACGATATCGATGAAGAGGCCGACGAGGCCGAACCCGTCGAAGCAGGAGACTGACGTGCCTAAGCTCAAGACCCACAAGGGCACTGCCGCACGCTTTCGCGTAACCGGTGGTGGCAAGATCATGCGGATGTACGGTAGCCGCAACAACTTCCGGCGCAAGAAGCGCAAGCCGGTGACGGTCCTCTTCGGCCGTACCGTGGAAGTGGCGCCGCAGTATCAGAAACACATCAGGCAGCTCCTCGCCAGCCAGGGCGAGTAGTTCGCTGCTCCAGGAGACCAGACATGAGCCGAGTTAAGCGTGGCTACACTGCCCACCGCCGCCACAAGAAGATCCTGTCTCTCACCAAGGGACACCGTGGCCAACGCCATCGCCTGTTCAAGCGGGCGAACGAGAGCATGCTCCATGCCCTCCGTTACAACTGGGAGAACCGGCGCGACCGCAAGGGCGACTTCCGCGAACTCTGGATCATCCGCATCAACGCTGCTGCGCGGCTCCATGGCCTGAGCTACAGCCGCCTCATTCATGGTCTCAAGGTCGCCGGCATCGACCTCGACAGGAAGGCCCTTGCCGATCTTGCCGTGACTCGTCCGGATGCGTTCGAGCAGATTGCCGGACAGGCGAAGGCCGCTCTCGCATAGGCCAGGTTCACGTACAGCCAGATCATCATGAGGCGCCGCAAGGCGCCTTTTCTGGTCCCTCTGCTTCCTGGAGACCCCCTTATGGCCAGCCCACTCGGACTACCCCACTCGGACTACGGGGGTGAGAGGGTACTGCTGATGCTGGCCGGTGAGCATGAGAGCCCCGTCGGCTGAGAACGCTATTCGCCCGACCAGGTCAGTTTTGGCACCCTGGAGAATCCGAGCGCATACACGAGCCCGGCGAGCACGATGAGCACCGCGAAGTCGATGGCGAGCCCGAAGAACCCTGCACTGCTTGGCGCGTAGGCGGCAAGTTCGAGCGCATCGACTGCGTACGAGAGCGGGTTTACGTGCGCGAGCACGGCGAGCCACGTGGGCAGGTTGTCCACCGGGAAGAATGCTCCCGAGAAGAAAAGCAGTGGAAACAGCACCAGGTTCATCAGCAGGTGAAACCCCTGCATTGACTGGATGCGCGAGGCAAACGCCTGCGCAACACCGTTGAGCATGATGTTCAGCAGCATCACCGTTGCCACGGCGATCAGGACCCCCGCAGGAATGCCGTATTGCCAGTCGAAATCGACGAATGGCGCTGCAACCAGTAGCACGATGAGTGCCTGGATGACACCGATCGCCACTCCGGCCAGCGATTTGCCGAGGAGGATCACACGCGGGGAATGCGGCGATGAGAGGAACATCCGCATCACACCTGTATCCCGATCGCGGTAGAACGACGCACTCGAGAAGGTCGACGAGAACACCGACGTCATCACGACGGTACCTGCTACCAGGTACGCGGTGAAGCTTCCACCCCGCAGCTTGGATGGTGATAGGCCTTCGCTCACGCCATTCCCCAGGAAGATAAGAAATAGCAGCGGCGTGAGGATCGATGAGTACAGTTGTGAACGTGACCGCAAGACTGCCCTGATGTCCCGGCCGAACAAAGCCGACCACGCGGCGAACGTCTTCATGCCACTCCCTCCGCTATCCGCGTTCGGCGTGATACGTGCTGGAAATAGGCGTCTTCGAGCGAGGACCGCTCGATACTGACCGCCCTGATTGCACCCGGGGCAAGCTCGAACAACCGTGGAACGAATGCCGAGGCATCATCGACAGTAATGAACACGACGCCTTCATTCTGGCTTACATGCCCCTCACCGGCCCACGCTTCTACCTGTCGCAACTGCTCGTCCGTTGGCGAATCCCAGGTCACGCGGAGTGCCTCGCGCTTCAACCCGCGTTTCAACTCATCCGGGGTGCCGGTGACAACCACGCGCCCGGCCTGGATGAACGCCACCCGCTCACAGATCGCATCTGCCTCGCCGAGGTCGTTGGTCGCGAGCAGCACCGTCCGGCTGCCGCGCTCTCGCCCGAGCAACGCATCCCAGAGCGCTCGCCGTTCATCGGGGTCGACCCCCGTGGTCGGTTCGTCGAGCAGCAGGAGATCCGGGTCGTGGAGCAACGCACGGGCCATCTCGAGCCGCCGCCGCATGCCGCCCGAGAGCGTCGACGTGAGATCCTGCGCCCGTTGCGCAAGGCCAAATTCGGTGAGTAGCCGTTCACCGCGCTCGCGAATGACCGACGATGAAAGGCCGAATAGTTGGCCAGCGAGTTTCAACGTCTCATCGACGCGCATCAGCGGATCGGCGGTGTTCTCCTGGAAAACGGTCCCGACCCGCGCTCGCAGGTGAGTCGATGGTGTTTCGGCGAGCACCCGGAGGCTGCCCGTTGCCGGGCGGTCCATGGCTGCGACCATCGTGATGAAGGTGCTTTTGCCGCTTCCGTTTGGGCCCAGGAGGCCAAAAACACCGCCCCGTGGAACATCGAGGGTGAAGCTGTTGAGTGCTACGCGTTCGCCGTACTGCCGGGTGATATCGATGGCTTCGACGGCCGGGGATTCATTCGCCATACGAGAAGTGTCACACGCAGGGAACTCGCGGGCCACAAGCCATCGCTGTCACCAATCGTGTGTGCTGGGTGGGTTATGCGGGCGGGATATTCGCAACCATCTGGCCGATGATGATGAGCAGGACAATCGCTGCCATCGGGCTCAGATCCATCATGCCCGTATTCGGCATAACCCGCCGGATCGGCTCGATGATCGGTTCGGTCACGCGAAAGAGGAGTTGAAAGAGCGGGCTCGACTGGTCGATCGGGAACCAGCTGAGCAGAGAGCGGGCCACGATCGCCCAGGTGAGCATCGTGATGAAGAACTGGGTGAAATGAGCGACGTAGGGGTTGATGACCGTGCTCCGGGCTGACCGTGCCCACGCGGGGTTCGTCCCTCGAGAATACCAGAGACCCGGAAAGAACGAAGGAAGGATCCTAGCACGAAGCAGCCTGGTTCACTACCGAGATCATGATGTACAACACCACGATAACGAGCATCGGGCTCAGGTCGATCATCATGTTCCGGGGCATGAATCGCCGTACCGGCTCGAGCAGGGGCTCCGTGATCTGTACCATCAGCCGTCCGAAGCTGTTGTTCTGCGCGTTTGGGAACCAGCTCAGGAGCGAGCGGATGATGACCGCCGCGATAAGCAGGTAGAGGAACAGGATGAGGATCTGAGCGACCTGAGCGTTCAAGCCGGCCCGCCCAGTTCGGCCGCACGCCGGTGCGATGCACGGATGCACTCAATGATCGATGCTCGGACCGCACCCTTCTCAAGCTCCAGCAGGCCGGCCGCGGTGGTACCCGCGGGCGACGTTACCATCGCCCGGAGATCGGCGGCATTCCGTCCACTTTCCCGCGCGTAAATGGCCGACCCGAGAACGGTCTGCACAACCATCTCCTCGGCCTGCGCACGGCTCAGCCCGATGCTCACCGCACCCTCGATCATGGCTTCGATGAACAGGAAGACATAGCCGGGCCCGCTTCCGCTCACGGCTGTCGCCATATCGAGCTTCTTCTCATCATCTACGAAGATCTCGCGGCCGATGACGCCGAGCAGGCCACGAACCAGCTCCCGCTGTTCGACGCTCACGCCTGGCGTTGCGGTCCAGACGCTCATGCCCGCCTTGGCGGCGACGGGAGTGTTCGGCATGACTCGGACGATCCGCCCGTGCCGGAATTCGTTCTCGAGCGACGCGATTCGCACGCCGGCCATGATCGATAGCAGCAGGCTGTCTGGAGGGATTGTCCCCTGGACCGAATGAACATCCTGGGGCTTCACGCTCAGGATCACGAGGTCCGCGCTCGCCATCGAGTCGGGGCTTCCAGCCGTGACGGAGACGCCGTATTCAGCCTGGAGCTGGGCCCGCCGATGCTCGAGCAACTCGCAAACAGTGACCTGGCCTGGCTCAAAGACCCCGCGCTCGATTGCGGCGCTGAGGATCGCCTCTCCCATGACTCCGCCGCCGATGATAGTCACCTTCACGCGCGTTCTCCGAATATCGCCCGGCCGATCCGGACATGGGTAGACCCCTCCGCAATGGCTGCCTCGAAGTCGTCCGACATACCCATCGAAAGCGTCGCCAGGCCGTGGCGTTCGGCCAGCTCGCGAAGCTGGTGGAAGACTGGCCGCGCGGCTTCGGGTTCGGAGACCCTTGGTGCCACCGTCATCAACCCCTCGACGCGGACGCTCGAGAGCCCTTTCGCGAATGTCAGCAAGCCGTGGAGTTCAGCCGGCGCCACACCGAACTTCGTCTCCTCTGCCGCGACGTTGACCTCGATGAGCACTCGGATGGGCCCGGTCGCTGCCGCCTCGACTGCCGTAAGCAGGCGTTCCGAGTCGACGGCATGAAGTATAGCAAACGACCCGAGCGCGGCTGTCACTTTGTTCCGCTGGAGGTGGCCGATGAAATGCCACGTGGGCTCGATACCTGCTGCCATGAGTGCAGCGGCCTTTTCGACCCCTTCCTGGACACGGTTCTCTCCGAAGTCTCGCTGCCCGGCACGCCATGCTGTGGCAACGTGGCCTGGCCCGAACCCTTTCGAGACCGCGATGAGCGTCACCGAGGCAGGATCGCGACTCACTGCATCGCAGGCGCGCGCGATCCGTTCCTGAATCAGCGCCAACCGCATTGCGATCACACGGTCGAACTCATCGGTCACGAGAGATCGGGCGGGTGCTTCGCTTCCCATACGCCTCGTGCGACGATCACCAGGATGATCGCCGCGATTCCCCCGAGGCCGGCAAACGGGCTGAGCGTGAACAGGTAGAAGATCGCGAAAAATGCGAGGACCACCGCGAGCAAGATCCCGAGCGGCACGGCCAGGACACGAAAGACCACCCACGTGATCGCCAGGGTCTCGCGAAACCCGCCCGACTTCTCATGCTTCGGATCAGGTGTCCCGGGGGAGTAGTAGAAGCCCATGACGTTGAGTGTAGACCACACGGGTGCGAGTGGCAGAAAGAAGCGGCCGGCAAGCACTGCTTGCCGGCCGCTCCCATTGCTACGACTCCCGCCGTGTCACCCGCACTTGTTGTAGAAGCAGTTGTGGCAGATGAGGCAGCCCTCGGCGTAGTACAGCACCGCGCCACATTCCGGGCAGCCCACGCCACTCGCCACGCTGTCGCTGTGGTGCTTCGCCGTTACGCTCGCCGCCGTGCTCTGGGCGATCTCCTCGGCCGGCATGAGCGTCGGCTGGATCGGCGCGTTCGAGCTATCGAACTTCTGCTCCAGCCAACGGAAGACATAATCTACGATACTCGTTGCGATCGGGATTTGCTTGTTGCTGGTCGGGCCGCTGGGCTCGAAGCGTGTGTTGCGCAGTTTCGAGGCGAGTTCTGAGAGGGGTACGCCGTACTGGAGCGCATAGCTCGTCAGCATCGCCACCGTGTCCATCAGGCCGCTCACGGTCGAACCCTGCTTGTTCACGTTGATGAAGACCTCGCCCGGTGTGCCATCATCGAAGAGGCCCACCGTCATGTAGCCCTCCTGCTCGCCCACGCGGAACTTGTGCGTGATCGCCATGCGCTCGTCCGGCAGTTTTCGCCGGATCGGCCCGCCATGGCGGGCAAGGAGTTCTTCGGCGGCCTTGATTGCGCTCTGTGCGTCGGTCGGCGTCCGGGGCTCCTCCTTCTCCTTGTGGTAGAGCACCTGTTCCTGTCGCGAGCCGTCGCGGTAGTAGGAGATCGACTTCAGTCCCTCGTCATACGCCAGCATGTACAGCGCCTCGACGTCGGCCACGGTGTGGTCATGCGGTGCGTTCGCCGTCTTCGAAATCGATGAGTCGTTGTAGCGTTGAGCGGCGGCCTGCACGAGCACGTGCCC
>WBZR01000684.1_pt1 | contig 50233 bp, 46 predicted proteins | sample 5204231 | NCBI WGS metagenome assembly WBZR01 (sample SAMN12412403, study PRJNA552823) | activated sludge metagenome | isolation source: activated sludge from anammox sidestream of wastewater treatment plant... | place: USA: Virginia | collected 2017-08 | reverse complement strand
TTTGGCTTCAAGCACGCCGAGGATATCGACATTGTGTTTGGCCATATCCAGGTTGACGGCGGGCTGGCTGCCACGGGCGCTCAGCTCGCCGAGATAAAACATCACCTGGGTCAAAATCGACTGGACCAGCGTCGCGAAACTGGCCGGCGGCATTTCGCGCCCCTGTCCCGATTGGGCGGAACTGCCGGCCGCCCGCGGTGATGACGATGTTGCCGCGCCGGAACCCGCCGGCCCAATGCGCCCCGCCACATCACGCGGCGCAGCTTCCTCCTTCTGCTTGGTCTGCTCCGCCAGGCGACGCTTTTCCTCCTGGGCCTGCTTCTTCCAGTCTGAATCAATACTCAACGATGGGCGATCTTCCGCCATTTGCACTCCTCTAAATTAAACCGAATCCTCGGCAGACAGGGCGCTGCACCACCGGTAATCGATGTTTACTTCGCCGGGCCAGCCAATCATCGAAACGCCAGACCGACGGGTTTGGCGTCGCGCAGAACCACCGAGCGGGAGGCTGGGTCATAGGAAAAAACAGCACAGACGCCGGTGCGATTGTCGGTGACGTAGAGCGCTTCGCCACCATCGGAGCTGGCTGCGGTGACAAGCTGGTAGTCACGTTCACGAATCGCGGCACCGGCTTGTACTGGCTGCTGCAACGCAAACAGGAACGCCAGCAGGACAACGGCGCTGATACTCAAAAGGACGATACCAAATGTTTCTTTTCGCATGATAATCTCGCTATTGGATGAACCGAATTGGGCCAACATTTTCACTTTGATAATTCGGGCGCACTGGCCTCAGATCACCTCTGGCCGGCGCGGAATGCCGCTTCCAGACTCAGGGGACGCATGAATCCCATCTTGCGGCCGGCATCATCGTAGGCCATCGCGCTGAGGGCGCCGTTGGTTATATCCACCACATAAACAATGCCCGTGCGACCGCCGGGGATTTTGCCGGGAACCATGATATATTCCGAAGGTCGTTGCGCCTGGGCCGTGGCCGACTGCGCCTGAAAAAGGTAACTCAAACACATAACCGCCAAAACGGCGTTAACACCGACCAAAGCCCAGAGGATCTTGCGTCGCATGATGCGTCTCCTAAAAAAGTTGGTTAATCGCGGTACGATCGCTTTATCGATCGCTTAGTCCAGGTGAGTCCGTTTGGCATCTTTGAACAAGACGGCAAAACAGATCACACCCAGTCCGATCATCAGCATCCAAGTCAATGCCGTCGAGCCTTCTTCCATGCTGACATTGACACCCTGCCCGTAGGTATCCAGGCGGGCGTTATAAACTTTATCATCGTTTTGAGGTTTGGCGTGGGAAAGCGAGGGCATGGCCACGACCAGAAGCAACCCGCCCAGAATAATACGCGCCAGCGTTGATTTCATGTTCATAATCATAACCAGCTTTCAAGTGGACGGGCAAGCGACTGAAACTCCGCCGCCGGCAGGCTGACCGTTTCCCAGCGGGGACTGCGCCGGCGCATGTGATTGCGATATTCCGTCAGCTCGACGCCAAGAATCCAGTACCAGCGATCACGGAACTGGAACATCCCCGCTTCAGGATAAAGCGGAGCGGGATTCAGTTCGTAAACAAAACCCAGCACCGCCTTGAAATCCTTGCCGAAAATCTGTTCCCATTCCATCAGATCCGTGATGTCGCGCTGCGGGCTCCAGGTTTCAAACCCGCTGCGCCCCTGCGGGTTGCGCAGTTTCCGGCCCTTGATCTCCACCAGCAGATTCGTGCCGTTTTTGGAATAAACGACAAAATCAAAACTTTTCAGGCGGGCATTCGAAAAGAGCGCTTTTTTAGCTTCGTCAACGGCAACATAGGGAACCGCCCTGTCGCGCAAAAACGCCTCAAACGCCGCTTCGTAATGGATGGTGCGATCCATGGATGGTGGCCGATTGTAACACAGTGCTGCACCGGCAGCGCTTTTGTTGTATCACAGACAACAAACAGGCCCCGCTTCACCCACCTCGCCGCAGTACGGGCAACCTGATGCCTCCAGTCTTGATTGAACCGTTGCCGGCGCCAGACTGGCCATTGCGGGCTGATCCGTTGGTTGCCGGGGCGAACGTCGCCCTCGACACGCGCGGCAGTTTGCCGCTGCTGCGTTTGGCGGTGGATTTCGCCTGGGTTTGCGATTTGCGTTGACCGGCTGGTTTTTTGGCCTTGAGCTGCTGGCGCTGACGCTGACGGGCGCGCTTTTGCCGATCCAGCTTTAGTTGCTCCAGCGCATAATCCCACAACTGCTCAGCACTGGTGAACAGCTTGTCGTAATCATACTCGCCGCCATGATAATCGCAGTTGTCGGTGGAATACTCCTTGCAGATGCGCGGACGGGTTTCGTAAATGCCGCAGCGATTATCCGCCAGGAGATGTTTGCATTTCGCCATGACCGCCAGATACCAGGTCTTTTTCTCGATAAACACAGCGCAATTTTCATGCACCAGATACCAGCGGATATCGTCATACTGCCGGCGGGTTGTCGGCGTTTCCAGCGGCAGGGCAAAGTAACGGCAGCACAGCGCAGCGCATTGGTCACACAAAGATGAAGCCATCAAAATATCCTCATAATCCAGCTATTTATTGCCATCCATCGCCGCCGAGTGATTGCAAAATGAGATTGTAACGCAATGGCTGACGATGGCGAAGGTTTCAACCTTTTTGAACGTCTTTACCCAAATGGCGGTGCGCCAACCCCAGGGCAATCGCAGGTAGGCGTCCGATAGCAATCTCTTACGAGCCGCGACCGTAAGGGAGCGGTAATCGGCTAAAAAACCGCTCCCTTACGGTCGCGGCTCGTTAATACATCGACCCTCGCGGGCTACTTGCGATTGCCCGGTGCGCCAACCCGCTGGTGTGCGCCAATCGTTGATCAAGACCAAGGCTGGACTATAATCCCTGCTCTTTGGCCAGTAAGGTTATGGAATCAATATGGGTTTAATTGTACAAAAATTTGGCGGAACCAGTGTCGGTGATGCCGAAAAAATACATCGCGCCGCCCGGCGGGCGGTTCAGGCATGCGATGAGGGCAACCAGGTGGTCGTGGTGGTCTCGGCCATGGGGCATACCACCGACCATCTCATCGAACTGGCTGATCAGGTCTGCCAGCACGGCGGCAAGCCATACACCCCCCCCAAGCGCGAAATGGATCAGTTGCTGGTCACCGGCGAACAGGTGACCATCGCGTTGATGGCCATGGCGATCTCCGCCCAGGGGCATGAGGCGATCAGCTTCACCGGCGGGCAGATCGGTCTGATTACTGACCAGTCGTTCAGCAAGGCGCGCATCCAGTCCATCGACAAACAGCGCATTTTCAAACAACTGGAACAGGGCAAGATCGTCATTGTCGCCGGGTTTCAGGGCATTACGCCCGAGGGCGAATACACGACGCTGGGCCGCGGTGGTTCCAATGCCACGCTGGTGGCGCTGGGCGCGGTATTGAAGGCGGATGTCTGCGAAAATTACACCGATGTGGACGGGATCTATACGGCGGATCCCCGGATTGTGAAAAACGCCCGTAAAATCGACCAGATTACTTATGATGAGATGATGGAACTTTCGGGCCTGGGCGCCAGTGTGCTTCAGACCCGGGCGGTGGAGTTTGCCAAAAAATATAATGTGCCCATTCATGTGCGCAACAGCCAGAACGATCACGAGGGCACGTGGATTGTGGCGGAGACCAGAAAAATGGAAGACATTGTGGTAAGCGGTGCGGCCCTGAAAAAAGATTTGATCCGGGTGACGATCAAGGATGTTCCTGATCGCCCGGGGATTGCCGCGACAATCTTCGGGAAAATCGCCGCCGCCAAAGTGGTGGTGGATGACATCATCCAGAACGTGATGATGGACAAAACCGCCACGATCAGTTTCACCGTCGAACGTGGTGATCTGGCGGACATTCGCGCATCGGTCGATCAATTGACCAGCGAACTGGGCGCGCATGCGTCGTTTCAGGCTGATCTGGCCAAGGTCAGCATTGTCGGCATTGGCATGCGCACGCATACCGGCGTGGCGGAGCGCATGTTTCAGGCGTTGGCAGATGCCAAAATCAACATCCAGAACATCACCACCAGCGAAATCAAGATCAGTTGTATCATTGACAAGGGTCAGGCGGATACGGCGCTGCAGGTCGTGCATGACGCATTCAAGCTGGACAAAGCCAGGTAAGATTCCCGGCAAAGAAAAATGAATCCGGTTCATTGCCCCTGGTAGCCTCCAGGACTGCCGACATTCCATCGCCAGCAGCATTGAGGCTGCGCTGAAAAAATGAATGCGCACCACCCATCCGCAAACGATCTCAAACCGGGGTTGATTGCATTGTCTGCGCTGAGCGCGACGGATATCACCACATGCCAAAGCGCCGCCGTTATAATCCCGGGCCTGCAATCCTGATGCGACGCCGCGCGCGCCAGTGGGCTTCGTGGATCGCGCTGGTCGTTGTGCTGATCCTCGCCGCCACCGAACGGATGGGATGCCTGGCCAGCCAGGGGTCGGACACCCAGCAGTACAACAACAAAGTGTTTCGTGTCAGCCGCGTCGTCGATGGCGACACGGTTTATCTGGATGCGCACGGCCAGACCATCAAGGTGCGCCTGCTGGGCATTGATGCGCCTGAATTGCATCTTCAACCGGCTGATGCTGAAAATAATGAAACCAGCGCCGGCCAGCCCGCCTATTGGGCGGTCAAAGCCAGCGAATATCTCCGTAACCGCGCCTTGGATAAGCAGGTGACGGTGGTGCTGGAACCTCTGGATCAGCGGGATCGCTACGGGCGATTGCTGGCCTATCTGTATCTCAACGAAAGCGAAATGTTGAACCTGGAAATGATTCAACAGGGGCAGGCATATGCGGATCGGCGATTCAAACATTCGTACCAGCGCGTTTTTGAGCAGGCTGAAACGCAGGCGCAGCGGCAGAAGCTCGGACTCTGGGCCAAGGTACAGGAAACACAAATGCCTTCCTGGCGTCAGCGCTGGTTGCAAAAACAGGGTAATTGACCGGCTGGCGCCCGGCTGACCATCGGTCGCCGACTCTGCGGGCAATTCGTAATTTTTCGCTCGGGCGCTTAGACTGGCCGGATTGTCCATCCGAAAGATTTCAGGCTGATTTAACTGGAGAATATATGAACCGTTTATGGTTGGCTGGATTCGTCGTCTTGATTGCCGGGCTGGTCGTGAGCGTTAATCAATCCGTTCTGGCTCAGGAGAGCGCCCCTGCCCACAAGGCAACTCTGACGGGCAAGGTGATTGTGGTTTATCTGAAAAGTGATCCCAAGGCCGGGGCCGTTTTGGAAAATATCCAGATCACCTCGCTTGGGGAGCGCTATTTCCTGGTCGGGTCGGGGGTTGATCTGGGCGATACTTCGCGGGCTGGCCTGATTCAGTGGATTCCGATTGACGACATCGGCAGGATTCACGAATTCAACGACATCAACGACCTGCGCGCCCGCACCCGGTCGGATAAATAATTTTTGTCATCAATTGCCCAAAAAGTCGGGCTGTCGTCCCGCTATTTTTGAAAGTTTACGGCCATATGGGTTTTTCCATACGCGAAATCGAATCGACGCCAAACCCCAACGCGATGAAGTTTGTGCTGGATCAATCCATCAGCGCCAAACCGATCAGCATCGCCGACGCCAGCCAGGCTGGGCAGCATCCAATCGCCGCCAGCTTGTTCAAGGTTGACGGCGTGGTCCGCCTGCTGCTTCTGAACGATTTTGTTACGGTCAACAAGGCCCCTTCAATCAAGTGGAGCGCCATCAAACCCAAAGTGGTGGCGATACTCAAAAAGGCTGATCCACGCGCCAATCCGAACCTTTGATCAATCCTGAGCGTACAGACTACAGAGATTTGATCTTCCTCCTTGCCCCGCAGGTTACACCCACGCCTGCGGGGTTTTTTATGGTTCAGACGGCTCGTTGATACTTTGAAGCGTCGCTCCGTGCAGAATCAGGCCGCCGACGCATTTTGATCCGATTCGTCATGGGTTGACTGAACCTCATCGGCCCGTTCAGGATGAATTTGCACTTCAATTGCCGGTTGGTTAGCAGTGCCGGGCGCTGCCCCAGGTGATCGAGTCGCCGTTTCACGTAAACGCGCCAAACGCGCAGCCGCCTCGTCGGTACGCGCAATTTCACTGCACAAATTCTGACGGCGGGTGTCGATCAATTGTGACACGCACTGACCTAGTTGCTGTTCCACTCCATGGACGAGTCGATGCGCCTGCTTTTCCCAGTGCTGCATCTGCTGCTGCAGCTTTTCCTCCAGCTCGCGCCCCAGACTCGAACAGTGCGTTTGCAGATTGCCCAAGGTGGCTAATCGGCTGCCCAAGTCGCTAACCTGATTTTGAAAATTTTCGTTGGCTTGATCAAACTGGTCGATAACGGGCTGGATATTGGTCCGGGCCTGTTGACTGATGACACCGATCTGCTGCCCAATATCCTGCTGGATCGCCTGCACGGCTTGATTCGTCTGCACATGCGCCTGCTCGAGCATCTGCCCCAGCCGATCCGACAAACCGCTTCCCACCTTGTCAGCCAGATCATCTGCCTGCTGGATGCAGATTTTCATCTGATGGACAACCTGCTGGGCTTCAGCGCGAACCTGATTCAGTTGATGATCCAGCGCATTGCCAAGTGAGCGGGCGGATTCCGCCATCGTATCCAGCGCACGCTGACAGTGAGCCTCCAAATCAGCTTTGACCTGCGTTCCCCGAGTCTGTGCTAGCTCCTGATGATCCTCCAGCCACTCAACCAGATGCTGGGAAAGGTCTTTGCGCGCTTCCTCACGCAACTGCTGGCCGGTTTCAACCAGCTTCTGCTGACTTTCGGCGGCCAGGGCGTTGATGCGCGCTTCGATCGGTTCAATCAGGCGGGTGATCTGCACTCGCGCTTCAGCCAATAAATCGCTGGTGATGACTGAAGCATTTTCCCGCAAATAAGGAATCTGGGCGATAATCGGCGAAAGCTCGCCGGTATTGCGACGCAGGCTTTCCAGAAGCCCTTTGAGATTTTCCTCCGCCCGGGTTAAAAACTCCGCGCGAGCCGCCAGACGATTATCAAGCTCGATGGCCTGATCGATCCGGCGGGAAACCGCCTTGTCAATCAAAGCTAAACGAGAGGCCTGCTCGGGCAGAGTGGGGATCGGCGTAGAAGACTGGGGCATGAAGCTGGCTCCGATAATATCGCGACTCAGCTACTGTCTTCGTCACAAACAGGGTATTTGGATGAGAATTTGCCATTGATTCATCGCCTGCCGATGGATCACGCGCACTAAATGCAAAAATTGCCGCTTTTTACCTGTTTTTGTCCCGTTTGATCATCCATTAAAAAACCGGCATGCGATAAGGTTGTTATCACATGCCGGATGCTACTGAGTTGGAGGGCAAATTAACGTCCGATCAAACAATCAAGCGCCAGATCGACGCGACAGCATCAAAAACGGACACGTGCGGAAATTTGATCGATTCCACCATCAAATCCACTGGTCACGAATGATTTTCAACTGTTCGTAATCTTCGTAATCCAGATAGTCAGGACATTCATCGGGGATCAAGCGGGCAAAGAAAATTTCCGCATCATTCTCGATTTCTTCTTCGCTCTGGCCCATGGTCTGACGGGCAGCGTAAATGTCGTCTTCAATGCTGGCCAGCCGCAATACTTCCCGCCCGGCATATTCACGAACCAGTGCCGCCAACGATCCATAAAAATTGCGCGTCGCCTCATCGGGCAACGGTGGCGGCTGACAGTGCCGCTTAATGGCATGACAGAAATAACGATGCTTATCTTCCCAGCTTAATAGTGGATCAAGCCCCAACGTGATGTACTGCCCCACTTTCAACGATTGCCGCAAATACGTATCCCCGGCATCGTCGGCTTGACGAATACGTTTGGCGTACCAGATTTCAGGATGACCAATTTCCGGCAGCGGCGGAAATGTGTGTAGTTTCGTCAGCATCACACGCTCCCTGATTGTAGTATCGACCGCACGAAATGAAGCAATCACACCAGAATTGCAAGATAAGCATACCTTGGACTTGCTCCCAAATCAAGACAACAATATGACATTTTCTTGATTTTCGGTTCTCGCCTTGGATTGATCGTCAAAACAGCCCTCTGAAGTTAAACCGCTTGAGGTTCAACCCAGATTGACGCTTCTAGCCGCAGCCCGCTGTGATTGTCATTATTCGCTGGCAGCAGGCGGCTTGATTACCGGCATGATGCTGCGGATGTTGGCTTCTTTGAGCTGACGATCATCAATCGGCGAAGGCGCTCCGCACATGATATCAGCACCGCTTTGCGTCTTGGGAAATGCGATGACATCACGGATATTGCCGATATTGCGCAGAATCATCACCATTCGATCCAGACCAAAGGCAATCCCACCATGCGGCGGCGCACCAAACTGCAGCGCATCGAGCAGGAAACCAAATTTCAGTTTCTGAGCCGCATCGTCAATCCCCAGCAGCGAAAAGACTTTCTGCTGAGTATCCATGCGGTGAATACGAATCGAACCACCGCCGATCTCGCTGCCATTACAGACAATATCGTAGGCTTTGCTGCGGATTGATTCGATCGTTTCCTGATCGCGACCATCCAGTTTTTTCAGATCCTCATCCAGCGGCGCGGTGAATGGATGATGCGTACTGGAGTAGCGCTTTTCCTGTTCGTCATATTCAAAGGCGGGGAAATTCACGACCCAGACAAAGGCAAACTGGCTGGACGGTTTAAGTTGCAGATCGCGCGCCATTTTCAAACGCAACTCGCCGAGCACCCGGTGGACAATTTTGGGTTTATCGGCTGCAAAACAGAGCAAATCGCCATTTTTCGCCCCGGTCATCTCAATAATCTGTCCGGCGATCGGGTTGATGAATTTGGCGATACCGGTGTCAAATCCCTCGCCGCTGACCTTGGTCACCGCCAGCCCCTTGGCGCCATACTCCTTGGACCACAGCGCCAGCGCATCGGTCTGGGCACGGGTCATTTTCGCCCCATCGGGTACGACAATGCACTTGACCATCGGCGCATTTTTGAAAACGCCAAAGTCGGTTGTATGAGCCAGCTCGGTAATGTCATGCAACTGCATCCCGAAACGCAGATCAGGCCGATCCGATCCATACAGGTTCATCGCCTGGTCATAATCCATGTGCGGGATCGGCGTGGAGATTTCAATTCCGAGAACCTCTTTCCAGATCTGTACCAGCAGGCCTTCCATATGCCCGATGATGTCCTGACGATCAATGAAACTCATCTCGACATCGAGCTGGGTAAATTCCGCCTGCCGGTCAGCCCGCGGGTCTTCATCACGAAAACAACGCACGATCTGCATGTACTTGTCGCACCCGCCAACCATGAGCAATTGCTTGAAAAGCTGCGGCGACTGCGGCAACGCATAAAAACTGCCGGCCTGCAGACGGCTGGGCACAATAAAATCGCGCGCCCCCTCCGGCGTGCTTTTCGTCAGGAAAGGCGTTTCGATCTCCCAGAAACCCAGCGCCCCAAGATACTCACGCATGATGCGCGTCACCTGATGACGGACGCGCAGGGTTTGCTGCATCTCGGCGCGGCGCAGATCCAGAAACCGATATTGCAGGCGACGCTCTTCCTTGGGTGCATCAGCATCCGCCACTTCAAAATCAGGCAGGAACGGCGGCGTGGGGGACTGGCTGAGAATTTCCAACTGGCTGGCGTGAACTTCAATCTCACCGGTAGCCAGCCTGGGATTGACCAGCCCCTGACCGCGCGGGCCGACCGCGCCTTCAATGCTGATCACCCATTCGCTGCGCAGCTTGCGGGCTTCATCATGCACCGCCTGACCACAGGTATCAGGATCAAAAACGATCTGGGTCAACCCTTCACGGTCGCGCAGGTCAATAAAAACCAGCCCGCCATGATCACGGTACGAATGAACCCATCCCGACAGGCGCACGCGCTGGCCTTGATCGCTGGAACGGAGCTGTCCACAGGTATGGCTACGATAACGGGAGACAATGGCTGGCATAAATATAATTTCTTGATTGTGTTAACCGCTGGTCCGAGCCAAAACGCCGACCAGACAAAGGAGGATGGTATATCGTAAGGGTGGGCGAACAACAAGACCGGCGCCGTGGATCTGGCGCTGCGCGCAGGGAGCATTCCCAATGACGGGGGATGCTTAATTTACTTGGAACCGTCCCGCTCCAATGCCCCCTGCTGCTCGGAGATGCGCAGGCGCAAAGCATCGAACCACTGGCGCGGGATGGTTCTCCCGCCCGCCAAGCCAAGCGCGATCTCCTTTTTGTTCGATCCGTGAAAATCGCTGCCGCCGGTTTTTAGCAGGCCGAACTTGTCCGCCAGGCGCGTGCATTGATCGATCCAGCTCTGGTCATGATCCGAATGGAGCACTTCAATGCCGTCCAGACCCAGGTCAACCATCTCTTTAATAACCTTCTCCAGTTGAACCTCATCAGCCGTGTGCAACTGGAACGGATGCGCCAGCACGCAGACGCCCCCGCTGCGATGGATCGCATCAATAATCTGCTGGCGCGACACCCGCTCTTTATCAACATAGGCCAGACCGCCAGGCGCCAGATATTTATCAAACGCCTGCTTGATCGAACTAACGTAGCCTTTCTTCAGCAAAACCGCTGCAATATGAGGCCGGCCAATCGGCTTGTGACCACCCGTTTGATCCGACGTGCCGATGCGTGCTTGTGCCTCAACTTCCTCCATCGAAATCGCGACATTCAGGCTTTGCAGTTTGGCGATAATGCGTGGATTACGATCGTCCCGCCCTTCCAGGAGCTGGCTGATTATCGCGCGCAGATCAGCACTGGCTGGATCGATACCATAACCCAACAGGTGCATCCGACCGGGATAAGGAAACACGGCGGATATCTCAATCCCCGTGACAAAATCAATGCCAAGTTGCGCCGCCTCGGCCGAAGCTTCTGCCAGGCCGTTGGTGGTGTCATGATCCGTCAGCGCCAGACCGGATAGTTTGTTTTTTTTGGCCAGACGTACAACATCGGCCGGAGAAAATGTGCCATCGGATGCAGTCGAATGGCAATGCAGATCAACATGAGACATCAGTACCAATTCCTTCAATAATTCGTGGGTTTCATTCGTTCGATTTTATCGATCAGATCCGCTTGTCTCACCATCAACCGCAGCGGGCGAAAAGTAACCACGCGCTTGCAGATACTGGATAACCGTCTGGGCTGCTGCCTCGGGCGTAAGTTGTTCCGTATCCAACACAATTTCAGCCTTGTCAGGTATTTCGTAGGGATCGTCAATTCCGGTGAATCCGGTGATCTGGCCTGCCCGCGCTTTTTTATACAGGCCCTTGGGATCGCGCGACTCCGCTGCTGCAAGGGTGGCTTTAATGTAGATCTCAACAAAATCGCCCTGGGGCATCGACTGGCGCACAGCCTGGCGGTCGCGCTGATAAGGGCTGATGAAACTGGCGATGACAATCACCCCCGCATCCGTAAATAATCGCGCCACTTCACCAATCCGGCGGATATTTTCCGTTCGATCTTCCGGGGAAAATCCCAGATTTTGATTCAATCCATGGCGAATGTTATCCCCATCCAGACGATAACAAAGTCGTCCGCGCTGGATCAAATCACGCTCCAGCAGGCAGGCGATCGTGCTTTTACCCGCGCCGCTCAGCCCCGTCATCCAAAGTGTCACGCCGCGCTGGGCTAACAGATTTTGCCGGTCAGACCGGCTGACCAAACCTTCATGCCAGCGGATATTGCTTGAACGCTCTTGCGGCATACGACACCAATGAAAAAACCAGCCGGCTGAAGATAACCGATCAAAAAAGAAATTGCCCGCTGACAAGCTCGATGCTGCACGAAAAACCAGAAAAATCTGCTTTCCGTACGACAACGCACCTGCGCGCGGGCAATTCCCCTCGCTTAATTTTACTGCATCGGTCTGCTCTTGCTTATTCAGCTTCAAACAACGGCGTGCTGAGATAACGCTCGCCGAAGCTGGGCAGAATCACGACGATGAGCTTGCCCTTGTTTTCCGGGCGCGACGCAACCTTGGCTGCTGCCGCCACCGCACCGCCGCTGCTGATTCCGGCGAAAATACCTTCTTCCTTGTGCAACCGACGCGCCCAAGTGAAGGCTTCTTCATCAGTCACCAGCACCGCTTCATCGACCGCCTTGATATGCAGGTTGGTCGGAACAAAACCAGCGCCCAGACCCTGAATCTTGTGTTTGCCCGGCTTGAGTGGTTCATGCTTGAGCGTCTGCTCGATGACCGGCGACGTCGCCGGTTCAACCGCAATCGCCTTGAATGAGGGCTTGCGCGGTTTGATCGTTTCAGCCACACCCGTCAGCGTACCGCCCGTGCCTACGCCGCTGATCAAAATATCCACTTTCCCATCGGTATCGGCCCAGATTTCCTCACCCGTGGTCTTACCGTGAATTTCCGGATTGGCCGGATTATCAAACTGGCGGGCGATAAAGGAATTGGATTCAGCCGCAGCCAGCTCTTCCATCTTCTTGATCGCGCCGGGCATGCCTTCTGCCGCTGGTGTCAGCACGAGCTTGGCGCCCAATGCCTTGAGTAGTTTGCGACGCTCGATCGACATCGATTCGGGCATGGTCAGCACCAGCTTGTATCCCTTGGAGGCCGACACAAACGCCAGAGCAATACCCGTGTTGCCGCTGGTGGCTTCAAAAATTGTCGTATCTTTGTTGATCTTGCCTGCTTTTTCCCCGGCTTCGATCATCGACAAACCGATACGATCCTTCACCGACGCCATCGGGTTGAAAAATTCGCACTTGACGACCACCGTGGCACCGCCGGGCGGAATAACGCGATTCAAGCGAACCAGCGGCGTACCGCCAATTGTCTCAGTGATATTATTATAAATCCGACCTTCAGGTTTGCGTGGCATGATGCCTTGTCCCTTGTTGAACGAACGACTCTGAAATATCTACACCACACGCGATGCGTGGTATTTCCTAGTTATACTAGCTAGAACTAGGAAATCGTCAACTATTTATCCATCATTTTTTTACTTTTTCAATTTTACAACTGAATTATTGCGGTTTTTGGCGAAATCGACCTGTCATTAGCGCACGGCTTGCCGTCAAACCGATCATTATTTCATAGTCATCTGATCGACAATCATGACCCGATTTTTCGATCAAGCACACAACTGCACTACGGTGCCAGGCGTTCCATCCGCCACCAGCCTCCCGGCGTGCGGACATAGCGCAGCCGATCATGCAATCGACTTGCCCTGCCCTGCCAGTATTCAAAAACGGTCGGCTTCAAACGGTATCCACCCCAATACTCCGGCAGCGGCACTTCCCGCCCTTCAAAACGTTTTTCCAGTTCCGCCTGACGTTCATTCAACTCCGCCCGCGAACGAATCACCGTACTCTGACGGCTGACCCATGCTCCGATCTGCGCTTCACGCGGGCGCGAGTGGAAATAACTTTCGCTCTCCGCCTTGTCGATACGCTCGACTGTCCCTTCCACGCGAATCTGCCGTTCCATACTCTGCCAGTAAAACAGGATGGATGCGCGCGGATTGCCTGCCAAATCGTGCCCCTTGCGACTTTCGTAATTCGTAAAAAAGACAAACCCCCGGGCATCGTATTCCTTGAGCAGCACAACCCGGATCGACGGAACACCCGACGCATTCACCGTCGCCAGCGACATCGCGTTGGTTTCAACAATTCCCGCCTGCTGGGCTTGATCAAACCAGTTGCCGAACTGCTTCATCGGATCCTGCGCCGCTTGGCGTTCATCCAACGAATCCTTGCCGTAATCGATCCGCATTTCCTGCGGAACCATTGTCATCTTCAATGAGTCATCAGACTTACTCATAATTCGTTCAATCATATCACGTCGCGATTTTGACGGGTATACCCGCGTTACCCCACCACCGCTGCCCATCGCATTTCAACGATGGTTAATCTGACCTAACTAACGTAAAAATCAGAACTTATTCGCTTGGATATAGTCCTTGTCGCCTTTGAGGTAGTTGACGATATTCAATGTTGCCCGCACGGCCTGCCGCTGGACCGATTCAAAAGTGCGACTACCGATATGCGGAGTGATGATGATGTTGTCAATCGCCGCGAACGGGTGATTCTCCGTCTGCGGCTCGGTTTCCAGCACATCGGCGGCGTAACCGCCCAACTGACCATTGCGGCACGCCTCGGCAATATCTGCTTCACACACCAGACCTCCGCGGGCCGTATTGATGATCCACGCCCCTTTTTTCATTGTCGCAATCAAATTTTTATTAACAAAATAACGATTGGTATCCCCCAGCGACATATGTAGCGAGAGAATATCGGTCTCCTGCGCTGCCTGCTCCATGGTTGACACCCGTTCAACCCCATGGGTACGGGCAAATTCCTCATCCCAGTGACGGCTATATCCACGCACCTGCATACCAAAAGCACTGGCGCGCTTGGCTACTTCCCTGCCGATACGTCCCATCCCCATGATCGTAATCGTCTTACCAAATAGCTCCGAGCCGGTCATCCGCGTCCATTGCCCCGCCTTGGTTGATCGCAGATGTGGCCAAAAATGTTTGGCCAGCGCAATCATTAATCCGAATGTATGCTCGGCGACCGTCGTATGATTCACACCCGGTGTAAACAGCACGGGAATTTTCTTTTCCGTTGCATGTTTGACATCGATCGAGTCCAGCCCAATACCATATTTGGCAATCACGCGCAATGACACCGGTGCTGATAACGCCGCATCGATCACCTTGGCCGTAATGTGGTCATCTCCATTGAGAAATCCATCAAATCCCCCATTTTGCGCAATCAAATCCAGCATCTGCTGCTCCGTCAGCGGCCCCCTGACGGACACCACCTCAAACCCAGCTTTGGCCAGCATTTGGTGATGTGCGCCCGGTGTGTCCTGATAACTGGTCGTGGTCAAAAGAATTTTCATTGTTCTTGCTCGTTTTATCGGTTTCCCATCCATTATCGCTCTCGCCGCCGGCAGGAGGCTTCGTTAAATGGCATTAAGATAAACCAAACCTGCCGCCACCCCCAAATATCATGTGGGAACAAAAACCGCGCAGGACACAAAATATATCTGGTTTATCGCGCCGTCGGGACGCCAGCGTTCATGGCCTGTGAACTTGGCGGTCTTTTGCAAAATGCCCCTTGACGCACCACTCGGTTGCGGGAGAAAACCGCCCCATCGCCAGAACCAGAACTTTGCGAAACTTGGCACCCCTGCTCTTGCGATAATTTTGCCCCTCTCATATGCTCCTCAACTTTACAGGAAGATCATTCTGCTGTGGCCATAACTAAACAGGCCTGCAGGAGTTTTCCCTTGTTTACCCATGCACATGCACTTGACAGCTAACGTCATACCTTCGCTTTGTCTGGCCCAGCTTACCATTGTGCCACCGGCACTGATTTCGATTTTATGTGTGCTGGCCGGTGTGGGCACTTTTTTACTCATGCCCTCGCGCCGCGGAGCAGGCCCGCGCCGGATCGGCGCAACGCTGGCCCTTCTGGCTTTGGCGGTTTTCGGCGTTCTGCTGTTTCGCTATGCTGCCGGTCAGGCCAGCCAGGGCCAACCCGCTCTCAGTCCCTATTTCTGGATTTTCGCCGCCATTACGATCATCGGCGCGCTGCGCGTCGTTACGCACCCCCACCCGGTTTACTGTGCCCTTTATTTTGTGTTGACCGTTTTTTCGACGGCCGGACTATTCGTCCTGCTGGCGGCGGAGTTCATGGCGGCCGCCCTGGTGATGATTTACGCCGGGGCGATTCTCGTCACCTACGTTTTTGTGATCATGCTGGCGCAGCAGACGCAGCAATCCATCACCGACGCCAGCCACCCGCTTTCCGGGCTGCCTGAATATGACCGCGTCGCCCGCGAACCGATTGCCGCCACGCTCATCGGTTTTATCCTGATGGGACTTTTACTGTTCGTGATTTTTGATCTGGCGCCCCAGCAGCCTGCTGGCGAACCAACGACCGCGGTCGCAACCGTCCGCCAGCTCGGTGAAAGACTGTTCAGCCAGGACCTGATGAGTGTTGAAGTGGCTGGTATTATTTTAACCCTGGCCATGGTCGGCGCCATTGCCATCGCACGCCGCCGCATTCCAGCCGATGAATCGACGCCTGTTGAAGCAAGGCCTGATTTGATGGAATTGATTGACGACGATCCGCACGCGATCCCTGTTTATGGAACCAAAAATCCCGGGCAGAAATCCTACCCGGAAACATAAGGCGCTGATCCGACACCTCCGCCTGATTGGCTGGGGGTGAGAACCAATGCCTTGGCGATGAAGAAAACAAAGCAACCGGCGAATCGAACATACGCTGGTTAAAAATGGCGAACTGGCAATGAACGAACTGATTCTGCAACACTATCTGGCCGTCGGAGCAGCCCTCTTTGTGATCGGGTTGATCGGCTTTGTCATTCGGCGGAACCTGATCGTGATGTTTCTCTCCACGGAACTGATGTTCCAGGGATGCGCGGTCAACCTCATCGCTTTCGGGGCGTTTTACGGCAATCTCGGCGGCCAGGTCTTCACCATTATGGTGCTGGTCATCGCAGCGGCTGAAGCGTCACTGGCGCTGGGTTTGGTGGTACTGTTGTACCGCCATAAAAATACGCTCGACGCCAACGCCTGGCGCGAGCTTAAGGGCTGAGCAATAGATAAATTGTCGCTGGCTGTCCCCGGTTTTGCGGAATGGCTGGCCTTGGTTAGCATCGATCGACACACTGACAACCGGCAACTGATTCATGGAACGCTTTTTGATCGACTACTCGATCCTGATCCCCCTGCTCCCCCTGATCGGGGCGCTTGTTTCTGGCTGGCTCATGACCGGCAAACGCAAAACCGGTGCCCACTGGCCGATCTGGCTGGGCGTTGGTTACGCTGCCGTTCACAGCGGCATGCTTCTGCAGGGGATGATTTCCCAAGCCTCCCAAGCCCACGGCGCAGCCATCGGTTTCGTCAAAAATGTCTGGACTTGGATCGACACCGGCCCGTTTGTCGTCCAGTGGGGTTATTGGCTTGATCCGCTCAGCGCAGTCATGCTCTGCGTGGTCTGCGGTATCGGTCTGCTGATCACCATTTACGCTGCCGGTTACATGAAGGGCGAAAAGGGGTATTTCCGCTTTTTCGCCTATCTCGGTCTGTTTATTTTCTCGATGGCCACCCTGGTCATGGGTGAAAACCTGCTGATGCTTTATCTGGGTTGGGAAGGCGTGGGGCTGTGCTCCTACCTGCTCATCGGCTACTACTATGAAAAACCCGCCGCCCGCGAAGCAGCCAAAAAGGCGTTTCTGGTCAACCGCATCGGCGACGTTGGCTTTGCCCTGGGCATCATGCTCTGTTTTTACGCCTTCGGCACGATCAGTTATTTCGGTAACGGCGTCGGCGGTTCCGACGGCCTGCTGGAACGAGCCGCGAACCTCGGCTCGCTGACTGATTTTCAGCGCTCCGCCCTGACCTGGATTCCTATTCTGCTGGTGATGGGGGCTTTCGGTAAAAGTGCCCAGTTCCCCCTGCATGTCTGGCTGCCCGATGCCATGGAAGGCCCGACACCGGTCTCAGCCCTGATCCACGCTGCCACCATGGTCACCGCCGGCGTCTATATGATCGCCCGCTGTGGAACACTGTTTATCAGCAACGAAGTCGCCATGCTGATCATCGCCGTCATCGGCGCCATCACCGCCTGGATCGGCGCCACCGTTGCCCTGCGCCAGTTCGATCTGAAAAAAGTTTTTGCCTATTCAACCGTCAGCCAGCTCGGTTACATGTTTGTCGCTGTTGGCGTGCTGGCTCCGGTGGCGGGTGTGTTTCACCTGGTCACCCACGCCTTTTTCAAAGCCCTGTTGTTCCTGAGCTGCGGCGTCGTCATGCACGCCATGCTGGGACATCTGGACATGCGCAAAATGTCCGGCCTCAAACGTGTATTGCCAAAAACACGCTGGTTGATGCTCATCGGCTGCCTGGCACTGGCGGGTTTCCCGTTGATTACCAGCGGTTTTTACTCCAAGGATGAAATCGTCGCCGCCGCCTGGCACCGCAGTATGATTCTTGGCGTGCTGATGTTGGTCATCGCTTTCATCACCGCCTACTACACCTTCCGCCTTTATTTTCGCGTCTTTGAAGGTCCGACGATTACACCTTCTGAACCTGCCGAAGATCACGCACCGGCCGACCAGGATCATGCTCACGATAGCGCCCATGCTCATGCCACCGTAACGGACGATTCAGCCACCCACGGTCATGGTCATGGTCACGATGAACATCACCACAACCACGAACCATCCATCATGATCGTTCCGCTGGTTCTGCTGGCGATTGGCGCTTTGCTGGCAGGTTTCCTGAACTTTCCTGAGCACGCCCTGGGACATTTCCTCGGGCAAAGCTCATCGCTGAGTCTCGGTTTTGAACAAGCGGTTGAACACTACAACCCCCTGACCACGGACGATGCCCACAAGATCAGCCCGATTTCATTCGGACAGGCGGAATATCGTGCTGCCAGCGTGGTTGAAGCTGAACATTACGGACACTATGTGTTCATGATCGTCAGCGGTCTGGTCACGCTGGCCGGCATTGGGCTGGCGTACATGCTCCACCTGAAAAATCGCGCCCGCGGCGATGCGCTGCCGGAAAAATTCGCATGGGCCAGCCGATTGCTCGAAGCCAAATACTGGCTGGATGAATTCAACCAGAACTGGGTCGTCGAACCGTTGCGCTCCCTGGGCAACGCCTTTTTCATGATTGATCGTTTTCTGGTGGATGGCGTGGTCTGGCTGATCGGATTTGTTCCGCAACTGGCTGGTTTTACGCTCAAGCTCACCAGCCAGCGCGGTTATCTGCAGGGTTATGCCCTGAGTATGCTGCTGTGCATTACCGTGATTCTGTTGTTCGTCTTTGGAATCCTGTAATCACCCGGCACGACAGTCGCCAGTACCCCAAAAAATACGGGGCTGGACAACGGTGGTAAAACTTAAGTCGGCAACATTGTTACTATTATGGAATACCTGCTTGTACTGCTCGTGATCCTTCCCCTGCTGGGCGCAATCATTGGCGCTTTTGTCAGCGAGGGCGCTGCCCGCATCTGGGCACTGATGGTCGCTCTGGCGCAAGTCGTCTGCGGCATCGCCCTGGCGGCTGGTTTTGACTACAGCGCCGCTGGCGACCTGCTCGCCCCGGCCCTGGCAGCCAGCCGGGTCTTTGCCATCCCCGACATCGGCTTCAGTTTCGCCCTCAACGTCAATGCCGTTTCCATGTGGCTGACGTTGATGACCATCGTTCTGTCCTTTGTGGCGATCTGGTTCAGTTTCGGCAGCATCAAGGACCGACAAAAAGAGTTTTACGCCTGGATGCTGGTTTTGATGGGCGCCATGATCGGCGTCTTCCTGGCCCGCGACCTGCTGCTGTTCTACATCTTCTTCGAGCTGACACTGATCCCGATGTACTTCATCATCGGCATCTGGGGTGGCCCGCAAAAGCGCTATGCTGCCATCAAGTTTTTCCTGTTCACCTTCTCCGGTTCGATGTTCACACTGGCCGGTGTGATCTACCTTGGTATTTTCGCCGGTTCTTTTTCGTACGCTGACGTTTTCTACTACTGTCAGCATGTTGCCACCGCCCCCGAGCGCTTTTTGCTTCTGGTGGCGATGCTCTGCGGTTTTGCCGTCAAAGTACCCCTGTTTCCCGTTCATACCTGGCTGCCGCTGGCTCATACCGAAGCGCCCACCGGCGGTTCGGTCATTCTGGCCAGTGTTCTCTTGAAACTCGGCACGTATGGGATTCTCGCCATCGCCCTGCCCGTGGGTATTGTCGGGTTGGAACGATCAACCGAAGTCGTCGGCGCGTTTCTCTACTGGCCGATCACCATGCCCGGCTTTATCAAGTTCATGGGGATCCTCTGCGTCATCGGCATTCTTTACGGAGCCTTGGTCGCCTGGGTTCAACAGGACATTAAAAAACTGGTGGCGTACTCCTCCGTATCCCACCTCGGATTCTGCGTTCTTGGGCTGATGGCACTCAACGCCAGCGGCATGCAGGGTTCGGTTTTGTACATGATCAATCACGGGATCAACACCGGCGCCATGTTCCTGGTCATCGGAATGATCTACGACCGTTACCACACCCGCGACATTCATGAACTCTCCGGCCTGGCCGCCCGTATGCCCATTCTGGCCTTCTTCTGGATCTACTTCACCATGGCCAGCATCGGCCTGCCGGGAACCAACGGGTTTGTCAGTGAATTCCTGTCGATTCTTGGCGCTTTCACCAGCGATTCGCTGGGAATCATCTACGGCGTCTTTGCTGCCATCGGCGTGCTGCTCGGTGCGATTTATATGCTGCACATGGCTGCCAAGGTGATCTGGGGGCCGTTAAAGGCAACTGTAAAACACGCCCCAGGACATGAAGATGATTCGGGTCATCATGCGGTTCCCGGCGATTTGAATGGCCGTGAAATTGCGATCCTCGTGCCGCTGGCATTGGCTGTATTTCTGCTGGGCTGGTTCCCCCAGCCTGTGATGCAGTCCATGAAAGGTCCGCTGGATGCCCTGACTTCAACCGCAACCTATGCGAATCCTGATATCGCCCGGGCAACCCCGGCGCCGACCCTGCCCAACCCCGTGCAGGTGGCGCAGGCGGAGCAGCCCTGAAATTGAATCTTCACGCCCCGGCCAGTACCTCTGAACCGGAGCTGAAAGTTAACCGTGTCTGTGTGTTCGATGTGATTTGAGGATGGACAAAACTTCTAAAGATTAACCATGACTGACCTGCTTTCTCTCATCCTCCCCGAGCTGATTCTCGGTGGTGCCGCCCTTTTACTCCTGTTCATGGGCATTGGTAAGAGCGTCGCCACGCGCAAAAGTGCCGCTGCCATTGCGCTGCTGGCGTTGATTGCTGCTTTCGTGGCTGCCGCCCGTCACGCCAGCGCCCTGCACGGCGGTGCGACACTGGCTGATCGCTATGACGCGATTCGTCTGTATGAATTCGGACAGTATTTCAAATTGCTCGTCTGCGCCGTCGGTATCCTGCTGGTTCTGCTGGCTTGGCCCAGCTCCAGCGACGCCCAGGGCAACCCATCATTGCGCTTCGGCACTGAAGCCAGCGAATTTCTCGGCCTGATGCTGCTGAGCCTCACCGGTATCCTCCTGACCGCCTCCGCCAATGACATGGTACTGTTGTTCCTGGCCATCGAGCTGGTCAGTCTGCCCACCTACATCATGGTTGCCATCAGCCGCCCGACTGCGGTGGCTCAGGAAGCTGCCATCAAGTATTTCTTCATCGGCGCCATGGCCGCCGCCGTCATGCTCTTTGGTTTCAGTTATCTGTATGGAACCACGGGCACGACCAGCCTCTACGCCTTTGCTCAGATGATCAAGGAAAACGGAGCCATCGGCGCTCTGAATTCCTGGCAGATGCTGGCCGTCATGGCGGTCCTGCTGGGGCTGACCTACAAAATCGCGGCCTTCCCCATGCACTTTTACGCTGGCGACGTTTATCAGGGCGCTGCCACACCGGTCACGGCGTTCCTGGCATTCGTACCCAAGACCGCTGGTTTCGTCGCCATCATCAAAATCCTTTTCGCCATTACCGCCGGAACATGGATCGCCCCGACGCAGATCGTCAATCTTCTGTGGATTATCGCTGCACTGACCATGACCATCGGCAACGTGCTGGGGCTTTTGCAGTTCAATATCAAACGTCTGCTGGCCTACAGCTCCATCGCGCACAGCGGTTACATGCTCGTGGGGTTGACCGCTTTGCTCTACGCCCATTACGCCCCCTCCCTGCACTCCAGCCAGGTGGCTAATGTGCAGAACGATGCCCTGCGTGGCGTTCTGTTCTATCTGGCTGCTTACGGTATCGCCAACGTCGCCGCCTTTGGTGTTCTGTCATTGCTCCCCGCCGCCGGTGCCCAATCACCCGGATCCAGTGCCGAAACCCTCGATGATGTCGCCGGTACCGGCCGCTCGCACCCCATCCTTGGCTTGACGATGGCGGTCGCCTGTTTCAGCCTGATTGGTCTGCCTTTGACGGTCGGATTTTTCGGCAAACTCTTTTTGATCGTCCCCGCTTGGAAAGCTCAGCTCGGCGGGTTGGTCATCATCACCGTCATCAACGCCGCCATCTCCGCCGGCTATTACCTGCGTATCGTCGGAACCATGTTCCTCCGACCGGCGGCCACCGTTATCCCGTCAGCATCGGCAACATCCCAGCCCCCGCGCCGCGCTCCGCTGGCAATTGCGGTCTCCATCACGCTGGCGGTGTTGGCGGTTCTGGCTTTGGGAATTATTTTCCCCACCACCCAGGCGCTGAGTCATCTTGCCTCGCGTTCAACCGCGCTGGAAGGCAGCACCGCTAACGCTCTGCTGAGCACAGCGGCCACGCCCGATCACTAAAGACGCGCCTGGTTGGTCACAATTGTCGATTGCCCACTTGAGAGAGTGTCACAGGGACGATCTGGCTTCTTCCCCGCCGCTGCAAGGTTTTGCGCAATAGGTATGGATTGTCCCCGCCGGTACGTTGGCCAGATTTTTCTGGTGACGACGCAATCGCGTACTTCTCACCGGCAGCCAGCATACGTCTGGCCGCCCCTCCCGCGATCGGGTTGCATCATTTTTTTGTGATGCTCGCCATTGGAATCGGCTTACTCCAGCACGATCATCTGATGTCCCTTAACCTCGGGCACCGTCAGTTGCACCCGGCCATCAGCATACTGAAAATCCACCGCCTGCCCCTGCCCAGCCAGATAAACTTTGCGCGGAGCCTTGGCCAGACGCAGCGACATGGGCAGGTTGTACAGGGGGAAAACATCCTCCACCAGATCCAGCGTCGGCGTGCGCCGCTCGGGGCTGTAGTTGAGCAGATGCACGATCGTGCGACCCCCCGGCTGGCGCATGACGGTTGCCTCCAGCGAAGTCGGCGCTTCAATCTCCAGCAGTTGTTGCTTCAGTAATTTCCTGATCACATTGCGCACCAGCAATCGGCACGGCGCATTGCCATGTTTGGCAAACGCGGTGAAAACCGGATAGGCGATATAACCAATCCGCCCCGCCAACACCGCACCAGCATAGCGGCTGACCTTTTCCGGCGGCGTCTGGAAGTGGGAACTGAAATGCTCCCAACTGCGCTCAAAATAAGGTTCAACCACCCGCGCCAGGGTTGTCGCGCCTTTGGCGGGCGTGACGCGCACGCTGCGCTCATACATCACATGATCGGTCCGTGGGACATCTTGAGCGATTTCCTGACCAAAACGCAGATACGTCGAGGTATAGGGTGACAGTCCATGCAACTGCACCGGCAGGGTTTTCCAGCTCAAGGTGGTGGCGCAGGTATCCATGCCCGCCAGTCCGCTCAACAGAATAGCGCCACCTTTTTTCACATAGCGATCCAATTTGTCGCCCAGCTTCGCGTCGATCTCAACACCCTCTGGGATAATCAGCAGTTCATAACCATCCAGACGACTTTCCGGTCTGACCACATCAAACTGATGCTTGAGCTGGGTGAGCATGCGCACGCTGCCATCATCCGTGCCAGAGCTGAAGCGCTCGGCGCTGGCCTGAAACAGGCCGATCTGGGTGACGGGGGTGGCATTTTCGGTGTATGGCTCGGCTGCTTCGACGCGGGCGTAGACCCTGCCGATCAGGTCATACGCGGCTTGATCCAGCACACCGCGCGGGTGCATCTGATCGCCAATGCTGCACTTGGCACCATGAGCGATCATCTGCGAAGTTTCATACTCCAGGGCTGGATAGGGTTTCAGGCCGCCGAAGTCCGCCCAGCTCTTGTGAAAACGAGCGGTCATACCCAGGTAGGGCTTGCCGAAAATGCGGGCGTAACGGACATTCTTGGGAAAGTACAAATAGCCCCAATCGCCGGTTGGCAGGGCTTCAATTTCCACCTGTTCCAGATATTTGATTTCATTGGCCAGGTTGGACATCGGACGGGCGTTGAAATAAACGCTGGCATTGGGGCTGGCCTTTTTGACCATCTGATGAAAACGCTTCATGAACGCCAGCGCCACCTTGTGCGCAAAGGTGTTCATATCCTGCTGATTTTCGGGATTCAAACCCTGGCGTTTCATCGCGCTGGTGGCGTAGTCGCTGTAGCTGGGTTGGTCCCAGCAGATATCGAAAAAGATCCCATCGACAGGCTTGAAAAGTTTGAGCACTTCCTGCGTCTGCTCAGCCAGATAGTCCTGATAGGGGCTGGATAAATCGAGCAGTTGCCACGCAGGACTGAGCGGGCCGGCGCGCAGCGGTTTGCCATCCGCCTCGCGCACCATCCAGTCCGGATGCTGGCTGGCGGCGTACTCATCCCACAGCACACTCACATAAATCGGGGCGCGAATGCCAACGCGATGCAAGGCCTCCACCTGTTCACCCAGCAGATTTAATCCGGGCTTGAGATTGGGATGGCGCTCCGCCCGCCGCGTGTTGTAATAAAGATGGCCATGATGACACTTGGCAAAAACGGTGACGCTGTTGACGTGCGCCTCTTTCATCTGGCGGGCAAATGTCCGGGCATCAAAATCGTAACCAACTTGCCCAATCAGCGGGCTGGTATGAAAGTCCAGATGGATCTGGCGGCTGGGCAAGGTTCGTAATGGATTCGTCATCGTTTTATTCCTATTAACGGTACAGGGCAAAGGATTGTAACCGCTTGATTTTTTTATTCCATTGAACCGCATTCACACCCGCACGCCCGCTCACCCGCCAAGTGATTGATGTACTGACATAATGCCCGACGTGATGTTCTGGCTGCTTATGACATTGCCAACGTGACGGCTCGGTTCTCATCACCATCATCAATGCTGCCATCTCCACGGGTGTTGAGTGAGCGCAACATCGGGACACAGACAAACACACAACATCCCATGCGCAACAAAAAAGCCACGGCTGATTAACTCAGACCGTGGCCTTTGGATTTTCATATGCTGCAATCTGTCAATTAATCGCGGCCTCGACCTCCATATCCGCCACCACCGCCGCCACCACGACCGCCGCGGAAACCACCGCGACCGCCACCACCACCACCGCCGCCGTAACCGCCACGACCGCCACCGCCACCACCACGTTCTTCACGCGGTTTGGCTTCATTGACCGTCAACGGACGACCGCCATGATCCTGACCACTCAGGCCAGCGATTGCTGCCTTGGCTTCATCTTCGCTGCCCATCTCGACAAAACCAAAGCCTTTGCTTCGGCCCGTTTCGCGGTCATTGATGATTTGCGCGCTGGTGACCTTACCGAACTGACTGAACAGTTGCTCCAGTTCAGAACTGGTAACACCGTAAGACAGATTGCCCACGTAGAGCTTTAGACCCATACAGACTCCGACTTGATTCTTCGGCCTGAAGTAAAGAGGGGCTCTTTCCGGCCGATCCGAAAGGGGTTGATGTGCCAACCGACGCTTACGATGCAAGCTCAAGAACCTTCAGGGCCATTGCACACGCAATGTTTTTCCCGTGGCTAGATTGCTTGGCCGCCACCTCAAGTCAGCTATCATACACACAAACCGTGAAGTTTTGCCACTAAAATTCTCCATTTCCAAATTTTTGCGCAAACCCGTCGGGCAAAAGCCGCTTTACAGGTCAATAACGGCCCTTTTTCGCAGCAAGTATCAATAACCGATACTTCATTTTTATTGGTTTTGCCATTTATAAGGACGCGGTTCAAACCGTTTGAAGCGCGAATTACCCGCGAATTTGTCGCTGAGTTGGTTGATCTGCGCAACATACGCCTGGTACTGCTGGTTACCCGAAAGTCGATCGAACGGCGTCACGCCCACCACGCTATACCAGCGCGGCGCGTAGGCTGTGCCTTTGACCACCGTAGCGCCAACACCGTTTTGAATCAGGAGCTGCGCAGCCTCCTGCGCTTCTTTTTCTTCGGGATAACTTTGCACGATCACATAGTTCATCCCAACAATGCGCTGGCCATTATCAACCACCGCTGCCGCAGGAGGCGCCACCGCGCGACCGGACGCCGCTGCTGCATTGTTGGTCGCTGTCGCAACTGGCGATTCGGAGATCATCTGCCCCGCCAGGCCTCCCTGATTATTTGTTGCGTTCACATCCAGCACGCCCGGCGTAATTGCGCCGGCGCGAATCGCCTGACTCGTCAAACCATTTTCCGGAACCTCAGCCGTCGATGAGCCGCTGCGCCCCACCACAAACGCCAGCACCAGCGCCACCAGCACGGCAAAACCCACAATCGCGGCACTGGTATAACTGAAATGAACCTTGATGAACTGCCGCGTGCGATCGATCTGTACTGCTGGTGAAAATGCCGACGCCAGCGAAGTTCGGGTTGATGCGCCCGCCACCATCGGGTTGTGGATCGGCGCTGCCGTTGCAACCACTTGTGATACTGGCGAAGCCTCAAATGCCGAACCACTCATCACGCCAACCGGATGATCCGCCGGTTCCACCTGGGTCATACCCAGACCCTGGCTGGGTACGGCTCGGTTTTGCTGACGCTGCGGAACCATCGGGGTCGCCCGCTGTGTCGGATCGACCTCCATCGCAGCAACACGACCTTGAGGCTGATCGGCTGACGCTTTCTCAGCCCGTCGTTGTCCCAGACGATCCTTCAACCAGCGCACCGGTGACTGTCGCTGCCGCGCCGGCGCGTAACGTACATCACGGTGAATCACTTCAAATAATGCCGCTGCGTGTTTGCCTTTGGCCATCCTTGACCTCGCCTTGCGATGCGGGGAAATGAACCTCAGCCAACCATCCAGGCAGCCGAACTTCATCCCCTGGAAATTGGTTCTCCGAACCACCCACCCATCTTAGCCCGTCATTTCTGACACCAAACCCCAAACATTCCCGGACGTAATCTACGTTTAACCGGCAAGTGGGTCAAGAAAATCTGACTTTTACTTTTTTATATTGTAAGCCTACTTACAGATTCGCTGCGCAATAGCATCTGGTCTGCTTCGGCTGACCTGGGGTCAACGAACCGATCAGCAGCAGGCGGGCTGTAAGCGTGCGACAGGTTTGCTGCAGGTTCCGGACTGGTTTGGAGTTTGATTTGCGCCTGAATCAATCGAGCTGGCTGTTATGCAACGCCCGACCATGCACCCAAGTTTCATTGATGACGAACCGCTGGATGAACAGCCTCGTCATCGCCCCTGGCGACGCGCTGCCCGCGTGATGCGCCTGCTGATGGGTACGGCTGCGCGATTGCTTTTAACCCGTCCGTTCGCCTTTTTAACCGGGCACAGGGATAGCCCCAAAAAACCGTGGACCTTCTCCCGCCTGGCCAGCCTTATTCTGCATCGCCTGGCGTTTGCGCCGCTGGTGCTGTTTTTGCTCGTAGCCGCCCTGGTTTACAACGCAACGCATCCGCCCTCAGCCGACACCGGACTGGATCCTTCAGCCATCGATCTCTATTACGATCGCATCAGCATGGTCGCGCAGGATGGTACACGCCTGGATGGCTGGTTGTTCCCACTCATGGATGAGAAGATGATTCTGGAAAAACGCGATCGCATTTTCGCGCAGCGTGATCCCGCCGTTGTACTCGTTCATGGTCAGGGGCAGACGCCAGCCCAGATGCTGCCGCTTGTCCAGCCCCTGCACGAGGCGGGGATGATCGTGCTGATTGTCGGACTGCGCGGCACGGGAACCGGTAACAGCGCCGCCCAGACCTTCGGCCTCAACGAAACCATGGATGTACATGCTGCCGTTGACATGCTCCGTCGGCGACCATTCGTTGACCCGCAGCGGATCAGTCTCGTCGGTCAAGGCAGCGGCGCCACCGCCGCCTGGTTGGCTGCTGAATCATCCCCCATCAACGCCCTGGTACTGGACAACCCCATCCAGAGCGTCGAACAGATTTTGCCCATCATCGGCCCGAGTCACGCCTGGCTCAGTTTCTTGCGCCCCATGTGCAAATGGGGCTTTGAGCTTGCTTATCAAGTCAACACGGATCAACTGAATCTACTGATCGATCATCATTTTGCCTCGCGTCCCAACACCCTCCTGCTGACCGATCCCAGCGCCCAGACTTTTTACACCCCCGCTGGCCGCCAGCAGATTGCCAACTTCCTGCATGACCGTCTCGTGACGGGTCAAGCGCCGCCTGTCGCCAGCCTCCGCTGAACGTTCGACCCTTTTATCCACTGACACAAACGCCTGCGCCGCTGATTCACTGTCTGACTCAATTTTCACAATTTTACTTTTCCGCCGATCTGTCCACCTGATTTTTTCCGCTTGCGACACTACCATCAGGAACCATGACGGTATTGCCGACCAACCCGCCATCACCGCTGAAAGGACTTTTGTTTCTTCTGGTGCTGCTCGGTGGCATCGGTTTGGGTTATTGGGCGTTTGAGCGCCTTTCCACCCGAACCGCCCCAGTTCAACCGGCGGTTCAACCGCCACCTCCGCCGCGCGTCATCGAAGCCCGTGGCGATCTGGCTGCCGATGAAAAAACAACCATCGAACTATTTCGCCAGGCCGGCCCGTCGGTCGTCTACATCACCACCCTCCAGCGCCGCGTCGATTTCTGGACGCGCAATGTACAGGAAATACCACGCGGAACCGGCAGTGGTTTTTTCTGGGATGACCTGGGGCACGTTGTCACCAATTATCATGTGGTCCAGGGAGCCAGTAGCGCCGAAGTAACACTTGCCGATGGCAGCACCTATGACGCCGATCTTGTCGGTGTCTCTCCCAATGATGATCTGGCGGTGCTGCGCATCAACTCGCCAACGGAAAAATTACGGCCCATCCCCTTGGGAACCAGTGCTGATCTGCAGGTGGGTCAGAAAGTGTTCGCCATTGGCAATCCTTTTGGGCTGGATCAGACCCTCACCACCGGCATTGTATCGGCTCTGGGGCGGACGATCCGCGCGACCTCCGGTTTCCCGATCGATAACGTTATTCAGACCGATGCCGCCATCAACCCGGGAAACTCCGGCGGGCCGCTGCTGGACAGCGCCGGTCGATTGATCGGTATCAACACCGCGATTTACTCCCCTTCCGGTGCCTATGCCGGCATTGGTTTTGCCGTTCCGGTTGATCGCGTGAATCAAATCATCCCCCGGCTGGTGCGCGATGGTCGCATCGCCAGACCCCGGCTGGGTGTCACCACGGATGACCGGCTGGGCAAACAAATCACCCAGCGCATGGGGGTTGATGGTGTACTGGTGCTGGGCGTTCAGGACAACAGCCCCGCCACGGCGGCCGGACTCCAACCCACGCGCCGACAGCGCGACGGCCGGATCATCCCCGGCGATGTCATCCAGCGCATCGACGATACCCCCATCAACTCCAGCGACGATCTGCTCATGGCACTGGCCAAACACGAACCCGGCCAGTCGATCAACCTCACCATCCTGCGCCAGGGCAAACAAGTAAGCCTCGATATTCAGCTGGATCAAGCCCGCGACTGAGCTAAAATATCCAGACGTACGAGCGTTGACCTGTGGGCGGTTGGCACAAAAACAGTTGTCAGCCCGTGCTCCAGCGGTCACAATTGATTTATGAGCAAAATTGGTTTGGGTGCCTGCCTGCTTGCTGGCTGCCTGTTTGTAATGACCGGCTGCACCAGCTCGTCAACACAAAAACAGGACAATTCATCGGCTTGGAGCGCCGAACAGGAAAAAGCCCTGAACGACCCGATGAACTATCGAGCCAAAATGAATCGAACCGATATTAGCGGAGGCGAATTGAATAATTTTGATCGCCGGGGATTTGACGAAGACATGAAAGCCTGGACGCTGGATTGAGGAATATCGCCCGATTGCCGTCAATCCGCCGCCGAACACGATGATAAAAATGAAAGGATTCATGATGAAACGAATGATACTTCTGGCTGGCAGCACGGTTCTAACGATGATTATCGCCAGCGGATGCCAGCAGGCCAACCAGACCAACACCGCCAGCGACCTGAAGGACGATCGGGTCGCGACAGATCCCGCCATTGACGCCCGTGGAAGCAACTGGCAGGTGGCCACCACCGAGTATGTCTCGGGCGATGTGCTGGCAGGGCCAACTTTGTTTAACTGTCAGCCGGATCGAACGCGCCCACAATATCAGCAGGCGTTGCTGGAACCTGTTGTTTATCTCGGTCAGGCCGTTGCCTCTCCGGTCATGGCACTTATCACACCGGCATGGGGGCAGGCCCGTTACCAGGGCGCTGTATTGCCCGTGACGTACGTCGCCATGCCGCCATTACCGCCAACCGATCCTGCCATCCAGCAACAACTGACCGAGCAGCATCAGGCTGCCATTGAACGACAGAACGAACTGAATGAAAAACTGAAGGAACAGACCGCTGCCCAGGCGCAGCGTGTCGAACCGCCGGTCGAACAAACGTTGCGCCCCCTGCCCGACCAGACGATCATCCTCGATCAACCCGCTGCTCAACCCGCGCCTCAACCGCAAGCCGAGCCGGTAACTCCGCGCGTGGTGGAACCTTCAGAACCAGCGCAATCAAATGAAACGGCGCCGCCCGTCGAGCCGGCCACTGTGGATCATCAACCAGCCCCTTCGGCGGATGAACCAGCTCCGTTAAATAAATAATGCGCTTGCTGAACCGGCGACCATTTTGATCATGCGGGTAATCCGTCATGCGCAACCGGTGGTTCGTGATGAGTGACTGACGCCCAGCCCCGACAGCATGGTGCTTGCGTGGCGCATGGTTGCGCGATCGATGCAGCACAGCGCGCGTTTACATCCTGCGTTTATCAGAATCCAGCCGCATCAAGATGCCCTGCAATGTCCCCAGACTGACGGGTTTGGTGAGATGCGCCACAAAACCCGCCTCTTTGCTGCGCTGAATATCCTCCTCCATCCCAAATCCACTGAGTGCCACTCCCTTGAGCTGATGATTCTCCGTCAGGAGCTGGCGCAGCAAATCGATCCCACTACCATCAGGCAGACCAATGTCGCTGATCAGCACATCAACTGGCTTGGTCTGCGACACCTCCACGGCTTTGCTGATGCAATCGGCGGTGCTCACCTGATAACCCAGATGCTCAAGCAACCGCTTCATCGCGCGATTGGTGTCGTCGTGATCATCCACGAGCAGAATGTTCATAATTAGCCTTTCGACACCGGCAACAGAGATGATGAAACCAGCTATGGAAAACCCACCACCCAGCACCGCGCCTGCATCCTGATCAGGTGCAGCAAGGACGCACCACTATTTTAATCACACCCTGTTGTTAAACAACGTAAATCCATCGTGGCAATTGTTTCGGTTAATCAAACCATCGAGCCTACAGATTTATTCCCAATCGTTCATATGCAATAGTTGCCCCGCGTTGACTGAAAATCGCTTGCGCGCAACCGCGCCTGATCGCCATCGCCACCAGCCGATCGTCATGCTGCAGTTGGTTCAGACGCGCGCTTTGACTGAAGTTGAAGTTTCGGTCACTGCGGAAGCAGGATAGAAAACCTGCTGACCATGAACGCGGGCAAAAGAAGTCAACGTATGGGGTTTGGCACTGCGGAGGCTGAACAGATCCAGCACTTCCCAGCCGCGCGCCAGCAGCGCATCACCAATGAGTGACCGATGACACCGCCACGGAACGGCTTCAGCACACATGATGGCGGTTGTTTTCCGGCTGGCGATTTCGATCAGCGCTTCCAGGCCCGCTTCAAACGATGGTGTCTGCATGTAATCTGCAAACCCGCGAAAACTGGCGTTTCGCCACGCCGTATTGATCGAATCCGCCCGTGTCTTGCGCAGGCCCCCAAGCTCAGCCAGATGCTGATATTTGATTTTATATCGCGCCAACTCCGCTCCCAAAGTTTCCTTGTTGAACTGCGGCACGCGGCGCGAACGCGGCACGGTACGCACATCCACCAGCATCTTGATCTGATGGGCTGAGAGTATCTCCGCAAACTCCTCCAGCGTATGCGTCGAGTGGCCAATGGTATAAATGACCGGTTTAACTGTCGCCATAACCCGATTATAGGTCGGCATCCAACCCAACCGATGCGCCTACGAAAAAACCCGCCGGATAAAGGCGGGTCTGTTCGATAGTTCCATTTTTCTCGTTACCGCGTGATCAGGCAACGGTAATAAAATCCTCGACGCTCCGCAGGTCTTTGACCGACTGCGGCGTCGTTTTGATCGTGGCTTGAGCACCGACCACCAACTCCGGATGGATTTTATTAGGCCGCTTGGTCCAGATCTGACCACCGCGCCGCTTGGGCAATTCTATGAAATTCTTGCTGCGCGCCTCCAATGGCGCTTTGACCGTCTTATCCTGTAAAAACAGTCGCTCCAAGGTTTTGCGCGCGCTTTCGCGGCGAATCGCCTTGGATATTTTGACGCTGATCGTCTGACCGGATTTCAATTCAAGTGCCATAATCGTATCGCTCCAACTTCTTACTTTTCCTCTACAGGATAAAGGCGGGGCATTATAACCGAAACGGCCGCAATAGCAAGCGACACCGGCAGCATGAAATCGAAATTTTGCCTATCGCCCGCGGATCAACGACAGAATTTCCGCCCGGCTGGAGTGATTTTCACGAAATACGCCGCGTAATGCACTGGTCACCATCGAACTACCCGGCTTGCAGATACCCCGGATGGTCATGCAGTTATGGGTGGCCTTGATGACCACAGCCACACCCTGCGGCTGAAGCTCTTCCATCAACGCATCGGCAATCTGACCGGTCAGCCGCTCCTGCAACTGCGGCCGACGGGCAAAACCTTCCACCAATCGCGCCAGTTTACTCAATCCAACAACCCGGCCATCCGGCAGATACGCCACATGCGCCACGCCCGTAAACGGCAGCAAATGATGTTCACACAGCGAGTGAAACGTAATGTCGCGCAGCATGACGACTTCGTTATAACGCTCATGAAACACCGTCTTCAGATGTTTACGCGGATCGGCGCGCAAACCGCACAACAACTCCGCATAAGCCCGCGCCACCCGATTCGGCGTCTTGATCAGTCCCTCACGGTCAGGATTCTCCCCCACCGCCAGCAAAATCTCGCGAACCGCCTTTTCAATCCGCGGAATATCGACCTCCGGATGAATAAAATCATCCGTGCGCCGTTCGGGCTCGTCCAGTTCGTGATGATGTCCGTCTTCGTGTTCCACTATTTCACTGGCCAATTTCATTTCGTCATCCTTCATAAAACCGATTATAGCACTCGTTGTCAACCGTCGAGCCTGTTGAGTGGAAAAACCAATGAAATACTGGAATTATTTCAACTTCTTAAAGGACAAACAGGGCTGATTGGTACACAATGTAACAATCGCCAGAACCGTTAAACGGCGTGTCAATCCAGCGCAAACCACTGCGCAACAATCTCCAACACCGGCGCAACCAAAGCAGCGCGGCTGATCGTCACACCATCAGATCAGTTTTTACAGTGACCCTTTGGTACTGGGAATTTCTGAATTACGCGGATCGTGGTCAACCGCCTGGCGCAGCGCCTTGGCCACCGCCTTGAAGATTGCTTCAGCAATATGGTGATTATTTTTCCCGTACGGCACGTTGATGTGCAGATTCATTCCCGCATTGCTGGCGACGGCTTTGAAAAATTCCTCGACCAGCTCCGTCGCAAATGATCCGATCAATTCACCTTGAAATGGCACATTGAAGACCAGCGCCGGCCGGCCGGACAAATCCACCGCCACCTGCGCCAGACTTTCATCCATCGGCACCAGCGCCCAGCCATAACGGTAGATACCGCGCTTGTCCCCCAGCGCCTTTCCCAGCAACTGGCCCAGAACAATGCCGACATCCTCCACCGTATGGTGCGAATCCACGTCCAGATCGCCCACCGCGCTGATGGTCAGATCGATCAAGCTGTGCCTGGCCAGCAAATCCAGCATGTGATCGAAAAAACCGACCGACGTTTCAACCTTGGCAACACCCTGGCCGTCCAGATTGATCGAAGCCGTGATTTTCGTCTCGCGCGTCTGGCGCTTGCTTTCAGCTTTACGTTGTTTGGCTTGTTCGTTCATGCAAAGTTCTCATCCGAAAAATCGTGTCCCTGTCATCCTGCTGTTCAGCGCCGCGGCATTCTCAGGCGGCCTTTTCCGAAGTCGTCACCGCTTTAATGCCGCTCAACAGCGCATTATTCTCCTGGCTGGTGCCAATGGTGATCCGGATTTTATCACTCAGTCCCGGGCTGTCGAAATAGCGCACCAGAATACCCTGGCGTTTGAGGCCCTGATAGATTTCCTTGCCCCGACCATCCGCCGGGCTGGCAAAAACAAAATTGGCCTGACTGGGCAGCACATTCCAGCCCATCTGCCGCAACTCGCTGCCCACCCGCTCGCGCTCGGTGCGCACTTTATCCCATGTACTGCGCGCATACTCCTGATCCTGAATCGCCGCTGTCGCCGCCACAATGCTGATGGCATCGCAGTTGTAGCTGTCCTTGACCTTCATCATCTCCGCAATGATCTTCTGGCGGCCAATGGCATAGCCAAAACGCAACCCTGCCAGCGAATAGGCCTTGGAAAGCGTGCGCGAAACAATCACATTTTCATGCTCTTTGACCAGCGCCACGCAGTTGTCATCCGCAAAATCAGCATAGGCTTCATCCACCAGCACCATGCCGCCAAATGCCTTGGCCAGGCTGGCCACTTCCAGCGGCGAAACAAACGTGCCCGTGGGCGCATTGGGATTGGCCAGATAAATCGCCTGTGCCCCGCTGGCGGCCAGTGCCTCGATCGGCAAATGATAATCCTTCGCCCATGGAACCGTCACCACCTTGGCATCTTCCAGCCGCGCCAGCACCGGATAAAGCGAATACGTCGGATCAGGATACGCCAGCGTCCCCCCGGGGCCGACAAACGTGCGCGTGGCGATGGTCAAAATATCATCGCTGCCATTACCCGCCAGCACCATGTGACGCGAAGGCAGCTTCCACAACGCCGCGGCAGCCTCACAAAAACCATCCGCTGTCGGATTGGGATAACGGCGCAACATCTCACCTTCCAGTTCCCGTATCGCCTGCATCACCTTGGGGCTGGGCGGATAAGGGTTCTCGTTGGTGTTGAGTTTCACCACGCGCTCGCCCGGCGCAGGTTGCTCACCGGGCGTATAACCCGACATCGCGCGCACCGTCGATCGAACAAATTCTAAAGCCATGATTACAGTATAACAGAGGTTCGATGTTGTTACCGGATATTTATCGTCGTTTTGCGCCCTACCGACCGCTCAATGATTCGCCCGTATCTTCACGCTGTGCCCATGGGCTTCCAGCCCCTCAGCCTGCGCCAAGCTCACGATGTGCGGCGCATCGGCTGCCAGACCGATGGCATCATATCGTTCAACGCTCATGGTCTTCAGGAACGAATAAACACTCACCCCGCTGGTGAACCGGGCCGTGGTGTTCGTCGGCAAACAGTGACTCGGACCAGCCACATAGTCGCCAGCGGCAATAGGCGAATAAGGCCCGACAAACACCGCACCGGCATGTTTGAGTTTCGCCAGCACCGCGTCATTGTCGCGCGTCTGCACATTGACATGCTCAGCGGCAAACCGGTTGGCCAGATCGATCAGTTCATCCAGCGACGAACCAACGATAATCGCGCTGCTGCTGGTCAGCGCTTTTTCAATCGCCTCAGACCGCTGGCGCTGCGCGGTTTGCGCCTTGAGCTGGGTCGCAACCTGATCAGCCAGTTCCGGGCTGCTGGTCAACAGGAAACTCGAACCCGGATCATGCTCGGCTTGCGCGATCATATCCGCCGCGATGAAATCCGCCCGGCCGGTTTCATCCGCAATCACCAGCACCTCACTGGGGCCTAGATAACCATCAATCCCGACACACCCCGCCAGTGCCCGTTTGGCCAGTTGGACATAACTATTTCCCGGCCCGACGATTTTATCCACCGCCGGTATCGTGCCCGTGCCAAAAGCCATTGCCCCTATCGCTGCCGCCCCGCCCGCCCGGTAAACGTGCTCCAGTCCCAGCTCTGCTGCTGTTGCCAGTACCAGATCGCTGCGCCCGTAGCGGCTGGGCGGAGTCGTCACCACGATCTGTTTGACGCCCGCCACCTGCGCCGGCACGGCCAGCATGATCAGGCTGGACGGATAACTCGCCTTACCCCCGGGAAAATACAACCCCGCGCTATCCAGCGGCGTGTAACGAATCCCCAGTTCCACTCCCGGCCGCTTGAGTGGTGCAATCGGCTTGGGCATGACATGCGTCTGATATTGACGAACCTGCGCAATTGAACGCCGGATGGCAGCCAGTTGATCCGCCGGCACACGGGTCGCCGCTTCAGCCATCTCCTGGGCAGTGACACGAATCTGCCCGGCGGTGAAATTCGGATCATCAAACTGACGGGCAGAATCGACAATCGCCTCATCGCCGCGCTGAGCGACATCCGCCAGTATCGTCTGCACCGCTGCAGCCATTTTCGCCCGCTCGCCGCGCTGCAATGCCACGCCAGCCGGATCCAGACGCAACCGGGCCAGCAATTTCTCCACGCGGGCTTGATCATCAGCATCACTCAATCGCAATAGCGCAATCATGCTCCAAAGTGTAGGCAAAACCGCAGCGCATTCCATAGCATCGGCTGATCTTTCCATCGTCGTTGCGACGATGATTCGGTAATATGGATCGTTTGATGACGGAGTTGGCGGGTAAAAACATCACTGTTTTCGGACTTGGGCACTTTGGCGGCGGCGTCGCGGTCAGCCTGTGGCTGGTGCAACAAGGTGCGCAGGTGACGGTCGTTGACCAGCAGACATCGGATCATCTGACCGATTCAATCGCCCAGCTCCAGGGGCTGAATATCCGGTTCCAACTCGGCCCGCAGACCGATCCGCGCCTGTTCAGTCAGTGCGATCTGGTCGTCGCCTCGCCCGCCATTGCCCCCCACCACGAACTGCTGACCTGCGCCGGCCAAGCCGGTGTACCCATTACGACGGAAATCTGCCTGTTCGTCCAGCGCGCCCCCGCCCCGATCATCGGCATTACCGGCACGAAGGGCAAATCAACCACCACCGCCATGCTCGGCCAGATGCTCAGCCAGCGCTTCACCACCCACATCGGCGGCAACATCGGCAAATCGCTCCTGTCCGAACTGCCCGGCATCAAATCCGATGACCTGATCATTCTGGAACTCTCCAGTTACATGCTCGAATATCTGCGCCTGCTGCGCTGGTCACCACATATCGCGGTGCTGACCCAACTGGGTGACGATCACGCCTATTGGCACGGCAGCCACGATGCGTATGTCCACGCCAAACAGGTCATCTTCGCCTTCCAGAAACCAGCCGACTTCGCCATTACCTGGGGTGATTCAGCATCAGCGCGCCAACTGGCCGAGTCATCGCCGGGTAAAAAAATCTTGTTTGATCAAACCAGCTCCCAACCATTTCACCTGAAGATCCTGGGTCATCATAATCAGCTCAATGCCCAGGCTGCCTTTGCCGCTGCCCGTTGCCTTGGTCTGACGTGGGATGAAGCGCAGGAAGGCTTGAACCAGTTTCGCGGTTTGCCGCACCGGCTGGAAATGGTTCACGAAGCCGACGGCGTGCGCTGGGTGAACGACTCCATCGCCACCCTGCCCCAACCTGCGATTCTGGCCTTGGAAACTTTTCCGGCCGGCACGGTGATTCAGATCGTTGGCGGCAGCGACAAAAAGATCGATTTGACCCCGCTTTGCCAGGCACTGGCGCATCGCGCCAAAGCTGTCATCTGCATCGCCCAGATAGGCCCGGCCCTGGCCGAGATGCTCGGCGTAATGGGTGCTGGTAATAAAACGCATCAGGCACCCGACCTGTCTGCTGCCGTTGCGCTGGCGCGCACCCTTGCGCGCCGCGGCGATGTCGTTCTGCTCTCACCCGCCACCGCCAGTTACGGCCAGTTCAACAATTTTCAGGAACGCGGCAACACTTTTGCCCGTCTGGCGGCCAGCACCTGAACATCTGCAACTCCCAGCCCCCGCCGCAAAACCAGCCGTTGTGCCTATAAAAAAACAGGGCCTGATTGTGCAACCAGGCCCTGGCTTGGCGTTGTCTGTCTTGATCCGTTGATCGTCAAACTCCGTGCTTCAACGATCAAACTGTGAATCGAACGAAATTGACGATGAGGGGAAATCGACCTTGCGCACAAAGGCGGCTGCTTCTGTCGCGCCATGTTCGCGATCCATGCGAATGTCTTCCCATTCAACGCTCAGCGGGCCTTTGTACCCAATATCATTCAGCGCGACGATGATCTCCTCGAATTTCACATCGCCGTGGCCCAGGCTGCGGAAATCCCAGTAGCGCCGCGGGTCGCCCCAACTGGTAAACCCGCCAAAAACGCCAACACTGCCATCGCCATGGCCAAACCACGCATCTTTCATATGCACATGATAAATGCGCTGGGCAAAACTGCGGATGAACTTCACGCAGTCAACGCCCTGATAAACCAGATGCGACGGATCAAAATTGAATCCGAAACGCTTGTGCCCTTTGAGTGCATCCAGTGCCCGCTGGCTGCTGACCACATCAAAGGCGATTTCCGTCGGATGGACTTCCAGGGCAAAGTTCACATCCACTTTGTCAAACGCATCCAGAATCGGGCCGAAGCGGCGGGCAAAATCGTCAAACCCCTTTTGCCAGTACGCCTGATCGGTCGGCGGGAAGGCGTAAATCGAATGCCAGATGCTCGAACCGGTAAACCCGTTGACGACGGCTGGGAATTCAATCTGTTCCGGTGCTGCAGCGCGCATCAACCGCGCTGCCTTGCCGGTGTCGATCATGCGCTGCGCCGCCCGCTGACGCACCCCTTCGGGATCGCCATCGCCCCAGACTTCCGGCGGGACAATCGTCTTGTGCCGTTCATCGATATTGTCGCAAATCGCCTGTCCAACCAGATGGGCGCTGATGGCAAAGCATTTCAGACCGTTGGCCCGCAGCACCTCCCACCGCCCTTTGCAGTAATTCTTGTCCGACAGCGCTTTGACCACATCAAAATGATCCCCCCAGGTCGCCAGTTCCAGACCGTCATACCCGAATTGTTTCGCCTTTTTGCACAAAGTCTCAAAGGACAGGTCCGCCCATTGTCCTGTAAACAGTGTCACCGGTCTGGCCATGATATGCGCTCCTTTGTAAAAAAATGGCTTGCTGCGCGACAATGCCATGAAACAGCGCCAAACCGCGCTTGTCAACGCCGAACTTTTCTCACTGGCAATGCCGCGCCGAATTCTTCGATCATTTTTGACAAGCAAAACGGAGCGTTTAGAATTGTTCGTTTTCCCTTGCGGAGGTACAGACAGTTCAGATGGTCGATAGCGAAGCAATAAAAAAAGCCAATGCCCTGGTCGAGGCGATGTCTTATATCCAGCGCTTCCACAACAAAGTGGTCGTCGTCAAGGTGGGCGGATCGATCATGGATGATGAGTACGCCCTGTCCAATATCCTCAATGATATTGTGTTCATGAATTACGTCGGCATGCAGCCGGTGCTGGTGCATGGCGGCGGCAAGGCGATCAACCAAGCCATGGATAAGGCCGGCCTCCAGCCCCAGTGGATCCAGGGTCGCCGCTACACCGACGACCGCACACTGGCCATTGCCGAACACGTTCTGTGCAACCAGATCAACCGCTTCATCGTCAACTTCATCCAAAGCCAGGGTTGCGAAGCAATGGGGCTTCATTCCCTTAGCAGCGTGGTTTTATTTGCGGAAAAAACCTATCTTGATGGTGCTGACGGACGGCGCATCGATCTGGGTCAGGTCGGTGATGTCAAGGATGTCAACGCGCGGCTGCTGAAGTTGCTGGTGCAGGCTGATTCCATCCCCGTCATCGCCACCATCGCCCGCGATCAGGCCGGCAGCAAACTCAATGTCAACGCCGATACCGCCGCCGGCGCGGTGGCTGCTGCCATGAAAGCGGAAAAACTCGTGGTGGTCAGCGACACCCACGGCATTCGCACCAACAAGGATAATCCCGAATCGCGCGTCAGCCACCTGACTGTCAGCCAGATCGACGAAATGGTGAAAAGCGGCGTTATCTCCGCAGGCATGCTCCCCAAGGTGCAAGCCTGCCGCGCAGCCCTGGAAGGCGGAACCACCAAAACCCACATCATTGATGGTCGTATCCCCCATGCCTTGCTGCTGGAAATTTACACCGAAGCGGGAATTGGCACTGAGATCGTCTTGTAAATCTGGTAGAATCCTTTTGAGTCAATGGCACGATGATCCCGTTGCTGCGGCACCGGGTTTAGTTTGATTGTTTTTGGGCAAACTCGTTATCCGCTGCAAGGGCTGGGGTTTGAACCTGGTGTATTATGAACGATTTTATTTCCATTGCCGATCACACGCCTGATGAATTGCGTCATCTGCTGGATACCGCCAAAACGCTTAAAAACCAATACCGGCAGACAGGTCGCAATGATCCGCTTCTGGCTGGGCAAACGCTCGCCATGGTGTTTGAAAAACCGTCGCTGCGAACGCGCGTTTCATTTTCCGTGGCAATGACACACCTGGGCGGAACCTCGCTTTATCTACGCCATGAAGAAGTGGGGCTGGAATCGCGCGAACCGGCCCGCGACGTGGCCCGCGTCCTTTCGGGGATGTGCGACGGGATCATGGCCCGCACCTTCGAGCATCGCAAGGTGGTTGAATTAGCCCAATACGCCGCCGTACCCGTCATCAATGGTCTGACCGACTATTCCCACCCCTGCCAAGCCATGGCGGATATGCTGACCATTGAAGAACACTTCGGCCAACTGGCCGGACGAACTCTGGCGTTCATCGGTGACGGTAACAATGTCGCCCGGTCGCTGGCTGCTGCCTGCGGAAAACTGGGCCTGCGGTTTATTCTGGCGTCGCCACCTGATTATTCGCTGCCGGTTCAGGATCTTCAGCGTATCAAGGATCAGTTGCCGCACATGCAGCTCATCACCACCAATGACCCGCACGAAGCGGCGCGGCAGGCTGATATTATCTACACCGACACCTGGGTCAGCATGGGTCAGGAAACGCAGAAACAACAGCGCATCAACGATTTTGTCGGGTTTGCCGTCAACGCCGAGCTTCTGGCGCTGGCGCCCCCCCACGCCATCATCCTGCACTGTCTGCCGGCGTATCGCGGCATGGAAATCAGCGATGCGGCAATGGAAGGGCCGCAGTCGTTGATTTTTCAGCAGGCTGAAAATCGGCTGCATTTGCAAAAAGGCCTGCTGGTTGAATTGATGAAACCATCCGCCAACCGATAACGGCATTATTTTCGGAAATAACCTGCCCGCGCCACCGCCGCCACTGCGACACTGCACCGTTCACGGCGCCTGATCCTGCAAAGCGCGTCGCAACTGGCCGCGCGCCTGTTCCAAACGCTGCTTGGCCCCTGTCAAATCAAGCCCCAGATGGTGCATGACAATCGCACATTTAACATGGCCCCCAGCATCGCGCAGCAGTTGCATCGCCTGCGGCCGCGGCAGATCGGTTAACTGCATGATAATTCGCGCCCCGCGATCCCACAGCTTCTGATTCGTCGCGGCCAAATCGACCATCAGATTTTCATAACATTTGCCAATGCGCACCATCGCTCCCGTGGTGATCATATTCAGCGCCAGCTTGGTCGCCGTGCCCGCTTTGAGACGGGTCGAGCCGGTCAGAACTTCCGGGCCGGTCAGCAAGCGAATGACCACATCCACGACTGGTTCATTGGTAAATGCTGCAACACAGGTGATAAAAACGGTTTTCGCGCCCCTGCGTTTGGCCTGCTGCAAGGCGCCATGGACAAAAGGCGTCGTTCCGCCAGCCGCAATGCCCACCACGACATCGCCATCGGTTACATTTTTTTCGTCGATGGCACCAGCTCCACCCTCATGACTGTCTTCAACATCCTCGGCCGCGCTGAACACGGCTGTATTTCCCCCAGCCATAATCCCCTGCACCATCGATGGATCGGCCCGAAACGTGGGCGGACATTCACTGGCATCGAGCACACCCAGCCGCCCGCTGGTTCCCGCCCCGACATAAAACAATCGCCCGCCGCGCCCAAAAGCCTCCGCCACCATATCAACCACGCGGGCCAGCTCGTCCCCCACCCGCCCCACGGCCTGCGCGGCGACAATATCCTGCTCGTGCATAAGCTGCACAATCTGACGCGCACTCATCGCATCCAGCCCCATTGATTCGGCCAGCCGCTGTTCGGTTAAAAATCCGGATCGATCGATCATCATTTTTGCTCGCTTTGATAGACTGATTTCATCTTTGGCTCACCCGCCGGCACCGCTGGCGCGGTTCAGGGGCACGGCGTCACACTCCCCAGCACCACGCGGCGCTGCGCGCCAGTGGCTGCTGGCACATTTGACGGTTGACCGTCGAGCGTGGCAGCACCCAGCAGCGCAAAAGCCAGCGCCTCCTTGGCTTGGGCATCAACACCTGTTTCACTCAATTCCATCACTCGAATCGATGGTGCCAGCGCAGCCCGGAGTTGATCCATCATCGCCTTATTACGCACACCACCACCGCTGATCAGAATTTCCTCCGCCATTATTGGCAGACGCTGCATCATCGCCACAATGCTGTCAACCGTAATTCGCACGGCTGTCGCCAGCAGATTATTCAGGTGATCGGCTTGAACACAATCGGCTGGCGAATCGGCCTGTCCCGCTGCCATGCTCGTCGCCGTCACACACTGCTGAAACAGGGCGATCATGGCTGGTACATCGGTTGATTTCGGCCAGTTGCGCTGAAAGTAACCATCACTTAAAAAGCGTCGCGCGATTTCATCAATCACCGCGCCCTGCCCCGCCATTGCCCCGCCATCATCCCACAGCACAGCGCCGCGACTATGGTTGCGACATAACCAGTCGCTGATGCAATTTCCTGGCCCGCTGTCCAGGGCAATCACTTCATCAATCGAGCCGCCCGCTTTCAACCAGGTGAAATTGGCAATACCGCCAATGTTCAGCAGAACGCGATTACGCTGGGGATGGCGAAACAGCAGATAGTCGGCCAATGGAACCAACGGCGCGCCCTGCCCGCCGGCAGCGCAATCCGCCCGACGAAAATCGCTGATGACAGGACAATTCAACTGTGCCGCAATCAGCGCCGGATCCAGCCATTGGATTGTCAGCGGCGGCGCGTGATACAGCGTTTGTCCGTGGGCTGCCACCGCACTGAGAAGCGAACAGGCCATTTGTGCTTCCGCACACGCCTGCTGAACCGCTTTGGCATAGATCAAACTGATCTCGCGGCCCATCTGTGCCAGTTGCCCCAGCCGCGCCGATTGCTGACTGCGAATCTCTGCGATTTGCTGCTGAAGATCGCGCGGATAAGGATGATGATGGTGATGCACCACCCGCGCCGACATTTCCAGACCACGGCCACTGATCGCGGTGATGGCAACATCCGCCCCATCGCTGCTGGTTCCACTCATCACACCGGCAATCAGTCGCTGCGCCATGGCCGATATTGTGGTCACAAGGCAGGGCTGTTACCAGTGCGCCGGCAACGGTATTTCCTCGTGATACGAATCGGCGGCAACAATCGGCCGACAGGGGGCGGAATTATGACGCCATCACCTTGCTGATGGTGAACACGGGCAAAAGCAGCGCCAGCGCCACGCCACCGATGATTGCGCCCATGACCATGATCATCAACGGTTCAATATAGCGCGTCATCTCAGCGATTTTCTCTTTCATCTCCGCTTCGCTGAAACCGGCAACCTGTTCCATGACCTTGGCCAGCTTGCCGCTCTTTTCGCCGCTGGCCAGCATCTGGGCAATCGAGCGCGGCACGAGCGTCGGGGCCTCAAACAGTGGATCAGACAACTGGTGCCCCGCCTGGATTTTATCCGACACTTTTTCCCACAGGTCGCGGTAATAACTGTTGCCGCACATGTCGCGCGTCAGCACCACGGAATCACTCAAGGTCACGCCGGCACTGCCCATCGTCCCCAGCATGCGCAGGCCACGCGCCAGATAAACCCGCCGCGCCATCGTGCCCAGCAGAGGCACATTCAACTGCACCCAGTGCCACAACCTTGCCCCTCCCGCCGAACGAAAATAGTACATGGAGGCAAAAACAGTGCTGAGCGTGCCGATGATCAGTGCCAACCAGTGGCCGACAATGAAATCACTCAGACCCATCAATATCTGCGTCGGGACGGGCAGCGCCGCAGCCTTGGCGGCGTAAATCACCGTAAAACGCGGCAGCACAAACGCCAGCAGAAAAATCGTCGTTGTAATGGCAAAACCGAGCATGATGCCGGGGTAAATCAGCGCCCCGCGCACACGCTTGATGGTATCGGCTTCATCACGCAGATATTCCGTACCACGCAAGAGCAGCTTGCTGAGCATGCCGCTCTTTTCGCTGGCCTTGACCAGGGCTACAAACAAGCGCGGGAACGAGCGCGGATGCCGCGCCAGGGCCGAAGAAAAATCGCTGCCACCATGAACCTGCTGACTCACATCTTCCAGAAGTTGTTTGACCCGTGGCCGTTCGCTTTGTGCGACAATGCAGTCCAACGCCTCGGTAATCGTCACACCAGTCTCGATCATGATCGAAAGTTGGGTGGCGATCTGGATCACATCGGATCGCCTGACGCGGATCCCCCGCCCGAAAATGGTCGCTTCGGTTTCGGTTCCCGTACCGGCAGCACCGGCGGCGGCCGAAGTCGGCTTGACCACGACAGGATATTTTCCATCGGCCCGCAGCAGGCGCGAAACTTCATTGATCGATTGCGCCACGATGGTACCGCTCAAGGCGGCACCCGAAGCGTCGCGGGCAGTATAAGCAAATGTGGTCATGGCAGTTTTCTTCCCTCAACATCAATATCGTCTGCCAAGTCAAACCGCTTATTGCGGATTTGAACCATCAACCACTCATTTTCATCTGGAGATAAACCGTCTGTAACGACTGTAACGACGTTGCCGACTTAATCGCCCCGCGGCACTGCCAGACCGGGGCAACCCGTTGGCCGCCATGACAACGGGCCGGGGGTTATCGGACGCCCCGGCCGCAGTTCAGGCTGCCTTTAGCTGGTTCTCAACGGCGCTGATCCGATTCTGCAACTCCTGCAATCGCTCCAGACGCTGGCTCAGCGGCGCCAGCAAATCACCCAGCCATTCGTCCACGACGCGACTGTACGCCCCCCGCCGCAAACCAGCCCCCTGTTCGTCGCGCGACTGCTCATCCAGCAGCCGATCGACCCGCCGTTGGGTATGCCAGCGCAGAATCAACCACCAGATAAAGTACCAGATCAGTAAAAAGACCACGCTTTGAATCAAATATCCGACACTGACAATTCTCACCAACAGCAGCAGGATCGTCTGCCAGCCATGCCCGCCTTGTTCAGGCTGTCGCCAAAGCGCCTCCAGCAGCGGCTGGACAATCGGAAACCAGACCAACGCCCCCAGCGTGATCAGCCAGCGCACCGGTGCCAGCAGCCGCGAGTTTTTCCCCATTTGCTCGGCTGCTTTTCGTTGTAAATGCCGCAACAGATTATGCAATTGCTCTTCGAGTTGGGAGACTGCCTTGCGCGCCGGATCAGGTTCCCACAGATGATTATCCGCGTAAACCTCCCCGATCTGCGCATTAGCCTGATACATACGGCTGAACACCCCCTGCAACTCGCGGGATAAATCAAACCCCATCGAGGAATCGACCATTCGTGAAGACACCCGCGTACGGATCAGCATCAGCACTGGCCACAACGCCGCGTGAATCACATTGACCAGCGGCCAGGCACGCAGACGCCGACTCAGGCTGTCGTCCACTAATTTCAAGCGCCGCCCGGCATCACTCAACAACGGCTCGATAAACTGCTGCTGGGCAACCGGTGCCAGCCGCAACTGGACCAGCTCCGCTCCCTGCTCCATTAAACGATCCGCCCGCGCAACCATGCCCGGCACATCACGCTGACGCACAAACTGTAAAAGGCTCTCCGCCGTGCATCGGCTCACCCGTTCAATCGAGTGTTCCACGCGCTCACGCGAACGTGGGGAGAGCAAAGCGCTTTGCAACGCGAGAAAATCACGGGACTGAACCGCGCCCGTGCTGATGGCAAACACGTTCGGAGGTGATGATAAATCCAAGGCGCGCCTCAATCGGCGTGCGTAGTCGGCGCGCAACAGTTCCAGCTCATTGTCCGTCTGACCAATCTGGTCAACCTTGTTCAGAACAAAAACGAAGTTTTCATGGCTGTTTCCCTGCGCCACTTCCTTCAGCAGGTCCTGCGCGCCCTGGTCGGCATATTTCTCCACGCTCTGCATCCAGACCGGATAAAGCATATGGGTGAGCATCTTCCGCGTGATTTTGACATGCTCATTCCAGTGACTGTCGAAGTCGGGCAGATCCAGCAATACGCAACCGCTCAGCTCGGGCAGATCATGCAGAACCATCTCGAATTGTTCCGGTACTTCCCGCTGCAAAAGCTGTTTGACCGCTGACTCCCGGCTGCGATGCAGATACGCGATCACGCGGGCCGTCCCCTCGCCCCAGCTTGAGGTCTCGGTGATTTTTCGCCCGGCCAGAGCGTTCACCAGCGAGCTTTTCCCAACCTCCTTGCCGCCGATCAGCCCAATGATATAAAAACCCGCCTGCGCCTGCTGATCCAGTTTTTTGGGATCAGGCGCAGCGCTGCCGGCTTGCAGCAACTGCGGTTTAACACTGCTGCCGTCGAGTTGATTCGTCTGGTCAACAATCTGCTCAAGCTCGGCGATGATGTCCATAGTAGCCTCTGAGCATACTCGCAATGATTCCGCCAATACAGCACGATTCATCATCGCCGGCATTGCCCGCTGGCTGATGCCAATGCTATGATACGCCGGTGAAATCGACCTGGTTAAGCTGTCAAAGCTGCACGAATTGCGCCGAATAACGCGCAACAAGACACGGCGCGATTGCATCAGGATCGATCATCATGGGCTGAGCCAGCGTTTCCAGCGGCACTGATAATCAATGAACGGCAAAAAACTTTTCGCGCATCTACCCCGGATCATCAACACCCTGACGGACAGCATCGTCAGTGATGAGCGTCTGCGCCACCTGAACCAGGTGAATCTGCCCGACCGTGAGCGCATCATCCAAGCCATCGGGCTGCTGCGCCAATTGCTTTTTCCGGGATATTTCGGTCAGCCGGGTCTGACCAGCGACAACCTTCATCAGCGCCTCAGCCAGCTTGTACAAAGCGTTGCTGAAGTGCTCTACGAACAGGTCAGTTGCTGCCTGCGCTATCGTAAAAATATCGCTGCCGATTCCACCCAGACAGCCAACGGTGATGACTGCAACGATCAGGCCTGCCAGATCGTTGTCCAGTTTCTCGACCGCCTTCCCGCCGTGCGTCAACTGCTGGCGCTGGATGTGCGGGCGGCATTTGACGGCGACCCGGCGGCGCATAACGTCGATGAGACGATTTACTGCTATCCCGGGCTGTTCACCATCAGCGTGCAGCGTCTGGCGCACGAACTGTTCAAACTCGACGTGCCGCTATTGCCGCGCATCATCACCGAGTACGCTCATTCGCTCACCGGTATCGATATTCATCCCGGCGCCCAACTGGGCGAGCGCTTGTTTATCGACCACGGCACGGGCGTGGTGATCGGCGAAACCACCCGCATCGGCATGAATGTCAAAATCTACCAGGGTGTGACGCTGGGCGCACTGGCCCCCGCCTACGGGCAGATGCTGCGCGGTACCAAGCGACACCCCACCATCGAGGATGATGTCACCATCTACGCCGGTGCCACGATTCTTGGCGGCGATACGGTGATTGGCAAGGGTTGCGTGATTGGCGGTAATGTCTTCATCACTGCCAGCGTTCCGCCGCATACCCAGGTGACGCAGGAACCAGGGCGGCTGCATTATCGTGAGCGCGGTAAACGCAAAAAAGGTGATGAGCCGCTGGTGCTCGATTTTCAGATCTGATGACGGCGCATTGCCCGGCGGTTGCGCCGCCTGCAATTCAGCGGCGCCCGTGCCGATCATGATGAGGGTGGTTTGACCCATGCCCGTGGTTACACAAATCACGCAACAAAAACGTTCGCCTAATCGGCGCAATGTTTTTCTGGATGGCGCCTTTGCTTTTGGTTGCAATGTCAATGTCATTGCGCGCTTTCGCCTGCGCCAGGGATTGGCGCTGACAACCGAGCAGGTTCAGCAGATTCAACAAGGTGAAATTCGTCAGGAATGTCTGGATTATGCCCTGCGCCTGCTGCAGATGCGCGCGCACAGCCGCGCTGAATTATTGAAAAAGTTGCAGCGGCGGGAGTATGGTTCAACTGTCAGTGGCACGGTGCTGGATGATCTGGTTCGTCTGGGATATCTCGATGATGCCCGCCTGGCCAATGAACGGGCACAATGCGCTGCCAGCACCAAACATCAGGGACGACGCCGCGCTTATCTTGAACTGATGCGTGCTGGCATCAATGCTGATACGGCCAACCGCGCCCTGGATGAAGTGTACGGCACTCTGGATGTCACCGATTCCGCACGACAGTTCGCGCTCAAACAACTGCCCCGCCTGCTAAGGTTGCAACCACAGGTCGCGCGGCGGCGTCTGGCGGGCATGCTTCAGCGTCGCGGGTTCACCTATGAACAGATCAAACCCATCGTCGATGAACTGCTGAACACTCTGGATGATGAACCACCCGCTGACGACAATCTGTAACCGCCCTTCCGCCCGCCGATCATAACCTCATTTCAACGAGCCGATCACAACTTCGCTTCGATCAGTCGGCGCCGATGCGCCGCCAGCACGTCGCTGCGGGTGATGATCCCGACAACCTTGGGCGGCCCGTTGCGGGCGATAACCGGCAGGCGGCCAATCTCATGGTTCACCATATGATCCGCCGCAGCCCGCAGGGTTGAATCAGGGTAGACCACCTTCGACGGTCGCTGGATCAACTTCGTCACCAGCTCCTCCTTCGGCGCTAATGGATCGAGCAACTGTCTTCGCGTCACCACACCAACCAGAAACCCATTCTCATCCACCACCGGAAATCCCTGATGGCTGGCTGCCGCCCCGGCGCTGTTCATCCATGTCAGCACCTGTCCCACATTCTGACTATCGCGCAGGCAGACGACATCCGTACTGGCCACTTCACCGACGGAAATCTGTTCGAGAATATCGGCTGAATACTCGGCGGGTACGCGCACGCCCCGGCGGGCGATTTTTTCCGTCATGATGGTATTGCGCATCAAAAGCGCCGAAACCAGGAACGATGCGGTACATCCACCCAAAAGCGGCAGCAACCCCAGCGGCTGAAGTGTCGTCTCAAAAGCAAAGACCACCGACGCCAGCAGCGCCCGCGAGGCACCGGCGAAAATTGCTGCCATCCCGACCAGTGCCGCCACACGCAGATCAATCTGCGCTTCAGGAACAAGCCAGTTAAACGCCCCTCCCAGCAGCAGCCCCATCGCGCCACCGATGGTAAACAACGGCGCCAGGGTTCCGCCACTGGTTCCACTGCCCAGGGCAATCGACCAGGAAATAAATTTCATCACGCACAAAAATCCCACGAATGCCAGCGTGAAGTGGGCCGGCTCAGTTGAACTGCCGAAGGAGAGCAACTGACTGATGTTGTAGTAACCCACCCCCAGCGTGCGCGGCGCAAAATAGCCCACCACGCCCACAACCACCGCGCCAATCGCCGGCCACCACATCCAATGGACCGGCAGATGCTCAAACGCATCTTCAATCGCGTAGACCGCCCGTGTCACCAGCACCGAAATAACCCCCACAATCGTCCCCAGCAGAACATATAGCGCCAAGGCAATTTCCCCCGGCTGAGTCAGATCAGGCATGGGGAAAACCGGATCGACGCCATCAAACGCAATACGCACGCCTGCGGCGGTCGCCGTCGCCAGCGCCACCGGTATCAGCGAGCGTGGGCGAAATTCAAACAACAGCAGTTCCACCGCCAGCAGCAGCGCCGACACCGGCGAACCAAAGGTCGCCGACATGCCGGCGGCAGCACCGGCAGCCAGCAGCGTCTTGCGCTCGGCGGCGGTTGTCCGCATGATCTGGCCGATCAATGACCCCAGCGCCCCGCCGGTGGCGATAATCGGCCCTTCAGCCCCGAATGGCCCACCCGTGCCAATGGCAACGGCTGAACTCAGAGGTTTGAGAAAAGTCACTCGCGCGGGGATTCGACTCTGGTGCAGCAGCACCTGTTCCATCGCTTCAGGAATACCATGACCGCGGATCGCCTTGGAACCATAGCGTGCCATGAACCCCACGATTACGCCGCCGACAACCGGAATAAATAAAACCGTCCAGCTCACATCCGTCAGTGGCGGTGTGATGTAGCCCCAGGAAAATTCGCCATAAAACGAAAACCGCGTAATCATCCAGATCAGG